>Ga0308157_10003103_pt1 | contig 25060 bp, 48 predicted proteins | sample PhyBR1_FD_201035 | JGI IMG/M metagenome (GOLD analysis project Ga0308157, IMG submission 201035) | Phyllosphere microbial communities from UC Gill Tract Community Farm, Albany, California, United States - DLSLB.R1 | ecosystem: Host-associated > Plants > Phyllosphere > Unclassified | place: USA...
CTCGGACGGAATCTGTTGGCGAAGGCTCGCGGAAAGCAAAGAAGGCCTGACTCGAAACCGGAGTTTCGAATCAAGCCTTCTGACCGGGGGTGAGTAACGGGGTTTGAACCCGTTTACTACTCTCCCGTTTTGCCCCGGATTTCCGGGGTTTTCGCCTGTACCGCCGATACCCTCATAGGCTTGTATAGGCTCTAAAAGGCCTAGAGCACACAACCATGGTAGCGCCGAACTGGGTAACCGTAAACAAAAATCGACTCATCCGGGCAACCACGGAAAACCTGCCAGCGTCATGGGCGTTCAGCCGATGCAACCACGTGGTTGCGGTGCAGATTGGGTAACGGGGGCAAATCGCCCACCAGCCCGGCGGGGACCAGCTAACCTGTCGGCCTGCCGGGTTAGGGTGATCGGACTCGAACCAACCGCACTTTCCAATGGGGGAAATCGTGTACGAAGAACCAAAGGTCCCTGACTCGAACTGCATCGCTCGAATCCTGCTCCTGGCCAATCGAACCAGCGCTGAAAAGCTGGCTCGAATCTGGGGGTGTAGCCCGCGTGCAGCTGTTGCACGCATCGAAGGGCGCCATGCTCTGTCCGTTCGCGAGATCGGCGAGCTTGGCGCCCTTCATGGATTGACGCTACAGGGCATCCTTTCCATCTAGCCGGCGTTGCGCGCGAGCAGAGAGTTCGACGTAGTCGATTCCCAGTGCGCGCGCAATCGTCACGAATGCTGGAAACGGAATGTCGCGGTCGCCCTTCAGGTACCGGCCCAGTGTGCTGGTCGGAATACCTGCTGCTTTCGCCAGGTCGACGTGCTTCCATCCTGCAGCGGCGATTTCAGCCTTAATTTGAGCTGCAACAGCTGCCTGGATGTCTTTACCGTAGGTTTCCATATGGCAAGGATAATCACCATTTCGGCGCGAAACAAGTCATATCGGGGAAGAAATCCCCAAAATGACGAAATATGAGGTTGCCAAAATCCCCAAACGGGGATTACAGTATCCATATGGGAAACAACAGCACGGAAGAAATCATCCGGGCGGTCAACACCAACATCCTGGTAGAGATCACCCGCAGCGGTTCATCCAAGAACGCTATCGCGCAAAAGGCGGGCATCCCGGCCTCGACCTTCACACGGAAAGTTACCGGCAAAGGCAGCTTCTCCATCAAGGAGCTCGGCGACATCGCCGACGCCCTCGACCTCAATTTCCACAACCTGCTCCGCGTGAACATCTCCAAGGATGAAGCGATATGAGCAGGTCCCTCACCACCGAAGAGCTGGCGGAACGGTGGCAAGCAGATCCGATCTGGATCACCCGCCAAGCACGGCAAGGGGAAATCCCCGGAGCTTGGAAGCTTGGCCGGCACTGGCGGTTCCTCGAATCGGAAATCGACGCCTACGAAACAGCCAGAACCTCAAATAGCTTCTTTGCCCTCACGGCTCGTTCGAAAGCCAGGCAGCGGCAAAGCTGATCAGAAATCACCCCCCCTCGAATAGAAATGGTCCCCTCGCCATGAATTCACTAATTGTCCCTGGTTCCACCTGTCGCCTTTCGGCGTCGAAGGGTGCGACCGTCTGGGAAATCCAGCACATCGACACCAGGCGGTACGGCGGAGACAAGGACTCCGTGTACCTGTCCAAGCTCGGTGGCGACGGCTACGTCAACAAGTCCGCCAAGATCGACGACTTGCTCGACCTTGAAGCCCAGAAGCTCGAAGTCGGCCTGTACCAGGTTCTCGCTCTGCGGGACGAAATCCGCACTCGGACTGACGGCATCAAGGACAAGGCCCGGTTTATCACCCAGGCCGACAAGGTTCTCGAAATGACCGACCAGTTGGGCTCGGTCGCGGCCCGGCTTGCGGATGCCAACTATGCCTACTGGGACGGCATCCAGACCCACTACCCACACCTCGACACCAGGGAGAAGAAGTAAACCATGGCCACGAATCCAGAGAACTACACCGAACTCATCCAGGAATACACCCGCATTCAGGACAAGATCGGCCCCGACCTCGCCCGGGTAGAAGAGATCAAGAAGATCCTGAAGGGCCTGGACTACGGATCGCATGAAATCGCCGGTTGCAAGGTAACCATCGGCCGCAACGCCCGCCTGAACGCGAAGCGGTTCGAGGAAGCCTACCCAGTGGCGAAATACCCGCAGTACTACAAGACGGCCCCGGACAGCACCGCGATGAAGGACGAGCTGTCGCCGGCAGAGCTGCGCAAGTACCAGGACGAAGGTGAGCCCCGTGTCACCATCAAGTGATCACAAGGGCCGGACTCTGACCTTCCGGGAGCAGGACGAAGCGCGCCGCACCAAGACCATCCGACACACGGCGCTCACCCTAGCGGTTCAGTATTTGGATAGCTCGCGATGGACGAGTCCAGATGAAGCGGTCCTCGAAACCGCCGGGAAATTCGAAACCTACCTGAAAGGAGAGGAGGGAGAGAAGTGAAAACGGAGAAGCGCCAAAGCACAGGTGTCGACAACCCCACCAGGTACTGGATCTCAGCAGACCACCACCTCCGGGAACTCGCCGAAAACATCGGCGACACCTACATGGACCACATCATCGGAAGCATCGTCAACCAGCCCCGCTCCCAGCAGCGCCGGATCGGTCCCTCCGAAATGGGCCAAGACTGCTCACGCGCCATCCTCCACCGCCTCAACGGCGACCGCCCAGCCCCACGCAAGCAAACCCCATGGAAACCAACCATCGGCACCGCAGTCCACGCCTACCTCGAAGACGTCTTCGAAACAGCTTCGAAACAAGGCGAAATCGAAGAGGGCCGCTGGCTCGTCGAAAACCGGGTCACAATCACCCGCATCCTCGACGAGGACATCACCGGCAGCACCGACCTCTTCGACACCTGGCAGCGCGTAGTTATCGACCACAAGATCGTCGGCAACTTCACGCTCCGCAAATACCGCGCCAACGGCCCCTCCAACCAGTACCGCAACCAAGCACACCTGTACGGCAAGGGCTGGAAAGACAAAGGCCACGACGTTCAAATGGTCGCCATCTGCTTCCTCCCCAGGGAAGGAGAACTGACCGACAGCTTCATCTGGACCGAACCCTACGACGAGCAAGTCGCCCTCGACGCCATCGAACGGTGCGACCGGCTCACCAAGCTCCTTGCCGTCATCGGCATCGAGAAAGCCATCGAAATGTTCCCGCCATGCACCGACCACTTTTGCGACTGGTGCAAGGACGAGGACAAGCCACCAGCAGTACCGACCGCAACCGCTGTCACCGGGCTGATCTAGCCCAAATTTTTTTCACAACACGATCCCCATATGGGAAGGAATATCCCCAAAATGACACAGCTACCTTCAGCTGCAGATCTGTTCGCCAACGCTGGCGGATACGAAACAGCGTTCAAGAAAGGCACTCCCATCGGCACCGTCGTTGCCGGCAAGGTGACCAACGTCGAGTCGCTGCAGGTCAAGAACTACGAGACCGAAGAACTCGAATGGTGGGAGGAAGGCCGCCCGAAGATGCAGATGCGCATCGTCGTGCAGACCGGTGTCCTCGATCCGCTGGTCGAGGGCGACACCGGAGAGCGCGCCATCTACATCAAGTGGTGGGGTGATAGCCGTACGGGGCTCATGGACGCCGTGAAGGCGGCCGGTGCCAAGTCCGTAGAGGTTGGCGGAACGTTTGCCGCCAGGCTGATGGGCACTAAGCCGACCACGAGCAACACCGGCAAGGCGCTGAATGATGCGAAGATCTTCGGCTACCAGTACAAGCCGCCAGTGCAGGGCGTGGACTTCAGCCAGATGGGTGAACCTGCTGAGCCTGCCCAGCAAGCGCCTGTCCAGCAACAGGCAGCACTGCAGGGCCAGGGATGGAACGCTCCGGCTGCAGATCCGTGGGCAACTCAGCCAGCCCCACCGGCACAGCAGGCCCCGCAGATGACGCAGGAGCAAGCCGCCCAGCAAGCCTTCGAACAGGGCATGCAGGCCACCCCGATCCAGCAGGCACCACCAGCCCAGCCAGCCCCACAGCAGGCTCCCGCCGGCCAGCCTGACCCGGCAGGGAAGGCCCGCCAGCTGATCGCCCTGGCATTCCCGAACGACCAGATCAGTGCAGCCACCGGGCTCACCCAAGACCAGGTGCAAGCACTCCGCTAAGCACTACCAGACCGGGTGGGGCTGGTCCGCCCCCAGGAACCCCAGCCAGCCCCACCCAACCCTCTAATCCAAACCTGTTTTTAGAAAGCACTGAAGGAGTGAACCATCATGATTCCACGCCAGTCCCGTCTCTCGGAACGTCCAGACGGCACCACAGTCTCAACGAACGTCAACTACCACCAGCACGGTGAAGGAACCACCACCCAGACCGTCACCCATGGGGGAGACGAGAAGGTCTTCGTGCTCCGCGCCAAGCGATCCGACAACGGCGACTACCAGATCAACGTCGACGCCACTGGCGTGAAGAACCTGGCCGAGCTCACCAATGCGGTCATCGGATTCATCCACAACGTCGCCCACGACGTCGACGGTTCATGCGCCCTGACGAATCTCGACCTGCCGGATGTTGTCAGGACGACCCTCACCCCGGAAGGGCTCGCAGGCGCCATGCTGCTCGCCAACCCAATCCGGTTGGCCGACCAGCTGGAAGAAGCGCTGTCCCAGATCATCGAGCAGGCCGAGAACGAAGGGCAGGGACAGGCATGAGCACTTACTCATTTGTCGACACCGTTGAAGACGTGACCGGCCGCAGCCACGTCACGTTGACGAAGCCGCAAGAAGGTCCAGTCTCCCTGAAGGTCGTCCTACACGAGGACATCAACGAGGACTTCGACATCCGCATCCAGTCCTCAGGCATCGAGAACCTGCAAATGATCGGACTGATCATCCAAGGCATTGGCGCGAAGCTCATCGCCACCGCAGGCCAATACACCGAGGAGGACTAGCCATGGAGCAGGAAATCAAAGTCGGGATGACCGCCAAGCTGTGGAACGGCAATACAGCTGAACTGCGTCGAGTGGCCCTGGGCATGACCCCGGCCGTACTGGTCAGCATCAACCCAGTGTCCGCCGAGGAAGTCAACCTCCACCTGGATGCGTCGAGCTTCGACCACATCAACGAAGTCTACGAAATTTTCCAGATCATCACTGAAGGCCTCAAAGAGATGGCCGCCGGCAACACCGAACACACCATGACATTAGGAGACGAATAACCATGAACATCATCCAGGAACGCCTCGCCCAGCTCAACGCAGGGAAGATCAAGCTTCACCAGGGCGGACACGGCACCTTCGAATCAGGCCACTGCGCCATGGAAGTAGTCGCCTACCTCGCAGGCCTCGGCCACACCGACGCACCAGAATGCTCCTCGCCAGTCCTGCGACGGTACGTCATCCGCCTCAACGACCGGTGGGACGACGAACAGCGACAGAAGCTCGCACCCTACCTGCCACGCCTGGTTGGTACTGCCGGCGACGGCAAGGACGAGGCCCGCGAGCAGTTGGCCATGAAGTTCCTTCTTGAAAACCAGTTCGAGAAGCTGTTGCGGGCCGCTGGACTGAATGCCGAGGCGGACCAGATCCCAGCTTTGCTCGATAAGCCGTTGACTGAGCAGCGGGATGCACTTTGGGAAATGCGCAAAGCGACCTACCGGGCTCGTCGAGACGCGCAAGACAAGCTCCGCGCCAAGGTAAAGGCTGAGCTCGCAAAGCGCGAAAATCCCGCTGCCGTTGCCGATGCCGTTGCCGTTGCCGATGCCGCTGCCGTTGCCGATGCCGTTGCCGATGCCGTTGCCGCTGCCGTTGCCGCTGCCGTTGCCGATGCCGCTGCCGTTGCCGTTGCCGCTGCCGTTGCCGTTGCCGTTGCCGTTGCCGTTGCCGTTGCCGTTGCCGATGCCGTTGCCGTTGCCGATGCCGTTGCCGATGCCGATGAAGACCCGTGGGACACCAGCTACACCGCGGCCTACCGGGCAGCAAGAAAGTACTACCAGGAGCACCCAGAGGTTTACTCATCCCTGAATGAGCTGAACCTTCCAAAGGCCGATGACGCGCTAGTGCTGCTCGACCAGCTGATCATGGACGGGCAGGAGGCGAAGTAGCCATGCGCATCAGGAGCAAGCGCAGCCAGCACCGGCGCGACTTCCACGCCATCTATGAGTGCGAGCACTGCGGGCACACCCACGACGGTTCTGGATACGACGACGCGAACTTCCACCAGAACGTCATCCCGAACATGAAATGCGCCGAATGCGGAAAGACCGCCGGCGGCGTACCTAGCAGCAGCGCGAGCATTCCCGCTCACGTTCACCTCTAACCCCAGATCCGTCCCAGCCTCACTACTCCGGGGCTGGGACACCCAAGGGACCGCGCACTCAGAGGGCACCCGGGCTGCACAACCCGGGAATAGCAAGTGCAAATCTTGCCGGTTCCACAAACAAAAAATGAAACACACGACCAAGCAGGTGGGCACCATGACCAGCACCAAACACGACACGGACACAAGGTTCCTCCAAGACCTCGAAGTCACGCCGTCATGCCAATACGGGCACCCCGGAGAACTCGACTACCCAGGCGAACCCGCCTGCGACCAGCCAGCCGAGTTCTACAGCAACTACCACACCTGCCCCCAAGCACCACCCACCACCGGCGCAGGCTGCATCCTCTGGTGCGCCAAATGCCTCGCCAACAAAACACTCTTCCTCAAAAAGCAGCTCGACGAAGCCAGCGGATTCATCATGCGCTGCCGGTACTGCAAAACCGCACTGCCCGAACTCAAAGACTGGATCTGGGGCACCACCCCAATCGGATAAGGAACCACCACAGTGAACACCCCCGACCTGCACGCCGCCGCCCACGAGCTCCACCGTGCCGGCATCCGTGTCATCCCAGTCCGAGCAGACGGCACCAAAGCACCCGCACTCAAAGCCTGGCAAACCCACGCCACCGACGAACAAGACATCGACCAGTGGTTCCGCATCGTCCCCAGCAAAAACCGGTCAGCATTCACCGCCATGGGCATCGTCACCGGCACCCCATCCGGCAACATCGAACTCGCCGAAATCGAAGGAGACTACGCACACCGCGTCCCAGAACTCGCCGAACTCGCCCAAGCCTCAGGCCTCGGCGACCTCTGGGCACGCATCAACCGCGGCTGGACTGAACTCTCACCCTCCGGCGGACTGCACTGGGTATACAAAGTCATCGGCACCGACGTACCAGGCAACACCAAGCTCGCCCAAGACGAACCCCGAATCGTCGACGGCAAGCGCATCATCCCCACCATCGCCGAAACCCGAGGCACCGGCGGCCAATTCGTCGCAGCGCCCACCGGCGGGCACGCGCACGCCTCCGGCAAGCCATGGGTCCGCGTCAGCGGCGGCCCCGAACACATCACCGTCCTCACCGACGAAGAACGCGCTCAATTCCACGCTATTCTCGGCTCCCTCGACCGCCGCCCGCAACACGACACCACCCCAACGACTACCATCCAGGACGCCACCGAATGGGCCGGCGTCATGGCCGAGCTCGAAAGCCTGCCACACGGGCCAAAGCCCATCGAAGGGCAAACCCCAGGCGACGACTTCGAAGAGAAAACCAGCTGGGCCGACCTGCTCGAACCAGCAGGCTGGGCCAAAGTCTTCACCCGCGGCAACACCATCTACTGGCGCCGCCCCGGCAAGGACATCGGATTCTCAGCCACCACCGGCCACGCCGATGACCGCGACCGCCTCTACGTCTTCTCCAGCTCGACCGACTTCCCAACCCAAGAACCCATCACCAAGTTCGGCGCCTACGCAATCATGAACCACGGCGGAGACCACGCCAAAGCCGCCTCCAAGCTCCGCAAAGACGGGTACGGGGCACCACTGCCAGACAACACCCGGCCACAACCAGGCACCAGCACGCCAGCCCAGCCAGCCGCACAGGATAGTGGGGAACAAGGGGAGTGGGCGACCGGTGGAGCCACCACCAGCACCATGGTCCGCGAACCACGACGCTGGGACGACATCGGCCTGCGCTCCCACCAAAGGATCGCCGCCCGCCTCGCCCAATACGCTGACGGGAAACTCCTCTACGTCACCGGCTCCGGCTGGCACCAGTGGACCGGCACCCACTGGAAGCAGGACAAGCGGTCCAAGAAAGCCCACCAGCGCCTCGCCGAACTGCTCAAGTCCTGCTGGATCGAAGCAGTCGACGACAAGGACCTCGCCAACGACGTCAAAGCGTGCATGTCCGCCACCGGCACCAAAGGCGTCCTCGAACTCGCCTCACGGCTGCCGCAGCTCGCCGTCGACCACGTCGACACCGACCCGTACCTGCTGAACACCCCAGCAGGCACCCTCGACCTGCACACCCTCGAACTGAAGGAGCACGACCCCACAGACCGGATCACGAAAATCACGCGCGCCTCCTACAACCCGGACGCGAACAACACCCGCTGGACAGACTTCCTCAACTCGTCCCTCCCGGACCAGGCTGTCCAAGGCTTCCTGCAGCGGTACATCGGCGTCAGCCTCATCGGCAAAGCCGTCGAGCACCTGCTCGTCATCATGACCGGATCCGGACGCAACGGCAAAGGCGTCCTCGCCAACACCGTCGAATTCGCCATGGGCGACTACGCCATCACCGCCAACAACCAGATGCTCGTCTCTGGACGGTACCGCGGCGAATCCGCCGGCGAAAAGTCATCGCTCATGCGACTGCGAGGCGCACGCCTGGCCATCATGTCCGAACTCGAAAAAGGCTCCCGCCTCGCCGAAGCGACCATGAAAGCCCTTACTGGCGGCGACCAGATCGAAGCGAAGTTCATGGGGCAGGACGCGGTCCAGTTCGCGCCCACCCACAGCTTCCTGATGCTCACCAACGACTTGCCATCCGTGGACCCGACCGCCCAAGCAGTCTGGGCACGCCTCCGTGTTGTCCCGTTCGACATCAGCTTCGAAGGCCGCGAAGACCACAGCCTCGAAGACGACCTGCGCCTCGCAGCGGACACCGTTCTCGGCTGGGCTGTCGAAGGGCTGCGCGCCTACCGGAACACCGGCCTGGCAGCACCCGACGCAGTCCTCGCCACCACGGACAACTACCGCACCGACAACGACCCGCTCGCCCAATTCTTCGAAGACGAATGCGTACTCCATGCGGACGCGAAAGTGACCCGCATGAGCCTGCACCACGCCTACCTGGAATGGGCGAAAGAGAACGCCGCGGACCCCATGACCGCCCACAAGTTCTCGCCCCGCATCGCCAACGTCCCCGGCATCAGCTCCGACAAGGTGCAGGGCCACCGTCGATGGCTCGGAATCGGGCTGAAATCCGAGGACGGCGGAATCAGCAAAGACCCATGGGACCGCCTCCCGGACCCCGACCAGGACAGCGACCCGGTCGCCTACAAGGACAACTAACCCCCTGAAAGGAACACATGCCATGCACGCCACCGAAGCACCCGCCGTAAACACGATCCCCAGTTTGGGGGACATGTGCAGCAAAGACGACCTCCTTCACCTGTTTTGCCATGAGCAGCAGCACTGGTCCGACAGCCCCGACAATGTGGCTACCTCCCGGTGCGGCAAAACGAAGTCCGGCTGGAATTCAGGCTCTGGAAAAGACGTGCTCTGCACCGTCTGCCTCGAAATGTACCAATCGAGCTCCTGCGCCCACTGCACGCGTGGCGGTGAATCATGACCGCGCAAACTGTCGAACCAGGCACCCGGGAACGCACCGAGAACAGCGACCCGAACCGGGACCGACTGGTGCATCTGATCTGCAAACCGCAGATCCCTGAACTCGACGCAGGCCACCCCGTATGGACGATGTGCGGGCACTTCATCAAAACCGTCAAACGCGGCATCGGCAAGCACGAGGGCCTGCGCTGCATCATCTGCGAAGAACTGCGCAAAACCAACACGTGCATCCACTGCCAGCGGCAAACCAACGGAGGTAACTAGCCATGAACGCCACACCAACCCCACAACCAGGTCCCGGACAGTACGCCCAAGCGATCCTGCTGGCCGGCATCAAGTCCGCGAACTTCGACTACCACCGCGACTCCGAAGCGCTGCGCGCCGCGGTGAAAACAGTCGCCGAGTACGAACAGAAAGTCGCCACCAGCGCCCAGAAGTACTTGGAGTACTCGACCGCCCTGGCAGCCCTCGACCAGATCATGCCCGGCCTCGTCGCCCTGGGAACCATCCTCCCGGAGAGCATCGACGACATTGCCGAACTGCCGGAGCCCGGCCCGCAGCCGTTGGCCATGGACTTGCCAGCGCTGGCGCAGTTCCTCGCCCCTAGAACCATCAACCCTGATCTGGAGGACCAGAAATGAGCACCCGCACCCAGCGCCGCCGGTACTTCCTGCACGAAACCTTCCCCATCCGCGACGCCAGCGCCGACTTCATCCGCGCAGGCGGACTCGGTCTGGACGAGATGGTGTCGAAGGTCTTGGACCAGGCTGGCCGCCGCGGCAACCGGATCGACTTGGACAGCCTGAGCGTGACAGTGCAGGCCGAGCCGCTGAAAAACAGCACTGGCCCGCTGGTACTGGCTGTGCATGCCCGTGTCGACGCTATCGCGACGTTCCATTAGGCGGCCGGTCATGAGTACACCACTTTTCACGGCCGAGGACATGGTTGCCCTGGGCAAGGCGATGGCCGGCATTGGTGAAGCGTTCACCAGCATGGCCAGTGTTCTGGTGAAGGCAGGGGAGAGGGCCGCGCAGGCCAAGCCTGCGCCATCGGTTCAGGTAACACCCTGGCCGGAGAACCTTGCGTCCAGTCCTGGAGTCACCATCGAACCTCCAGCGGTGGCAGTCAAGGGCGACAGCAAATGCGTTGCCGCATCTGCTCCGTCCCCGGTGGCAGAGCCAGTGAAGCCAGTCTTCCGGCCGGCAGACGAAGCCTACTCGAAACTGCCACACTGCGGCACCTGCGACAGCCCCATGCGGCCAGTGCACGCCAAGGCAGCGGACTGGCCGGGAACCAAGGCGCGAGTCAACAAGAACCGCTGCGTCACCTGCTATGCACGCGAACGCGCCCGGGAAAACGGCGCAGTTCCGCGCAAGCCAAAGGAACTACCGGCCACGCCGCCAGCACCAGCCCCAGTGCCGGCACCAATCCCGACGCCAACCGAGCTGAAGAAAGCCCGCGAAGCGAAGGAGCTACAGAAGAAGCGTGAAGCCCTGAAAGCCGAGGCCCGGCACCAGGCCAAGGTCGACACGGCAGCCGAACGCGAAGCACGACTGCAGCGCGAGCTCGACAGCTTCCTGGCAGCACGACACAAGCGGGGAGTCCCACCCGAAGGCGTCGTGATGCCAGGCGAAATCCCGGATAAGCCGAATGCCAGCCAAGGCTAAATGGCAGGTCGGGGATCTGGTCCACCTCAAAGCCGACACCCGCAAACACGTCTGGCGGATCCATCAGATCAAACGCCCAGACGGACCCTACCGGATCATCCGAGAACACCGGACCACCGATTCACTCACCGGAGGCATGAACGCCTACCCGGAACAACTCATAAAGAAAGAAGGCACCCCATGAAATACGCAGCACTCACCGCCCTGGTCCTCGCCACCATCATGGCCGTCCTCAGGATCTGGACCGGCGACACAAGGTTCACCGGCACCGGCATCATCCTCCTGATCATCACCGCCGTCCTCACCCTCGTGACCGTCGCCCAGATCGGATACAAGGCCGAACAAGCCAAGCAGTCCAACACGCCAGGGGAGTGGAAATAGCCATGAAGAAGATCGACCTGTCGCAGCACACAGGCCACGAAAACCCGATGGAAGAAATCAGCTACGACGCGGCCCGTGAAGACCTCGCGCGCAGCTTCATTCTCGACAACTCCGGTGATACCGAGGACGCCGAGATCTACCGGAGCTCCGCCAACACTTACGCACTGCTCACCGTCGCCGAAGAGCTAAAGACTGCGAACCTGCTGAACTACTACGCCACCACCGGAACCAACATCTACAACGAACGGCAGCGCGAAGAGCTGACCAGGCGGCTGGGAATCCCAGAGACACCCATCGTGCCACTCTCCCAGGAGGCAGCGGCGGCAGGCTTCAACGTCGACGACATCGTTCCCGGCGGAGGCCTGCCGACCAAAGCAGATCTTGAAGCAGAGATTGAGGCCTGCGCCCGAGACCTCTGGAAAGCCGACCCCGGCAACAACACCTCAGCCCGCAGCTTCGACGAAGACTACCTCGAACGGCAAGACCGGTACCGGGCCATGGCCCGTGCAGCCCTCGGCCTCACCGACGAACCAAAGGACAAGAAATGATCACCATGACAACCACCTTCCCGACGGTCAATACGACCAGGCAACGCACCGGCAAATGCACCTACTGCGGCAAGCGCACGGTCCGCCGCCAGTCATTCACGCACACCATCAACCCGTTCAACCGCAACGAGGACGGATCCATCCGGACCCCAGAGGAAGTCCGGGCCTGCGTCAACGGCGAAGCAGACGCCTGGATCCCCGACTTCGACCACTACGCATGCAAGGAGCAGTCATGACCACCAAACGTGCAGCCAAATATTTGAACGGCGCAGACATCGGCAAGAAGTTCAGCATCAAAGGCTGGCCAACACCCCGAAAAATCCTCGACATCCGCCACTATTCCTCACGCACAGAAGTCTCCTGCTTCCACCCGGCAATCGGCGCAATCGTCCAGGCGCTCGTCTTGCCCGAAGAAGAAGTCACCATCTACACCCCGCCATCACCAACCACAGATGACCCGCACGGACTCAACACCAAATCGAAGCCAGCAACGAGTGCCACCCGGCATAAGACGACTTGCTCTGACGAAATGGTCGTCCTCAACGGACACACCTACCCAGGGACCGTAGCCCGCTGCGAAACCTGCAATTGGAGCGTTCGTTGGAGCACCCGAGACGGCAGCGCCGAGTCAGACGCAGCCCGCCACGAACGAACCCACAACACCGGGAAGGCGGACCAGTCATGAGCGACGACAAAAGCGAACGCATCCTCGACCTGTCCACGCCCGAGAAGAAAGCCGATGCCCGCGAAGCACTCCCAGCGCTCCTCATCGGCGGGATGCTCGGCAACGAACGAGCCTCCCGGGCCGCCGGCGAAATCATCGGAGACGTCTTCGCCGACGCGCTCAAGCCATCCATCGAAGCGCTGCAGCGCCTCACTGACAGGAAGGAACCCTAGCCATGGCGCTCACCACCGAAACCGCACCCATAGGCCTCTACGCCAGCTGCGACACCAAGGGGTGCAAGACCATGGCCTACAGCTCCTATTACGACCGGTACGAGGAAGACATCGACCTCACCGACATGCGCGCCCTCAACGAACGCGCACAGCACTCCCACCACGAATCCATCGAAGCGTTCAAGGAGCAGGGCTGGGAATTCGCACGAGGCCAATGGCACTGCCCACAACACGCCGTCCTGGAACGCAACCTCCGCGCCTTCCGCGAAGAAGCCAACCAACCCATCAAGCGCAGCGTCGTCACCACCATCAGCGAAACCCGCAAAGCACCCGCCCTCCACACGGCACGCCGCCCAGGCGACACGCCCCGGCCCATCCCCGTCATCAACCTCCTAGGAGACAACCAACCATGATCGCCAACGCCTGCGCCCGAATCGTCATCTTCCTCTACTACGCCACCCAAACCATCAAGTACCACCTCCGCAACCGCAAGGACTGAGAACAATGCCAACACCCAAGCACCCGCCCTGCCACTACTGCCACCACCCACTGGGCAGCCCCGGATTCAAAGCCTGGAACCCCAACCTCGGCTGGCACACCATCTGCATCAACTGCCGCCTATGGAAAGCCACCAAAGGCGCCAACATCACCCCAGCCCAAGCCCAAGCAGCCAACGCCTAACGAGGTGCCCCAGATGTCGCAACAACCCGAAACCCTCCGCGAAAACATCAGCCGCAACCTCTACCACCTGCGCCGGTACACCGCGTGGAAACGCCAGGGACGACCACGCCAATACCCAGTCATCCTCGACGTCACCACCACCAAACTCCTCAGGGCCTGCCCCCACGGCAAAGGCGCAATCGACATGAAAGGAATCCAACTCGACGGCTACTACATGGACACCCCGAACATTCTCGGCGACGACCTCTGGGAATACCTCAGCAGCCAATACCCCACCACCCGCGTCACCCACCTCGACACGTGCACCACCTGCCAGCAAGAAAGGACACCACGACCATGAGCACCGAATTCAAGCACGGCGACCCCTGCAAAACCTGCGGCCAACCCATGCGCGACAAGCTCTACACCGCAGCCCAAGCACCAGGCACCGTCTGCTACGGCGCGCAAGGCTACTGCTACACCTGCCGCAAGCACCACATCCGCGCCAACGGATTCATCAGCGACCCAGACCGGACACTGCGCAACCTCACCAAAAGCGCCAACCCGCACCCGCTCAACGAATACCACCAGCAACACCAGCTCCCCGCCCGCCCCGAAGGCCTCGACTACCAGGAACTGCGGCTGCGCACCGCCATCGAAGAGCAAATGATCGAACGCCACCGGCGAGGCATCCCCGCCGGCGGGCTCCTCCCTGAACAGCACCTGGCAGGAGCAGCACGATGAACAGCCACCACCTCATCGTCATTGCGCCACTCGCCGGCCTCCTGCTCGTCCTGGGCATCCTGGTCTGGCGCCACCACCACCGCACCCACCTCTGGCAAGCCCACTGGCACTGCCTCAAATGCGGGGCACACGACGGCATCACCGCCACCGACCGGCAAACAGCCGAAAACCACATCCACAACTCGGCGCTCAACCACAGCATCGAACACCAATACGGGTACGTCCAACCCAAGACGACAGCCGACCACCCGCCAACGATCCTGATCCGCGGCCCAGGCTTCGAACCCATCCCGCACCCACACCAGCAAGGAGAACCACGATGAGCGCGCTGCTAAAGATCTTGGAATCGCACGAGTTCGAAATCGATCAGGAAGACGGAAACCATATCTGCACCTGCGGCACCTGGAAGGAAGCGGACTGCATGGGCACCTACGAGGCTTACCTCGCCCACGTTGCCCAGGTGCTTGACCAACACATGCGACTGCGGGAAGAACAGGCGAAAGCAGACGCTCTGGCTGAATACGCGGACGCGATCCAACATGTTGACGACGTTATCCAGCGTGAAGCAGAAGCGGATGACCGCTGGACCGACTTCCAAGACGCTGAACGAGACTTCATACGAAACGACGTAGACGTGTCACGCGATTACTACACGGCCACAACCCACTACGCGCGCTACCTCGCCAACCGGTACAAGGCTCAGCAATGAGCCTGATCTTCGCCCTCGCCGCAGACCTCCACCGCCAAATGCGCACCGAATACCAAGCAGCACTCGAAGCCGAATTCAACCGCGCAGACAACGACTGCAACGGCTACCTCCTCAACCGGCTCGGAAAAGCCAAAGGCCTCACCGCCCTCGACCTCTTCACCGGATCCGAAACCCGCGCCTACACCTACGCCTCACCCGAACTCGTCCAATGGTGGACCACCAACGGCCGGCTCACCCAAGCAGCATACGAAGCCCGATTCCTCGCCGAACGCGGCGAAGAACTCGCCCTACCCGCCAACAACTACTAAGGAACCACGCCATGAGCGACCAGGAACGCATCGACCACGCGCTGCACCGCATCGAATCCATCATCAACGAAGCCCAGATGATCAAGCAGATCAGCATTCCCAGCGAAGAAATCCACAAACTCTTCAACGAACGCGCCCTTGTAGCCAACGAACTCAAAACCATCCTCATAGGAGCCACCAAATGATCCTCCCGGACCCCAACCAGGAACAACCCATCGACGAAGACCTCGCCCGCGACATCATGATGGCCGAAGCCGAACGCATCGCCAACGGAGAACGCATCGTTCTCGCCCGACTCGTCCGCAGAGTCATCACCTCCTACCTCGCCCGCACCAAATCCCTGCCAGAAACCGAACCACGATGGTTCGAAGGCAACGGAGTGCTGATCAACCGCGACGGCCTCATCATCTGCGGGGACACCGACGACAACGGATCCCGCTGCATCCGCGAAGAAGGCCACGATGACGGCTTCATGCACATCTACCGGAACAGGGAAATCGAGTCATGAAACCCATCGACACCCGAACCTACTACGGCACCCAGAACATCCCCGCCAGCACCATCACCTACGCGGCACACCACGACGCCCTCGACGAAACCATATCCTCAGCCGTCGCCGCCGCCATCCGCAACCTCTACATCAACGCCCAACAAGGCAACGAAACCCTCGACGCCACCACCATCAATATCCTCATCCGCTACCGCAACGGCGGAGACGACCTCCAAATCGTCAGCACCGCCAACACGCCAACCAGGAGAGAACCAGCATGAGCAGCCCCGCCACCCGACACCTCACCTTCCTCATCTTCTGGACCATCAACCTCATCAGCGCTGCCATCCGCTTCATCAAGTACCCAGGGTGGAACCAAGAGTTCGGAGTCGTCGGCAACATCATCGGCGGCGCCGTCATCTTCGGCCTGCTCTTGCTCTACGCGTACCTCGCAGCGGACCAGTACACCAAGTACCGGGACGCCCTCGACGAAGAATACGCCTACTACGACGGCGAGGAAACCGAAGACCAAGACCGGAGGGACTGGTAATGCGCAGCCACTACGACGACAAGGCAAGGAACTCCTGGGCACTGCCATCATGCCGGCCGCAATTCGACAACAGCGGGGCACCCACCGGCCACATCAAGCGAACCATCACCCTCTACGACCCCACCACCAGGCAACGCACCCAGAAGATCACCCTCACCCAGGCAAGCCCCGCAGGTGCCTGGTGGAGCGAAGATCTGGACGGCGCAATCAGCATCTGGGCCGACGGCGAATGGCGCATCATCGGCTACCGGATCGGCACCGAACTCCCCGCCACCCAGGCACCATGAACAGCCCCGAAATATGTGAAAGAAAAACCCGAAAGGGGCACAAGGGGCACTTACCGCCCACCACGAGCGCGCAAAGTGCCCCGAACGCCTGGCAAGCCGCGAAAGCCCCAAAAATCCGACAACAAGCCGACACCGGGCAAGAAGTGCCCCAACTGCCCCTAAAACCAAAGTGCCCCAACAGCCACGCAAAACTCCAAGTCAAAGCAAGGGGGCACTTAGGGGCACTCTGTCCCACTGATTTCCTATACCAGCAAATCAGCTACACCACCGGGCAACAAGTGCCCCTTGTGCCCCCAATAAATGAACGCCCTAATCAACCCCATAATCACACCATCCAATCAATGGATTCTCGCTACACGTGCGCGTTAAAAAGACTCCTAAACACCGTTCAGGGGCACTAGGGGCACTTCATGCCCAGTGCAAACACAAAAACAGCTCTCCCTAGAAAGACCGGGACAAAGTGCCCCAAAGTGCCCCCAGCCAAAACACCACACCCCGAAAACGTGAAAACAAATGCAGCAACCCAAGCTCTTCACCACACCCACAGCCCTCAACCAGCCACACCCCAACGGCCAAGGCCTCATCCCCACCTGGGTCTCCGAACAACTCGAACTCAACAAGGAACACGCCGCCAGCCGAACCGCCAAATACCACCACTGCCGGCACTGCTCCCAGCCAATCCTCACCGGCCTCGACCACGACACCTGCGCCCGAACCACCCACGCAGACCCCACACCACTCACACCGCAACAAGAGGCCATGCTCACCGTCATCGGAAGAGCCACCTTCACCGCCAACCCCGACCCGCCCAACGGCTACAAGCTCCACCGCCGAGACAACACCTTCGGACTCGCCCCACCCGAAACCGGATCACCCATCTTCCCCGAACACCAATGCGGCGCACGCTTCCCAGGCTTCGCCCCCAACCCCGTAGAGGACAACCACCATGGATGGCCAGACACCCCACCCAGTTTTTGAACACGAATACGACCTCGGAATCTGCCCCGGCTGCTGGGGCGACGGCTGCAAAGCCTGCGGACAATCCGGTGTCTTCGCCTACCAAATCACCATCCCAGCCCCCGCCATCAAGCCAGTCACCAAACGCAAAACCGGCAAGACCTACCAGCGCAACCCCATGCTCAACGCCAACGACCGCGACCACTGGCGAGTCATCTCCCCAATCCGCAAAGAATGGCGGCGACGCGGCCGAGGCTACGCCAACGCATTCCGGCTGCGCGAACTCGACTGGGAACGGGCACGCATCGACGCCTTCATCCAGCGCCCCATCAACAACCGATCCGACGCCGGCAACTTCTACCCAACAGTCAAGCCCATCATCGACGGGCTCATCGACGCCAAGCTCCTGCCCGACGACAACGACCTCCACCTAGAAGGCCCCTACCTGCACCCAGCACCCAAAGGCCCCTACGCCGTCATCCTCGTCATCACACGCCTGGAGCCAACCAAATGAAAACCACCACCCAGCACCTCGCCAACCACGCAGCCTGGCTCGCAGACATCTGGCCAGCACTCCACGAATCAAGACTCAAAGGCACCCCACGACGCTGGCGCCAACACGACGCCAATCCCGAACAACCACCAGAAAAACCCGGAGCAGGCACCGCAGCACCACTGCATCTCGACGTGCTCGACCTGCTCAGCAGCATCGAGGCCACAGCCAAGCGCATCGCCACCCTCATCCAAGCCACCGGAATCAACGCCAACCCCGAGAAGGACACCCCGCAATCCAACCTCCGCTATATCAGCAGCTATGCCCAGGTGCTCCCCGAAGGCTCCAGCACCGCAGACTGCGAGATCCAGCTGCGCACCTACCGCAACAACATCAACAGCCAATGGGCCGAAGTGATCATCGGGCAGCGCATCAAAGCACCCTGCCCATGGTGCAACCAGGAGAAGCTGAAGATCCGCACCATCGGACCAGCCCACGCACCCGAACCAGTCGTCCGCTGCGAATCAATGGCCTGCGAACCACCCAGCGCAGACTGCGGCACCTGGTTCCGGGGACCATGCTGGCCCATGCACGAATGGCAATGGCTGGCAGGCCGAATAGACCACGCACTAGAAGCTCATGACTAGGCACTACTCGTAGTTGCCCACAGCCATGTGATATTATGTAACCAAGGTTTGCAACTTTTTGCACCCAAAAACAGGTTTGACAAGGCCCTCAGCATCACTGCTGGGGGCCTTTTCTATGCCCGAAACAAGGCGGCAACCATGGCCCAAAGCATCCCCAAGCGCTGCACTAGATGTAGTCAGATGGCCACCAAAGGCGGACGCTGCGACGACCACCAGGTCAAGCCATGGGCCAACGCCAGCGCCAACACCCAGGCACTCACAGGCAGGCAGCGATCACGCCTGCGCGAGCGCATCATCGCACGCGACGGCGAATGCGCAGTGTGCGGCTCGGTCAACGACCTAGAGGTCGACCACATCATCGAAGTGACCGACGGCGGAGCGCTCGAAGACGAATCGAATCTTCAATTGCTCTGCGTCCGGCATCACGAAGAGAAGTCCAAGCAAGCCAAGGCGGCGAGGCGAAGCCGACCCAAGGTCTACACGGTCGTCCGCAAGAGGCAATAAGTCCAACGCCCAACAGTAATTCCGAGCCAATCCGGCATCGGAAAACGCGATTTCATCCACATTCTGCACGAACTTTGAGAAACGCCTAGTCAGCATCCGGTTCTGAGCCGGGAGGGGCGTTCAAAAGTGTAGGATGTGGAGGATGCGGGCGCGCCGCCGGGCAAAGGCGTAAGAAATCTCAGTGTGGAAAAATTTTGCTTTTTTGACCAATTTTTCGATCAACCAAGGAGGTTGAAGGCAATGGCAGCGACAGCAAACGCTGGGGGACCGAAGCTCCCTAACCACCTTCGGCTTCTGAATAGCCGAGACGAGCGCAAAGACGGCACGCCAACAGATTCAGGTGGTCGCCCCATTGTTTCAGGCCCCAACTTCGAGCGCAAGGCACCCGAGAAACCAGAATGGCTTTCTCCGGATGCCGAATGGCTCTGGGACCAGGTCGTAGAGCAGATGGCCACCATCGGGATGCTCAAGCCGCTCGACGGTCCGGCCCTCGAAATGGCCTGCGAAACTTGGGGCCGGTGGAAGCAGGCGCTCGAATTGCGGCGCACCCAGGGCGCAACCATGGAGACCGCCACCGGAACCCGGGCTGCCCCATGGGTCGGCATGGAGGAACGTGCCGGCAAGGAATTCCGCGCCTGGTGCTCAGAGTTCGGATTCACCCCTGCAGCGGAGAGGAATCTCGCCAGCCAAGGCGAAGCCGGTCAGGATGACGACAACCCCTTCTAGCGGGTTCATGCACTGCACGACCGGAGGTACGACATGCCGACTGGTCGAAAAACACGCACCACCCATTCCAGCGCAGCCACCGGTGAAGCCTTCGGGCTGCCGTCACCGGAGGAACTGCGGCGCCTGAAGATTTCTCCCGAGGTTGCCTGGTACATGGTGACCCGCGGCTTCGAGTTCCCTGCCCATCCGCCGATGATCAAGACCCCGGAACCGGGCGAGCTCATCGAGGAAGCGCAATTCAGCCCGGAAGCGGTCGACAAGGTCATCGCCTCGTTCAAGGTGCTGCGCCACACCCAGGGCAAATGGGCCGGCCAGCCTCTGATCCCTGACGGCTGGCAGGTCGCCTACATCCTCGCCCCCATCTTCGGCTGGCTGCAGAAGAACGAGGACGGCAAATGGGTCCGCGTCATCTCCACCGGTTATGTCGACGTGCCCCGCAAGAATGGCAAGTCAACCATGTGTGGCGGCATCGGGATCTACCTGACCGGCGCGGACGGTGAGCCGGGCGCGCAGGTTGTTGCCGCGGCGTCGACTCGCGACCAGGCCGGGTTCGTGTTCGGGCCAATCAAGTCCCTGGTGGACAAGGCACCGGGGCTCAAAGGCAAGTTCATCTCCTACACGGGGCAGGTAGTCCACCCGAAGTCGGGCAGCTACTTCCGCGTGATTTCCTCGGCGGCCGACGCACAGCACGGCGCGAACCTGCACGGCGGCATCATCGATGAGCTGCACATCCACAAGACCCCGGACCTGGTGAAGACACTCGAAACCGGTACGGGCTCCCGCGACCAGCCGCTGATCATGATGATCACGACAGCCGACGACGGCAAGCCCGAGACGATCTACGCTCAGAAGCGCAAGTACATCGAACGGCTCGCCAAGCATGTCTTCGAAGACGCCAGCACCTACGGCGTGGTGTTCGCGATCCCTCAGATGGCTGATCCACTGGATCCGGCTAACTGGCCGATTGCCAACCCGGGATACCCCATCTCGCCCACGGCGCCCTACTTGGCCAAGGCTGCCAAGCTGGCCAAGAACAGCCCTGCAGAGCTGGCAGAGTTCAAGCGCCTGCATACCGGGCAGCGGACGAAGCAGACCACGGCTTTCCTCGCCTTGGACGAATGGGACGGCAACAAGGGCGACCGGGTGTTCGAGGTTTCCATGATGGGCCGCGAAGCCTATGGCGGCTTGGACTTGGGCAGCGTTTCGGACTTGACCGCCCTGTGCTGGTTGTTCCCGCACGAGGACGAACCGGGCTTCGACGCGATCTGGCGTTTCTGGACACCGGAAGCGAACTTGGATGCGCTGGATGAGCGGACGGCGAAGGCCGCGAGCAGTTGGGTCGACCAGGGCTGGCTGACGCTGACCCCGGGCAACGTCACCGACTACGACTTCATCAAGAAGCAAGTGCTCGACGATATGGACATGTTCGATGTCGTGTCGATTGGCCTGGACCGGTGGAACGCAACCCACCTGGCCAACCAGCTGCTCGACAATGGCGTCCCTCTGGTGGAGGTCGGCCAGGGCTACCAGTCGATGTCGCCGGCGCTGAAGGAAGTGAAGCGGCTGATGAAGCAGGGGAAGCCTGGCGCGGAGAAGCTGCACCACGGCGGCAACCCTGTCATGCGGTGGAACGTGGACAACTTGGCTGCGGCGATTGACCCGGCTGGCAACGTGAAGCCGGACAAGAAGAACTCAGCGGACAAGATCGACGGCGTCAGCGCATTGTGCAACGCCATGTACGAAGCGTTGCAGGCTGGCCTGTGGCCGGATAACGACTATAACGGATTCTCGTTGCTCGACTAGGAAAGGGGCCCATGATGCGGCACGGCAAAAAGTATCGGGTGAACCTGGTCGACGGAACCGCCATCGAGGGAGTGCTCCGGTTCTCCTGGTGGTGGAGCTCGTACCGGCTGGTCGACTGCTCTTTCACCAACCAGCAGGGCGAGACCATCGAGGCAGACGGCTACTTCATCGTCCCCAAGCGCAGCATCTTGCATGTCCAGGGGGTGAGTGACTGATGCCTGTCATTCGAGCAAAGGCCGGCGGCCTGGTGACCATTGGGAAGATCGGCGACGGCTACCCGCAGCTGACCACGCAAGGCCAGCCCTGGTCTTCGCCTGACGCCGGAGTCCGCTTGCTGGACTACATCGGAGAGCCTGCCCGAGACCCGTTGAAGCTGTGGAAGTCCCAGCCGGAGCTGCGCAAGGTCGTGGACTTCGCTGCACGCCAGTTCGCCTCGGTCTCCTGGCACCTGTACCAGCGCAAGGGCGACAACGACCGGATCCGCATGAGCAATTCGAAAGCCGAAGCAATCTTCGCGGATCCATCACCCCATGTCACTGGATTCATGCTGTTCCACAGCCTTGCAGTGGATGTGATGATCTACGACATCTGCTGCGCTGTCCTCATGGATGACGAGCTTGTCCGCATTCCACCCGGCCTGCTGAAGGTCAAGTCCGATGGGCTTGGCCGGGTCACCGGGATCTGGGTGACCACAGGACAGGATGACGGCATCGAGATTACTGATGCGCCAAAGATTGCGACGTGGGGCTGGCACCCTACGAACGCCGGCGGCATCAGCCCCATGTACACCCTGGCAGAGAAGCTGGACGAAACTCTCCAGTCGGTGATTTGGCGCAAGGCCCAGTGGGAGCGGTCCCCGAAAATGTCGGGTGCAGTTTCCCGGCCGGCACAGGATCGGGCGTGGACGGACGCGCAGCGGAACCGCTTCAAGGAAGACTTCAAGCAGTGGCAGCAGGCCAACATGGGTGGCACCCTGCTTCTTGAAGACGGCATGACCTACACGCCGCTGACTTCGCAGGTACGGCCCAAGGACATGCGGGACATCGAGGGACGCAAGCTGACCGGCGAGGAAGTCGCCAGCGCGTTCCACATCCCTCCGGAGCTGGTAGGCGCCCGCGAGGGCAACTTCGCCAGCGTGGATGCTTTCCGGCAGATGTTGTTCGGGCCGACGCTCGGCCCGATGTTCCAGCAGTTCCAGCAGGCCATCAACCAGGGCGGCATCATCGAGTCCACGGACACTGGCAAGGACCTGTATCTGGAAGCGAACCGCGAGTCGGCCATGGCCGGCAGCTTCATCGAGCAGGCCCGCTACTTCCAGACTGCTACTGGCGGTCCAGTCATGACCCGTGCTGAAGCTCGTGCCCGGATGAACTTGTCGTTCATCGAGGGCACGGACGAGCTCATTGTGCCGATGAACGTCACCGAGGGCGGGCAAGCTTCCCCAACTGATTCTGGTTCCCAGAATGAGGGCGGGGACAATGCGGCTCCGGAAGAGCGCGAAGACCAGCAATAACCATTCAAAACCAATATTTAGGCGACTCCTTCGGGGGTCGCCTTTTTTGTACCCGGAATAGGGGGTGGCGACATGGCCACTAAAGCACGGCAAGTGCAGAAGCAGTTTGCGGCGAAGGTCAGCCTGGCTGTCCCCGCCGAGGGCGACGGCGGCGATCCGGAGGGCACGTTCGTTGCCGTCGTGTCGCTCTTCGGCAACGAGGACGCATACGGCGACATCGTCGAAAAAGGCGCTTTCACCAAGACCCTGGCCGCGTGGATCGTGAAGGGCAATCCGATCCCGGTCATCTGGTCCCACAAGTTCACCGAACCGGACAACTTCCTTGGCCACTACTCGGAGGCGGAAGAGACCGACGAGGGCCTGCGCATGAAGGGCCACCTCGACTTGGACCACCCGCGTGCGGCCCGCGTCTACCAGCTCATGAAGAAGGGGCTGATAGGCGAATTCTCCTGGTCTGGCGAAGTCACCGATTACGAGTCCTTGGACCCGGACGACGACTGGGGCTGGGGCCCGATGCGGATCAAGGAAGTCGACCTCTGGGAAGCAGGCCCTTGCTTCAAGGGCGCCAATCCCGACACCGAGCTCGTGTCCGTGAAGTCCTCCGGCGAAATCACCGGCGAGCTGTTCCGCGCCAAGGCCGGCCGGGTCCTGTCCCAGAAGAACCTCGACGCCCTGAAAGACGCGCGGGACGCGATCAACGAAGTCCTGAACTCCGCCGAGGAAACCCCCGAGCCCGAAGCGGCAGAGACCGCCGAGGTACCCGAAGCCGAGAAGTCGGCCCCCATAGATGTCCAGCGCGCCAGCGCTGAGACCCGACGCGCCTTGTCTGCGGCAGTAGCCCTGGGCGCGTCATTCAACTAACCGAAAGGAAGATCCACCATGGATCCGAAGGAAGAACTGCGGCAGCTGGCGCTCGAAGCCAAGGCACTGGCCGCGAAAGCACAAGGCCCAGACGCTGAGTGGACCGATGCCGATGACGCACGCGTCACCGAAATTACCGAACGCCAGAAGGCGCTGACCGCGATCATCGAGCGCCGTGAGCAGGCCGCTAAGTCGCTGGCCAGCTTCGCAGCTCCGGAGAAGGAGCAGACCAACGAGGACAGCAACCCTGGCGTTGCCAAGTCCGGGACTCTGGGCCAGCAGTTCACGCAGTCCGCTGCGTACAAGAACCTGCTCGAAGCGAACCCTTCGGGATTCGCTAAGGGTGCACCGATCGATGTCACTGCGAAGAACCTGCGCACCAGCCGCTACGCCGGCAAAGCCACCCCGCTGACCACGACCGCCACCGGTAACGCTGCGGCAGTGCGGCTCTCGGACGTGGATGACCTGGTCTACCGCCCGCGCCGCACCCTGCTCGACGTCATCACCAAGGGCACCACCGGCCTTTCCTGGGTCGAGTACCGCCAGGTGATTTCGAAGACCAACAACGCGGCAATCGTGCCTGAGGCTTCCACCACCGACCCGATTGACGGCACCACCGTCACCGCGGCCGCCGGCGGACTCAAGCCACTGTCGACCCTGACCAC
>Ga0308157_10003105_pt1 | contig 25048 bp, 23 predicted proteins | sample PhyBR1_FD_201035 | JGI IMG/M metagenome (GOLD analysis project Ga0308157, IMG submission 201035) | Phyllosphere microbial communities from UC Gill Tract Community Farm, Albany, California, United States - DLSLB.R1 | ecosystem: Host-associated > Plants > Phyllosphere > Unclassified | place: USA...
ATCACTTTCAACGCACGTGGACTCGGGGGTCTTCCGACCGAGGACGGCGCGGTCACAGCCCCGGTCCTCTACCGCTCCGATTCGCTCTCGGCGCTCACCGAGCAGGGCCTGCTTCAGCTCGCCGAGCTCGGGATCGGGACGGTCGTCGACCTGCGCACCGACGGCGAGCGTCAGCGTGCCGCGGACATCTTGCCGGCGGATGGGAGCGTTCGGCTTCTGGCGCTCTCCATCCAGGGCGGAGCGATGGACGAGATGGTGCAGAAGCTCCTGCCATCCGACACCGGTGCTGTGGCGCTCACCGACGCGCAGATCACCGAGATCGTGGATCAGGTGCCGACGCTCGACGACCTCTACCTCGCCATCCTGGCCAGCAGCCCCGCGCAGTTCGCAGTCCTCGCCAGAGCGGTGATCGACGCGACAGGATCGGATCGTCCGGCGGTTCTCTTCCACTGCACGGCTGGCAAGGACCGCACGGGGCTCGCCGCGGCGCTGCTGCTCGCGGTGGCCGGTGTGCCGAGGTCGGAGATCGCCGCGGACTACGCGCAGACGGAGGCGAACCTCGCCGGACCGTTCGCGCAGCAGCTGACCGCGCTCATCACCGCGATCGGGATCCCGCTCACTCCGAGACTCGAGACGCTCGCCACGCGGTCGCCGGAGAGCGCGATCACCGCCGCGTTGGACTGGATCGCGCGCGAACACGGCACGGCGATCGACTACCTCATGTCGGGCGGACTCACGGCCGCCGAGGCCGAGCGGCTGCGCGGCGCTCTCGTCAGCGCCGACGCTGGCAGCGCGGGCAGTAGTGGCTCGAACGATTCATGAACGCCTCGCGCACGATCTCGCCGCCGCAGCGAGGACATGGCTGCCCGCCTCGCCCGTAGGCGTTGAGCGAGTGGGCGAAGTATCCACTCTATCCCCGTCTTATACATTCATGTCGGAAAGACCTATCGCCGTGTTATGCGTCTGACTTTATAGAACTTGGTAATACACGTTGAGTAACGCCGACAGCTGGAGCTGACCGACGCCCGGGCCTGATCTGGCCGTTGGCGGGACCCGCTCAGGCCACTTCCTTGTCAGCGCCGAGTGGCGGCACCGAGCGGTGCTGGAGGAGGTTGGCGATCGCGGCACCGAGGGTTAACGCACCGAGTACCGCGCAGACAACGTGCATCCCGTGGACTTGGGCATCCCGTGCGGATCCGGCGAGTCGGCGAAGGCGTCGACGGCCGCGACGATGCCCTCCCGCGCGTCGCTGGGGTCGGCAACCGTCTGATCGAGCGAGAGGCGATACACCACCGTGCCGAGCGCGCCCATCGTGGCGATGCCGAGCGCGTATCCGAGTTCTGCGCTTGTCTCGCCGACCGCAGCGGCTGCCCCGGCACGCGACCTCGGTGCCGCGTCGAGGTTGAGGCTGGTGCTAACGGTAAACAGGAGGGCGCGCACTGGCAAACGGCAGAAGCTACCTGGCCTCGGTGCTGCTCCACGAGCACGCATCGCGATGCCCGACATCGACGCGACCGACCCTCGCGGATGCCCGGCTGACTACACCGAGGCCAGTTTCCGTAACGATGAGGAGGTCGGTGGAGACGACCTCCGACCCGACGGGAAGGCGTAGTTCCCAGTCGACTCGCGCCGACGATGAGAGCGGAGCGGCGGACGACGCGAGAGAATTGAAGCGTGTCCGTAGAACTCTTTGCTGTCAACGCCGTCAGCGACCGCATCGCCACGTGCCCACGACTGACTCCTGACATCAAATCCGGCGACAAGACGCCGATCACCGACGGGCACATCGATTTCTACAGCTCAAACAAGAAAGACAACAAAAGCCATGACGGCCGCGTCCCCGTGCAAGTCAAGGGGCGCGTAACCGCGGCGAAGGTCAAGGCTTCCCGGGACACGCAGTCTTTCCAGATCGAGCGAGAAGTACTTCAGTTCTTTCGCAACCATGGCGGCGGCCTTTACTTCTATGTGCCGATGCGCGAAGGCGGCATTGAACGCGAAATTTTCTTCGTCAACCTCATCCCATTCAAGATCGATCGACTCATGAACGGCAAGTCAGCAACGCAGGGGTCTTTCTCGGTGAAGATGACGCGACTTCCTGAGGAGTCCTCCAGGATCGAGGGAATCGTTCGACTTGCCTGGAATGCGCGTACACAGGTCTCCGTGGCTGGCGGGAACGGTGCCCTCCTTAATCAGGCCGAGAGCATCACGGTGCATTCGCTCGCAGGCTTCGATGAGACCCGGCCGACACGCCTTGCGCTCGCAGAGTCGGACTTCGTCGTCATCGCACATTTGCCGGGAGGCCTCGACGTTGCTATTGACGTCGATCTCGACGTGCTCCCGCAAGAGTACGTCGATCGACCACTCGCCGTTCCGATCACGTGCGGGGGTATCGAGTTCGGCAACGGCACTGGTCGCCGGATCGACGACGAGACGCTCCTGGTCCAGCTTTCTCCTGCCCTGCAGTTGCGACTCAAAATTGCCAACGGGACAATCAGTACTAACCTCGATCTGAGCCGCGAAGGGACCTTTCAAGAGCAAGCGAAAAACTTTGACTTTGTAATCGCTGCTGCTTCCGGGAGTCCACTGCTGATTGGCGACGGCGTGAACGAGCCGCATGCGGGTGACCCGCGTCTCGCGTCTGAGCTCAGAGTCATTCGAAACGAACTTTCTCGATTTATCGAGTTGTTCGATGAGCTTGGAATCGACGACGCGCTCACGTCAGAGTTGCAGCTCGACGACGAGACGAGGAAGATGCTCGGGGCGCTGCGCGAAGGTATCGTTGACGACCGGCAGGTGCGCGGAACCTCGGATGGTACGGGAAGATACGATATCCCGCTCGGTGAAGGCAAGATCATGGTGATCGTGATGCCCGCCGAGGATGAGGGATTCCGTCGGATCATCGATCCGTTCGACCCATCGAAACGGGACCGCTTCCGGATGTACCGGCTCAACGAGGACGGCTCCGCGGAGCCGATCGAGTGGGGTACGGTGTACGACTCTCTGACGCCAGAGGATATGTCGACGATCCTGAATCTCAGGCTACGTCACATGGTCACGGCGTACGAGGAGCTTGAAGACCGAGAATCGTCTGCAGCGAAAGCAAACTACACGGTTCTGCGACTTGTATCCGCGGCCGACCTCGCTACCAACGAACACCACCGGGCAGCCCTCCTTCAAGGAGCCGCCGACCTGTGCGGATGGTTGCTGCAGGAGGACCCTGACTCACTCGTGCACCGCGTCAATATGTGGCAGATCCGGTATCGGCGAGGCGAGCTCAGCGTTGCAGAGCGGCGTGACATTCGCGCCGCTCGCCGAGGAATGGATCGCAACGACAAACGGGCCGGCCTACTCGAGGTCTGCATGCTCGTGCTTCTCGAAGACAACGATGAACTTCAGCTCGCTCTCGCGGACTTGACGGACGATGACGTCGAAGTGCTCCACAGCTGGCCGATCTGGGCTCTGGCTCGTGCCGATACGACTTCAGCTGCAGAGATTACGAAGTAGTCACCCGGGCTCTCCATGGCGCTCACGCTGGCTGACGGGACGTCGACGAGCTCCGCCCGCGCAGTTGATGGGAGATGCGGTCGGCAACTGTAGCCATCGCAATTTGCTCGTGGCGCGTACGCGTGCCGATCTGGAGGCGATGTGATGAGCGTCGCCTGACGTCGGTGCCTTCCGCCAAAATGGTGGAAGGCGCAATCGCGCCGTGGGAGGGGACATAGTGACGGCGTTTATGGGTGCGAGCGCAGCGGCGGGAGCAGCACGACCCCGTGTGCTCGCGATCGGACTACTGGCGGACGAGCTGGAAGCTATACGGCCCCTCGTGGGCAGTCTCCGCGAGGTATCCGAACTAGGCGACGTGCACCCCGAAGAGTACGACGTCCTGATCCACACTGATGCGAACTTCAACGACGGGAACGCCTTCCCTCGACGGATCGCCTTCGCCGAGCCTGCTGTGCCGGCCAACGGACGCAGCAACTACATGTATAACCGCATCATTCATGGCGATGGGATGGCACCTGATTCGCCGACGACGATCGAGACCCAGTTCACGTTGGCCTCGCATTTCGACGTTACGAAGGAAGCGCGCGATCTGGGCCTGACAGGGCTCGTCGAACGCAGCTGCGTCCCAGCGCCCGGGGCGACCTACACGGGATTCAACGCATCCGTCTCCCCGTGGCGAGATGTGAAAGCGCTCCTCTCCGAGCGCCTTCAGCGGCCGCTCACGCTCGCTGCGATCCTCGATTCCCCGAACGAATACGATCCTGACAGCGCCAAACCCCTCGACTCGGCTTTCTGGCTGCCCGAGATCGCACGGCGCGAGATCACTGAGTGGATCAGAACAGCATTCGACTACTGGCGGGCTCACGACCCCGAGACCTTCCCACAGACCGCCGAGTGGAGGAGCTCGGCTCAGTGGGGCGCTCCCAGCGAGATCGAAGCCCGCCGGGAGCTGGACGCATTCGACGCCGAAGAGGAACGCCGACGCGCCGAGGCCGATGCCGCACGGGAACGTATCCTTGACGCGGCGGCGAGCACTGCCGAAGAGGGAGACGAATGGAGGGCGCTCGTCTCGGAGACGGGTGACGCCCTCGTCTCGGCCGTGCGGAGCGCTTTCGAGATGCTCGGGTTCTCGGTCCTGGACGCCGACACACTCGTGCACCACAAGGGCAAGAAGCGCGAGGACCTGCGCGTCAGCGACGGGGTTTGGACGGTGCTCGTGGAAGTCAAGGGGTACACGGGCGCAGCTAAGTCGAACGACCTGCAGCAGTTGGCCGCGGCCGCCACGATGTACGGGATCGCCGAAGGTAAGCCGGCCGACGCGCTCTGGTACGTCGTGAACGCGTTCCGCGAGCTCGACCCGGTGCAACGAGCAGAGGCGCTGGCTGGGCGCGAGGAGGACCTCGAAGCGTTCGCGGACAGCCACAACGGCTGCCTCATCGACACCCGTGATCTCTTCGCGCTACGTCAGAAAGTGGCACTCGGCAAGCTCGATGCCGCCATCGCGCGTGACTCGCTGAAAGGCGCGCGGGCACGCTTCACTGCCGATTCAAATGCCACGTAGCGGGCTCACGCCGGTACTAGCTCCTCATCGTCAAGAGCCGCGAGCACAGTCGACGGATCGAGGCGTGCCCACCGCACTGGGTCAGCGTCCACGGAGATCGCCACTGCATCGCTGAACCTGCACTGGAGATCAAGTGGCAGCTGCTCGCCCAAGGCGAGAACAGCCGCTGCGGATACTCCGATTCGCTGCAGGCCAGGCTGCGGGCCTCGAAACTGGCCCAGCTTGTTCGGCTTGCGCGTCAGATCGGACACTGCCTCATCGGATCTTGTAATCGCTTCACCCGAATCGCGCTCCCAGCCAACGCCGCCGCCGGGCTTCGGAGCAGCTGGCCGATGCACGCTGGCGATTGCGCCCCGACCGAGTGCCAACGACAGCTTGCGACTGCCAACTAGTGCATCTCGGTATCGAGACACTCGTGCAACCGAGGGGTCCCGTGGCACACTGGCCATCCTTAGTAGCCTAGAGCCATGTTTCGAATGCGGTCCCGGCGCGGTGGACGACGGGCCACCAAGGGCCATCCGCACGATTCACCCACGCCTGTGAGCGCTCCCGAGCCGAACCCGGACCATGCATGGAAGACACTCGCATTGATGAATGAGTGGATTCGCCACTCGGACGCGAAGGCCGGCGTGACTCTGGCCTTCACTGGGGTGATGGCAACGACGACGTTCAACCTCGCAAAGGACTTCACTCCTCGAACTGCGGTGTTCGACGGTCTGGTTGTCATCGCCTGCCTCCTGCTTGCCACCACGGGCGCTCTGTGTGGATGGACGCTGACACCGCGGGTGAAGGACAAAGACGCAGATCGGGACGTGATCAACAGGCTGTTCTTCGCCAGCATCGATCGAAACTTCAGGGGCAAACGGCAGGAGTACAGCGAGGTGCTCCACACTTTGACCTCTGATCCCGTCGAGCTGACGAAAGATCTCGCGGATCAGATCCATGTCAATGCGCGTATCGCCACGGTAAAGGCGACCTCCGCAAAGTGGGCCATCCGGTGCGCTCTCGCTGCAGGTGGCGCGATCGCGGTCCTGGCCCTCGTCATCGGCACTACGAACAGCTAGGGCACAGATGGACGGCAACTACAGACCATACGACTGGACGGCCAGCTCGGCCCGGATCAAATCGATTCTGGATCAGCCGGCGGGAGCGTACGAGGAGGTTGATGGGCTCCCTGACCGGGACAAGCTCACGTTCACGAACGGCTTCTACGGCATGTGTTCGGCGATCTTCATCGACATCCGAGACTCCTCGGGCCTGACGTCGAAGCACAAGCGGCCCGTTCTTGCGAAGATCTATCGGTCATTCATCTCGGAGATGGTCGCAGTCCTAAATTCCGACCTCTATGTGCGCGAGGTAAATATCGTCGGCGACTGCGTGTGGGCGTCTTACAAGACGACGCAGGTCAACCACATCGACGATGTGTTCGCTATCGCTGCGCAGGCCAATACCCTCCTGAGGCTCCTCAACTACCACTACGAGAAGGCAGGGATCACCCAGCTCAGCGTCGGCATTGGCGTCGAGTACGGGCGAGTTCTCATGATCAAGGCCGGGCATAGCGGCAGCACGATCAACGACGTCGTGTACATGGGGGACGTCGTCAACAAAGCAGCCCATTTGGCACATCTGGCAGGGCGTGGTTGGGGATCGAGCCCGATCTTCGTCGGCGATGTTCTTTACTCGAACCTGAACGATAACAACAAGGGCCTACTCCGACCGCAATGGACGTCCGGCATCGGAACCGTGTACCAGGGGAATCCGATCATCCCACCGATGGACGAGTGGATCAGCGCCCTGGGTTGAGATCCGGCGTTAGACCGACCACCAGAACGTCGACCCGTAGATCTGATAGCCCATGTCGGAGGTTCCCAGGTCAGTCCACATGTTCCGCTTTGGGTCACCCCCGAGCTTCGACGCGTCGCGCAGCCTGTTATAGACGTCGGCGGTGATGTAGGTCGGGTAGTGAGGATCAAGCGCGGCCAGCTTCGCCGCATTGTTTGCCGCGTTTCCAACCCACACCAAGTCGTTGCTGCCTCGGATGCCCGTTCTGGCGACGAAAAGCTTCGAGGTGTCGATACCAACTCGCTGCTTGAGCACGAAGGTGCTCTTCGGGTACTTCTCGGCGATCTTCGCTGCCACGATTTCCTTGGATGCCCAGTTGATCTGCAGACCACACTTCGCGGCGTCGGAGTTCTTCGAGTCCCCGATGAACACACCCATGACACGGTCCCCGTCGTACGCGGTGACGATGCCGCCCCGCGCCCGAATGATCTTCGCAGCGCAGTACAGGTAGCTCTTGTAGACCTCCGCAGCGAACCAATCCTTGTACCCCTTGACCATCTTCGTCGATGACGCAAGATCCGCGTAGAGGACCGTCGCGTCGAGCTCGACGGCAAGGTTCTTCAGAGGAAGGTCATCGGTGTCGGGCACCTTCTGACCTAATTGACGCTCCCACTGCTCGTCGACGGTCTTCTGGACGTACGCATTCAGTTCATCTTTCAGACTCATTTCAAGGCTCCTCACCCATGCTCAGCTCGACCGTTGGCTTGATCATCTTGGCCACTGCTCTGTGCGATAGTTCTAATGATGCTTGGTTCCGCACGTGTCCAGCACTGCTGTCAAACTTTGGAAGCCTTTTTTGGGCAGTCAGCGTACAGAGCTCATGTACGCCGGGACCGTCGGCGGGGCGGGTCCCATAGAGTCAACTCCATGGAGTACGACGAGTTCGACCCGTTCGAGGTCCCGCGATGATCAGCAGCCTGTTCAACACGAGCGCGTCCAACTTCGGCAACGCGGCGTTGCAGGCAGCCCACATCCCTTGGGACGCCCCGGTCGAAATACGGCTGGGAGCCGACGGACCAGGCGAGACGAGCGCATTCATCGAGGTCAGCAACCATCGCAGGTTCCTGAAGCGAATCCCGATCGATGAGGCGCGGCTGACCGAGTGCCGGCAAGAGAACGACGGGCCCACGACGATGGCCCTGTGTCAGCAGTTCGTCGATGACCTGTCAGCGCAGATCAAGACGGCTGTGGGCCAAGCAACGGGCTAATGACGCATCTACTTGCGATCTCGCACGGCCGACCATCGAAGGACTTGCGATCAACCCATTAGCCGATCGGCAATGGCGGCGCTGACGCAGTCGGAGCAGTATCCGACTCCCCATTGACCACGAAGTTGGTAGAGCTTGCAATGCGGCTCGGATCCTTGGGTAGCTTCCTCCCCTGATCGACGGCGAAGTCCCGAGATGTATCGCCTGCGCAACGACTACCGCATCCTCAGCTCCGACGTCAGCGGCGAGCGATGAGCACTCCCATCGGCAAGGCCAGCCCGAGAGGCTTCATCGTCGAGAGCCACTGGAGAGCAGCCTAGTGGCATCGGGGAGGCAGCTTTCGGCGGCGCGGTAATCCGCGCTTGCCGAGCGCTATGAGAACTGGGTCCATGACGCTGCATTGAGGCCGAAACGGCAAACCTAGTGCAGCTGCTCGTCGGTGTCGGCGTCGCTCGCAACTCGGCCAGCGCTGCGTCGAGGTGGCGGCACCACCTCATCCACTGCAAGCCTCAGCGCGAACGAAAAAAACCAGACAGAGGAACTGTGAACGGACCGGTAGTCTCGCGTGTACTACTCGCTCCGAAGCTCAGGAGAATTGTGTCGAAGGCAATAATCACGCGTATACGCAGAATCGATGACTATCGAGTCTTCCAGCGCTGGACCGATGATCGGCGCGCTGACGACTTCGCGCGCATAAACCTGATCTACGGCACGAACGGCAGCGGTAAGAGCACGTTGGCCAACCTCCTTCGGTCCTGTGCAGCGTCAGGACAAGAGGCGACACAGTCGAGAATCGAGCTCACGGCCTCTATCGACGGGGTCGAGAGCACAGTGACCCCTGCAACAGAGGGCTTCTGGGCGCGTGTCAGAGTCTTCAACACGGATTACGTCCGGGAGAACTTGCGTTTCGACGATAGTCAGGGGCCTCGCTCTGACAGCCTTCTCACTCTTGGGAAAGCGAACATCGATGTGGAGCTTGAACTCGCCGAGGCAGAGCGTCGCCGCGCGGAGATCGAACCTTTAGCTGCCGAAGCGCGAGTGGAGGCGAATTCTGCCAACGCCAACCTGGAACGACGCATGACAGACGTTGCTGGACATGTAGTCGAGGACCTGCGCACTTCTCCTGTCGCGACATATCGCGGCACCAACGTGTACACACGCAGGAACGTGCGTAACCTGCTGACCGGTGACCGATCCGTTTTCGATTCTGCATCAACTGATATCGCGGCTGACCGAGCGATCGCAATTTCGGACGCCCCCCGCCCCTATATGCAGCTCTTCAGGGGTTCATTCCCGAGCTCTGACGCAATCTTTCGGGAATCTGTCGATCTCCTACGTACTGACGTTATATCACGCCCGCTGGATCAATTGATCGGCGAGCCCGACAGTGCCGACTGGGTCCAGCAGGGCTTGTCCTTGCATGAGCACCGAAAAGATTGTCTGTTCTGCGGCAACGAAATCTCCCCCGATCGACGAGCCGATCTTGCAGCCCACTTCGATCAGTCTGTAACTGACCTGCAGTCTCGAATCGATGCTCAACTGGAGGTGTTGAACGGATGCATTCAGAGTTCCACCACGCTCGCCGAAAGCATCCCTGGAGAAGGGGACCTATATCCCGACCTTGCAGGATCACTACGCACGGCTCGTAGTGAAGTGCGAGATCAGGTGGACCGTTTCCAAAAAGTCATCTCCGTACTCGTGAAATCCCTCGCGGAGAAACGCGCGAACCCTTTCGTGGTGCCGGACTACGACGCCACCGTTGCGAAGATACCGAAGCTCGACTCGGTAGCTCATGTGGTCGATATCCATGAGAAGCGCAGACAAGAACATGAGAAAGAAGCATCAGCCGCAGCGCGCAGGGTAGAACTTGGCCGTGTGAAGGCACTCGCCGACGAGTATGACAAACTTGCACTCTCCGCGCGGGAACTGAGCGAGCATGCGCATTCGCTCGAGGAAGAGCTCAGGGAGCTCGCTAGCCTCATCATCACGCTCAGCAATGTCGACGCAGATCCGGTCCCTCAGGCTTCTGAGCTCACCGGGAACGTCTCGCGACTACTCGGGCGCTCAGAGCTCGCGTTTGCCCCGAGCGAGGACGGGAAGCACTATCGCATCGAACGATCCGGTGCTCCGGCCACGCACCTGAGCGAAGGAGAGCGCACTGCCATCGCGCTCCTGCACTTTCTGGCGAGCATTCGAGAAGGCGTTGTCGCTGGCGACGAACCGATCGTGGTCATCGATGATCCAGTATCGAGCATGGACGATGGCATTCTCTTCGGAATCTCCTCGTTCCTCTGGTTCTCACTGGTAGAAAACACTTATGCCAGCCAGGTCCTGCTACTTACACACAACTTCGAGCTCTTTCGGCAATGGGTGATCCAGCTCGAGAGCGCGAGGCGGCACATCGCAGGTGGGTACACAGTCCACGAGATTCGTATGCGCCATCGGCAACATGGTTCCGGTACGCCTCGGCGCGCACCGCAGTTTGACCCTTGGACCACTGACCCGCACCAGTCGAGCCGTCTCCGATCCCTCTATCACTTCCTGTTCGCCCGGGTGGCGACATCGATGCTCAGTGCGACTCCCGAGATCAGTCTTGCCGAGCGCATGGACATTCTCGCTCTGGCACCGAATGCTGCGAGGAAGATGATCGAAGCGTTCCTCAGCTTTAGATTCCCCCAACACATTGGTCGATTCCATGCAGGGATGAAAGCCGCAATCGAGGAGTTGGACGACCCGGCGATCCGCACCCATGTCGAACGCTACCTGCATGCCTACTCACACAATGAGGAAGGGAACGTCTCGGCAATGCTCGATCCAAGCGAGGCGACGGTTGTACTCCGCTCGTTGTTCTTGCTGATTCGTGCCAACGACTCGAAGCACCTGAGTGCGATGTGTGAAGCCCTCGGTATCAACGAGACTGCTCTGTTCGCGCTCCCCGATTAACCCGATTAGAGCTTCTCGAACGCACGCAACCGCGAGCGTGTGGCTGTGAAGCGTGCCGGCGTCCATTTGACTCCGTACATTCGTCCTGGTGCGGCCACAACAGAACTCACCCCATCTCGCCTGTGATGGGCCGCGCTGCCGGGCCCTCCGCTGGACGCTATCGAAGAACATGTCCTGAAATGGTGAAGGACGATCACTTCATCAGACCCCGACGTTCACGTGCCAACAGCAGGTTGACAAGGCCGAGACACTCATCGAAGCCCGGATCGACTTTGTTCATCTGCAGGACCGATCGAGTTCGAGACCATCATGAAGAAAGACCTGACCCTCGCGACCTAACGAGTACTATCATCTGTTTCTACAGCAGTCCCATATCAACCTCGCAGGCAACCACTCACTAATCGCGTTCGTTCCCCTCCGTCGAACCCCTCGGGATCCTAATCGAGTCGCGAATCGCGTCCGCCTCAGCCCGCAGTGCTTCAGCCCGTTCGGCGGCTGCTCGAGTTTCTCGCTCAAACTCTTCAACGTCGCCAGTACGGAAGAAGTTCAGGACGCGCCGGCGAAGCTCAGGAGGCATCGGCCCTGGATCTCCACTCTCAGGCCCTGTCGTCGGGATCACTGGGAAGGCTTTCTCCAGGTCAGAGGCTCGGATGAGGCGTTTAACGACCATGCGGCCGTCCCTGCCCGTGACCAAGCGCTTCACCGACGGAAGGTTTCCTTTCCTGATGTGGTTCCGGATCGTCGTGTCGCTCACGCTCTTGATCTCGGCAGCCTCCTTGATGTCCAACCACTCGCCTAAATCGGCCATAGCAACTCCTTCTGCTCGCGCCGCGACCGGGGTCTCGGATGCGGACGCGGTCACGCTAGCACAAATGTGACTCATCGTCCGTGGACTGATAAGCCACATAAGCGGAGCATTGCTTATGTGACATCTATCCCCGCTCATCGCATCGCCTTTGGTGATCGGATTCGCGAGCTACGCAAGGCCAAGGGGTGGGCGTCGCAAGAGGATTTCGCACATCATGCGGGATTGGACCGCACATATGTCAGCGGAATCGAGCGAGCGCGTCGCAATCCGACACTCGATGTGATCGTTCGACTCGCCAACGCACTCGAGGTTTCGCCGGCAGATCTGCTTGCGACCATCGACTAGCGCACCGACCTCCCCCTTCGCCTCACCCAGTCAAAGTTTCGAGTGTGACAGCATCGGTGAAAGCTGCCGGCGCGCCGCCGCACGCTCACATCGCGTCGGCCAACAAGACCCGGGACCTCCACGTTGATCTCCGCCACTGCGAACCGGGCGATCTTGTAAGCGAACATTGCAGGTTCGCCCGACGAGCTCAGCACGTCGCTGACCCGTACATCCGCGGGTGGTGGTAATTGCGACAAGATGCCGCTCTCGCAAAGGCGCGGAAGTTCGGATCAATCGCCCGCGTATCTCGCTATAGCCGTCCGCCGGAACCACCGCTATGACACTGCCTATACGGCCTCGCCGAATCGGGTCAATCGATGCGCAATCAGACTTCTACCGCAGCCGAGTGGACACGACACGAGCCACACACCTCCGGACTCAACAGCTCCAGTCCGACGCAGCACGTGGCATTCAATCCGTCGCCAATTGATTTCCAATTCAATTGGCATTTGAATTGCCTATCGACTTCCTTATCGAATTAGGCACATTTTCGTTGTTGAAACCAGCCAAATATTCGGCTACTGTTTCAGACGACTTCCACGCATGAATGTAAACGGGAAGTCTCGCCTGACGGTCGATCCGTTGCCATTTATGTGACGACCGTTGGGCTCCACGTGTCCATTATGATCAGGCACGGACGACGGATGCTCGAACTAGCGTTTTCGCTGGCAGACCAGGCAAAAATGTGAGGAGCGGTTCATAAATGCGATTCTTTTTATGGCCGTATTACAGCGGGAGCAAGGTTTACCTTCACGTCCATAAACTTGCAGTTTTTGTTCGAACCAACCGGCCTGACCGTTGACGTTGACGTACTGGGCGTCGAAGCTCGTCCCGCCCTCGGCCAATGCCTTCTCGAGCACCAGACGCACCTCCGAGAGGAGTCTGCGCACGGCCTGCGCCGATAGCACGCGTCCGAGGGACTCCGGATGGATGCGGGCGGCCCACAGAGCCTCATCCGCGTAGATGTTGCCCACACCGCTGATGAGCGTCTGATCGAGCAGGATGCGTTTGATCGCGCTGGAGCGCCGACGCACTGCCGTGATGAAGGCGTCGTCGTCGAAGTGCGGGTCGAGCGGGTCTCTAGCGATGTGGCGCACCTGCGACGGGATCATCGTGTCGCCGTCGGCGACGAGCGCGTCGACCGCGAGCGATCCGAAGGTGCGCTGATCGGCGAACACGACGGCGAGTTCGCCGTGGCGGGGGTGCTGGACACCGAGCCGGATCCGCTCGTGGCGCTCGGGCGGCGCATCCGGAGCACGCAGCAGCAGCTGCCCGCTCATTCCGAGGTGCGCGGTCAAGGCTGCGGTGCCGCCGATGAGCGGCAACCAGAGGAACTTCCCTCTGCGCGATGCACTTTCGACGGTCGCGCCCTCGAGCCGGGCGACGAAATCGGCTGCCCCCGCCGGATGCCGGGTGATGGCGCGCTCATCGAGCACGGCGGCGTTGACGACCGTCGCGCCGATCACGGCCGGTGCGAGGCCGGCACGAACGACCTCGACTTCTGGGAGCTCAGGCACTCTCGCTGAGGAAGCGCCAGGCGCTGAGCGCGGCCGCCATCTCGGCGGTCTTCTTGCTGGTGCCGTCGCCGGTCATGCTCACCTCACCCACCTGCACTGTCGCCGTGAATCGACGATCGTGATCCGGTCCGCTGGAGGTCACGGAATAGCTCGGCGGCGTCGCACCGAGGCGTGCGGCGAGCTCCTGCAGGCTCGTCTTGGGGTCCATCGCCGCACCGTACCGCTCGGGGTCGGCGAGCAACGGCCTCGTCAGCCGCAGCACGAGCTCTGTCGCGGCTTCCGGGCCGGCGGAGAGGTACGTGGCGCCGAAGACCGCTTCCATGGTGTCGGCGAGGATCGAATCCTTGTCGCGTCCACCGGTCTGCTCTTCACCGCGGCCGAGGAGGAGGTGCTCCCCCAGGCCGATGCCACGCGCCACCTCTGCGAGGGCGACAGTGGAGACCACACTCGCGCGCCGCTTGGCGAGCTGTCCTTCATCCAGGTTCGGATGGGTCGTGAACAGCATCACCGTCACGGCCTGCCCGAGCACCGAGTCTCCGAGGAACTCGAGGCGCTCGTTGTGCGGGATGGCCCCGTGCTCGTAGGCGTATGAGCGATGGGTCAGCGCCAACGCAAGCAGCTCAGGGTCGATATCGACCCTGAGCTTCTCGGCGAGAGGTGCCGTCCCCCCTGGGACCTCTGTCACGATCGCGAGACCGTGGTTCAGACGTCGGCGACCTTGCGGCCCTTGTACTCCATGAACAGCTCGGTGCCCTGCGAGTCGGTGACGACCTTCGCCTGGTGCGGACGGCTGTAGACGGTCTTGCCGTTCTCGACGGTCTTGACGAGCGCGATGGGCGCTGCCTTCCACTGCGCGCGACGCGAGCGGGTGTTCGAACGGGATACCTTGCGCTTCGGGGGGTTACCGGCCATGGCTAACTCTCTTCTGTGTTCTCGGGACCGCGGCTGTCTGCCGCACTCCCCTGGTCTGTGATCTGTCGGAGCGCACTCCACCGAGGATCGATGGGAGCGTCTGTCTCCACCCCGGCGCTTTCGGTCAGCCGCTCTCCCGTTATCGGGTCGAGCCCCGGGCAATCCGGCTGACACACCGGCTGAAATGGAAGCGACAATACGGCCGCTTCCCTGACAAGAGTTTCAAGATCCACGTGGTCGTCTTGAACCTCGAAGTCAGTTTCTTCATCACCAGGATACGCGAAAAGCTCCTGGAACTCGACTTCGACAGGCTCGGAGATGTCTTTCAGGCATCTTCCGCAGACGCCCTTGTACTCTGCATCCACCGTTCCCGAGGCGAGAATGCCCTCGTGAACCGACTCGAGACGAACCTCGATGTCGAGCTCGGAGCCGGCTTCGTACGAGACGATGCCCTCACCCCACTGCTCCTTGAGGGCGACCGAGAACTGGTGCTCCCGCATCTCGCCGGGGTGACGGACGATGTCGCGTACGGGCACCACGAATGGGCCGTTGAGTCGGGTCTTCACGTCCTCAATGCTACCCGCGGATGCTGAGAATGGGGCCGGGCGTCAGAGCCCGCGCGCGCCGGTGTCGAGGAACGCGGCTACCGCGCGGGGCACGAACGGCGTGATGTCGCCGCCCAGACCGGCGACCTGACGCACGAGCGAACTCGAGACCATCGCGTGCGAAGGGTCTGGCAGCAGGAACACCGTCTCGATGTCGGCGAGGTGCCGGTTCACGATCGCCATCGGCGACTCGTAGGCGACGTCGATCTGGGAGCGGATGCCCTTCACGAGCACTCCCGCTCCGACATCACGGGCGTAGTCGACGAGGAGACCCATGCTCCAGGATCCGATGACGATCTCGCCGCCCATGCCGTCTTCCGAGATCGACTGCTCCAGCAGCGAGAGCCGCTGCGCGATCGGCAGCATCGCCTCTTTACCGGGATTGTGCACCACCAGCACATGCAGCTCGTCGTACAGCTTCGCGGCCCGACGGATCACATCCAGGTGCCCGAGGGTGGGCGGATCGAAGGAACCAGGTACGACGGCGATCCGGCTGCTCATGCCTCCAGCCTATGACACGGAACGATCTCAGTTCTTCGCGAGAGCGGCTCTGTCGTCTTCTGTGACGCGACGCGCGATGACCTCGCGAAGACCCGCGTGCGCAGTGAGCTGCGGGTCGGCGTCGAGGATCCCCTCGGCGAGCTCGCGCGCACGCGCGATCAGCTTCGAATCCTTCACGACGCGCAGCAGCTTCAGGGAGGACCGCACACCGGATTGCGTCGAACCCAGCACATCGCCCTCGCCCCGCAGCTCCAGGTCGACCTCAGCGAGGGCGAAGCCGTCGAGGGTCGCGGCCACTGCCTCGACGCGCTCGCGAGCCAACGAGCCCTCCTCCGCCTCCGTGACGAGCAGGCACAGCCCCGGCACATCGCCTCGTCCGACGCGCCCGCGCAGCTGGTGCAGCTGCGAGACCCCGAACCGGTCGGCGTCGAGCACGATCATCGTGGATGCATTGGGCACATCGACGCCGACCTCGATCACCGTCGTCGCGATCAGCAGGTCGATCTCGCCGCGGGCGAACGACTGCATCACGGCGTCCTTGGTCTCCGACGGCATCTTCCCGTGCAGCACGGCGCGTCTGAGTCTCCCGACGGTCGGATGCGTCTCCAGCGCGGCATCCAGCTGCACCACGCCCCACCGCGGTCCGGTGGAGCCCTCCTCCGTAGGGACGAGCGCCGCCTGATCTTCCTCGCCTGCGGCTTTCTTCGTCGTGTCGATCGCCGCGCACACCGCGAACACCTGGCGCTTCAGCGCGATCTCCTCCGCCGCCCTGTCCCATACGCGGCGGAACCAGTCCGGATGCTCCGCCAGCGGAGCGACGAACGACTCGATCCCGGCCCGCCCCGCCGGCATGGTGCGGATGACGGACGTGTCGAGGTCGCCGAACACCGTCATCGCGACGGTGCGGGGAATCGGTGTCGCCGTGAGCACGAGCGCGTGCGGACTGGATCCCTTGGCGCGGAGCGCCTCTCGTTGTTCGACGCCGAAGCGGTGCTGTTCATCGACGACGACGAGGCCGAGATCGGCGAAGGTGGTCTTGTCCCCCAGCAGGGCGTGCGTGCCGACCACGATGAGCGCCTGACCTGCGGCGACCCTCAGCGCGGCCTTGCGCCGCGCTGGTGCCGACATCTGCCCGGTGAGCAGGGTGGGCATGAGCAGAGGCGCCAGGTCGGGCCCGAGCATCTTCGTGATCGATCGCAGATGCTGGGACGCGAGCACCTCGGTCGGTGCGATGAGGGCGGCCTGTCCACCGGATTCCGCGACCTGGAGCATGGCGCGAAGGGCGACGAGGGTCTTTCCGGAGCCGACCTCGCCCTGCACGAGTCGGTTCATCGGCCAGGCGCCGGTGAGATCGGTCGCGATCTGCGCGCCGACCGTCTGCTGATCGGCGGTGAGCGTGTACGGCAGCATCGCGTCGAAACGCTCGAGCAGTCCGCCCGGCTTCGCCGCACGCGGTGTGGCGTTCAGGGCGCGCACCGCGGCACGCTGCTGCAGCAGAGCGGTCTGCAGCACGAGCGCCTCGTGCATGCGAAGAGTGCGAACGGCGGGATCGACGTCGTTCTTCGCCTGTGGACGATGAAGCTGCACCAGGGCGGTACGCGCGTCGAGCAGCCCCTCCCTGATGCGGATCTCCTCGGGAAGCGGATCCGGTACGTCCCCGACGTCGGGGATCACCCGCTCGACGAGCTCTCGGAACTGCTGACTGGAGACGGCGGATGTCGCCGGGTAGATCGGGATCGGGCGGTGCGCGCGGTCGTCGGCGCGGGCCTGAGCGCTCTCCTCGTCGTCGAAGAGCTCGACCTGCGGATGGGCGAACTGCGTCGTCTCGTTGTACATGCCGACCTTGCCCGAGAACACGCCGCGTCGACCAGGGCGCATCTCGTTCGCGCGCCACTGCGCCTGCTGGATGTTCTTCGCGAAGAACGTCAGCGACACCCGGCCGTGCTCGTCGCCGATGATCACATCGGTCATCGCGCCGTTGCGATTGCGCATCGCACGCGCGGATGAGGAGAGCACTTCGGCGACGATCGTGACCGTCTCCCCGACCGGCAGATCACGGATGGGGGTGAGCTCGGCCGGATCCGCATAGCGGCGCGGGTAATGCCCCAGCATCTCCCCGACCGTCGTCATACCGAACGCCCGCTCGACCTTCTTCGCCGAAGCCGCGCCGATCGCCTCGGCGAGACTCGTGTCGAGGGAGAAGACCATGTCTGAAGTCTAGAGAACGCCGCGGACAGCCATAGGCTGTTCGGGTGACGAGGATCATCGCCGGACTGGCGCGCGGGCTGCGCCTGGACGTCCCGGGCAACGGAACGCGTCCGACGAGCGATCGCGTGCGCGAGTCGCTCTTCGGGGCGCTCGAGTCGATGGGCGTCATCGACGACGCCCGAGTCCTGGATCTGTACGCCGGTTCAGGCGCACTCGGACTCGAGGCACTCAGCCGTGGGGCCGCCGACCTCGATCTCGTGGAACGATCGCGTCCGGCCGCCGCCGTGGTGCGTCGCAACGTCGCCACGGTCGCCCGCGCGCTCGGCGACGCCACCGCTCGCGTGCACGAGAGCGCGGTGCTCGCCTTCCTGAGACGCGCGAGCGGCCCGTACGACCTCGTCTTCACCGACCCGCCCTACGACCTGGACGACCAGTCGATGGACGCCGATCTGATCGCGCTGGCGCCGCTGCTGTCCGCCGACGCCGTCGTCGTGATCGAACGCGCACGCAGGGCGACGCCACCCGATGTCGGCGCGGCCGGGCTCGAGGTGTTCCGTGAGAAGTCCTACGGCGACACCGCCGTCTGGTGGGCTCAGCCGGCAGCCGAATCCCAGTCGCGGTAGGGGTCCCAGCCACCCGACGGCACAGGCGCGCCGTCGCACAGCACGCCGTCCGCGCCCCGCTCGCGCACTGTGCCGATGATCCGGAACCCCGGCGGGAGGACGTCAGCGGGGAACGTGGCGAGCAAGGCATGATCCTCGCCGCCGGCGAGTGCGCGTTCCGGGTTCTCACCCAGTGCCGCGCGCGACAGGTCCATCGTGACCTCTGAGGCCTTCGCGAGTCGCCCCGCATCCAGCGCGAGCCCGTCGGAGATGTCCATCATGGCCGTCGCACCCGCGACGGATGCCATGACGCCGAGCCCGATCGGCGGAGCAGGGCGCAGCTGCGCCGCCACGGCGGCGCGTTCTCCGCTCTGCAGACGCGCGGAGTCGATCGCGACGGGTGTATCGCCGTCGCGGAACCGGCCGAACAGCACAGCGAGTCCGTGCGCGGCGTGGCCGAGCTCGCCTGCGACGGCGACGACATCGCCTGGGCGCGCCCCCGCCCTGGTGACGGCGTCGCGTCCTTCCAGATCGCCGAGTGCCGTGACGGCGATCATCAGCACGTCGGACACCGTCAGATCTCCGCCCACGACGGCGCAGCCGGGAGCCAGCGCCTCACAGGCGTCGCGGAACCCGTCGGCGAGCCGCTCGACGAACGACAGCCGAAGATCACGCGGCACGGCCAGTGCGACGAGCAGGGCGGTCGGTCGAGCGCCCATGGCCGCGATGTCGGCGAGGTTCACCGCCGCGGCCTTCCAGCCGAGGTCGTAGCCGCTCGACCACGCGAGGCGGAAGTCGGGTCCGTGCACGAGCGTGTCGGTGGTGGCCACCACTGACCCCGACGGCGCGGCGATCACGGCGGCATCGTCACCGGGTCCGAGGATGGTGTGCGACGCGGGAGCGGTGCGGGCGAGGATGGCCTGCAGGACAGTGCCTTCCGACACGTCTGCCAGGCGCGGGTCATCGTCGGCTGAACGGTGGGGCATGGTGTCAAAGGTAGCCTGGAATCATGTCGCGTCGTCTTGCCCTCACCGCTGCCGTCCTGCTCGGAACGGCACTGCTCGGCGGATGTTCGACGACCGTGCATCTCGAACCCGCCGACGACGCGAACAACCCCGTCTGCGCCGAGGTCACCGTGGGATTGCAGAATGTCGCGAGCATCGCCGACATGGACCGCCGGTGGACGGACGCCCAGGCGACCGGCGCGTGGGGCGTCGCCGGCGAGCCCTCTGCGATCATCCTCCGCTGCGGCGTCGAGGTCCCCGCCCCGACGAGCGAACTTCAGTGCGTGACCCTCGAAGGCGTCGATTGGCTCGTGGACGCCTCGGAGACGCCCTACCTGCGGTTGACGACCTACGGTCGCGACCCTGCCGTGCAGCTGTACATCGACACGGGGTCGGTGAGCTCGAACGACGTGATCAGCACACGCACCCTGGTCGGTGCGATCACGACGATTCCTGCCGACGGCAGATGCACCGCACCGGATGAGCTCGACGAAGACGCCCAGGAGCTGCTGGATCTGGGCTGAGGCTCAGCGCTGCAGGCCGATCTCGACGAGCTCGGTGATGAGGTCGCTGTAGCTCAGGCCCGATGCCACCCAGCACTTCGGGAACATCGAGATCGGGGTGAAGCCCGGCATCGTGTTGAGCTCGTTGACGACGAGTGAGCCGTCAGGGGTCACGAAGAAGTCGACGCGCGCCAGGCCCCTGCCGTCGACCGCCTCGAACGCACGAAGCGCGGCCTCGCGCAGCCGCTCGATCAGGTCGTCGTCGACGTCGGCCGGGCACACGATGTCGACGCCTTCGCCACCGAGGTACTTGCCCTCGAAGTCGTAGAAGCTGCGGGAGGTGAGCACGACTTCACCGGGAAGCGACGCACGGGCGGGGCCGCCGTCACGACCGGCGAGCACCCCGACCTCGATCTCACGGCCGTCGATCTTCGATTCGACGAGCACTTTCTCGTCCTCGGCGAAGGCGATGCGCATCGCCTCATCGAGCTCTTCGCCCTCGTCCACCCGCGACACGCCGACGCTCGAACCGGCGCTCGCCGGCTTGACGAAGACGACGGGTCCCAGAGCGTCGATCTCACGGCGCAGCCGGGCAGGATCGGCCTCCCACTGCGAACGGCGCACCGTGAGGCCCGGCGACACGGCGATGCCGGCGGACGACAGAGCGAGCTTCGTGAAGTGCTTGTCGAGGCAGATCGCGGAGTCGAGGATCCCGCATCCGGCGTATGGCACGTCGAGCACGTCGAAGAACCCCTGGATCGCACCGTCCTCTCCGTGCAGCCCATGCAGAAGAGGCAGCACGACGTCGATCTCACCGTGGCTCACGACGTCGCCGCCGGGACCGGTGACACGGAGCGTGCGGTCGCCGCCGGGCTCGGGCCAGAGCACGCGCGTCCCGTTGTCGGCGACCTCGGGAAGGTGCGCGGCATCCAGCGCGAACTTGTCCGGACGATCCTCTTCGAGAACGAACGCGCCGTCACGCGTGATCCCGACCGGGATCACGTCGTAGCGCTCGCGATCAATCGCGCGCAGCACTCCGCCCGCCGTCGCGGAACTGATGGAATGCTCGCTGGAACGCCCGCCGAAGAGCACCACCACCGTCTGCTTGTCCATGATTGCTTCTCTCCTCCTGGGGAGTGTCGTCGTCCGTCGTCAGGTGCGGTGCGATGTCACGGGGGTTCATCGTCCCGTCCAGCACCATCTTCACCTGCTCGACGATGGGCATGTGCACATCGGATTCGCGAGCCAGCTGCAGGATCGGCGCCACCGAGGCGAGCCCCTCCGCGGTCTGGTTCATCTGCTTCACGACGTCCTGATAGCTGTACCCCTGACCCAGCAATCGCCCGGCCGTGTTGTTGCGGCTGAGCGGCGACTGGCAGGTGGCGATCAGATCGCCGAGGCCGGCGAGTCCCTGCAGGGTCTCGGGCTGGGCGCCGTTCGCGACCGCGAAATCGGTCATCTCGACCAGGCCGCGGGTGATGATCGAGGCCTTCGTGTTCTCGCCGTAGCCGACACCGTCTACGATGCCGATCGCCACGGCGATGAGGTTCTTCAGCACTCCACCGAACTCCGTGCCGATCACGTCCGTGTTCACGAAGGTCCGGAAGTACGAGTTCCTGGCGGCGCGCGCGACGATCTCCGCCGTCTCCTGGCTGCGGGACGCGATCACTGCGGCCGTCGGCTGCTCCCGCGCGATCTCCAGGGCGAGGTTGGGGCCGGACGCCACTGCGATGTGCAGAGGATCGCAGCGCAGTTCCTGCTCGATCACCTGGCTCATGCGCAGACCGCTGGACCGCTCGACGCCTTTCATCAACGAGATGATGGGCAGCTCGCGATCCGAGAGCAGCGGCCGCAGTGCCTTGAGGTTCTCACGCAGCGACTGACTCGGGACCGAGAGGTACACCTGGTCCGCGCCGTCGAGTGCGGTCGACAGTTCATGAGTCGCCGTGATCGAGCGGGGCAGATTGATGCCGGGGAGGTACTTCGAGTTGCGCTTGCCCTCGGCGATCTCGAGGGCCTGTTCCGGCCTGCGGGCCCACATCGTCACCTGGGCGCCGCCGTCGGCGAGGATCTTGCCGAACGTGGTGCCCCAGCTGCCGGAACCGATGACGGTGACACGAGGCCCCGTCGGAGCGGGAATCTTACGAGTCAAGGCGTCCGGTCTCCTTCTGCCCGTGGTCGGACGGGTTCCAGCGCTTCGCCGGCGGCTTCTCCTCGCGCAGTTCGGCGAGCAGCGCGGTGATCGCGTTCATCAGACGGTCGGTCGCCTCGTTCAGCGCCGCCTGTTCGCCCGCACGACCGGTGAGATCGGAGATGTCGACGGGGTCGCCGATGAGCACGCGTACGCGCTTTCGGGGCGGCCAGAGGCTCACACCCTTCTGATAGCGACCCATGATGTTCTGTGTTCCCCACTGCGCCATGGGGATCAGGGGGATGCCACCGGCGAGGGCGAGTCTCACGGCGCCGGACTTGCCGCGCATCGGCCACAGTTCCGGGTCACGTGTGAGCGTGCCTTCCGGATAGACGATGACGCCTCGTTCGTTCTCCACGAGCGCGCGCGACTGCGCGATCGTCTGCTTCGCCGCCGCCGCCGAGGTCGCCCTCGCGACCGGCACCATCCCGGTCTTGCTCAAAAGCCACCCCAGCACCGGAACCCGGAACAGGCTCTCCTTCGCCATGAACCGCGGAGCGCGACCGAGGCGCCAGACGGCGACGGCCACGATGAGCGGATCGAACTCCGAGTAGTGGTTCGGGGCCAGCACGAACGCGCCGGTGGCCGGAAGCTTCTCCCTGCCGCGGATCTCGATCCGCGCCAGATAGCCGACCGCCGGGACGACGATCGCCGCGAGCGGCCAGAACAGACTCGGGCGGGACTTCTCGGGTGACCGGGAGCCCATGGCTGTCACCGGACGACGTCGAAGTCGGCGCCGAGGGCGTCGAGCTTCGCGAGGAACTTCTCGTAGCCGCGGCTGAGGATGTCGACTCCGGACACCTGCGACTCGCCCTCCGCCGTGAGCGCAGCGATCACGTGGCTGTAGCCACCGCGCAGGTCCGGCACGACGATGTCCGCCGCGTGCAGCGGCGTCGATCCGGTGATGACCGCGGCCTGCTCGAGCTCGCGTCGCGGGACACGGCGAGGACCGTCCTGAAGGCCGTGCGGGTGCACGACGATGTCGGCGCCCATCTTGACCAGTGCGTCGGTGAAGCCCATCCGGTTCTCGTACACGGTCTCGTGCACGACGGAGCGGCCCTTCGCCTGGGTGAGGGCGACGACCAGCGGCTGCTGCCAGTCGGTCATGAACCCGGGGTGCACGTCGGTCTCCACGACGACCGGCTGCAGCTCGCCCGCGCGGCGGAAGAGGATGCCGTCCTCCTTCACGTCGAACCAGCCGCCCGCCTTGCGGAACACGTTGAGGAAGGTCAGCATCTCCTGCTGCTTCGCTCCGCCGACGAAGATCTCGCCGTCGGTCGCGAGCGCGGCCGAAGCCCAGGACGCCGCCTCGTTGCGATCGAAGATCGAGCGGTGGTCGTAGCCTCGCAGCTTCTCCACGCCCTCGATGAGGATCACGCGGTTCGGCTCGTACGAGATGATCGCGCCCATCTTCTGCAGCACCGCGATGAGATCCATGATCTCCGGCTCGATGGCGGCGTTGCGCAGCTCGGTGGTCCCCTCCGCGCGCACGGCGGTCAACAGCACCTGCTCGGTCGCGCCAACGCTCGGGTAAGGGAGGTGGATGTTCGCGCCGTGCAGGCGGCCACCCTGGGTCGACAGCCGGATGCCGCTGGGGAGCTTCTCCACGACGGCGCCGAACTTGCGGAGCGCGTCGAGGTGGAAATCGATCGGGCGGTCGCCGATGCGGCAGCCGCCGAGGTCGGGGATGAACGCCTGACCGAGACGATGCAGGAGCGGACCGCAGAACAGGATCGGGATGCGCGATGCACCGGCGTGCGCGTCGATCTCCTCCATGTGAGCGGATTCCACGTCGCTCGGGTCGAGGACCAGCGAGCCGACCTCGTCGCCTTCGCTCACGCGTACGCCGTGCACTTCGAGCAGCGAGCGCACCACGGCGACATCGCTGATCCCCGGCACGTCGCGCAGGATGCTGGTGTCCTCGCCGAGCAGGGATGCGACCATCGCCTTCGTGGCGAGGTTCTTCGCCCCCTTCACATCGACCCGGCCGCGCAGCGGCCTTCCACCTCGGATAGCCAGCACGTCTCCGGTCAAAGCAGGAACTCCCTCTGGAAGGTCAGCGCGCACGGTTGTCGTCATTCGAGGAGCCTCACTTCATGGTCATGATCGCGGCGTCTGCCGCTGGAGCGGATGCTCCAGGCTCACGATGTGCTCGGTGTCAGCGGACAGGGAGCGTACGTGGCCGCCACGACTCGCGGCGGGCCTCGAACTGCGCGATCTTGTCTTCGTTGCGCAGCGTGAGCCCGATGTCATCGAGCCCTTCAAGGAGCCGCCATCTAGTGTAATCGTCGATCTCGATAGCGGCTCGGAGATCGCCGATAGCGGCGGTGCGCGCCTCGAGGTCGACCGTGATCTCCGACCCGGGGTTCGCGTCGATCTCCGCCCAGACGGCGTCGAGATCGGCCTCGGATATGGTCGCAGCGAGCAGGCCCTGCTTGCCCGAGTTCCCGCGGAAGATGTCGCCGAATCGCGTGCTCAGCACGACCTTGAAGCCGAAGTCGCGCAGCGCCCAGACCGCGTGCTCACGACTGGATCCCGTGCCGAAGTCCGGACCGGCCACGAGCACGGAGGCGCCCTGGAACGCCGGCTGGTTCAGGACGAATTCCGGGTCCTGGCGCCAGGCGTGGAAGAGCGCGTCCTCGAACCCGGTCTTCGTCACGCGCTTGAGGAACACCGCGGGGATGATCTGGTCGGTGTCGACGTTCGAGCGCTTCAGAGGAGCGGCGATCCCGGTGTGGGTGATGAACTTCTCCAT
>Ga0308157_10003106_pt1 | contig 25041 bp, 14 predicted proteins | sample PhyBR1_FD_201035 | JGI IMG/M metagenome (GOLD analysis project Ga0308157, IMG submission 201035) | Phyllosphere microbial communities from UC Gill Tract Community Farm, Albany, California, United States - DLSLB.R1 | ecosystem: Host-associated > Plants > Phyllosphere > Unclassified | place: USA...
ATGCCGTGGACCCGACCCACACCTTCGCCACGTTCGAGATCAGCCACTTCGGCGCCAGCGTGAACCGCGGCCGCTTCGACAAGAAGGAAGGCACTGTGCAACTGGACAAGACCGCCAAGACCGGCAAGGTCGAGCTGACGATCGACATCACCTCGATCAACACCGGCGTGGCACCGTTCGACAAGCACCTGCAAGGCACCGACATCTTTGACGCCGCCAAGTACCCCACGGCCAAGTTCGTGGGCGACAAGTTCACGTTCGAAGGCGACAAGCTGGTGTCCGTGGCCGGCGACCTGACCATCAAGGGCAAGACCCAGCCCGCCACCTTCAAGGCCAATCAGTTCGCCTGCTACCAAAGCCCCATGCTCAAGCGTGAAGTGTGCGGCGGCGACTTCGAGACCACCATCGACCGCACCCAGTTCGGCGCCGACTACGGCGTGCAGTACGGCTTCCCCAAGAACGTGCGCATCGTGGCGCAGATCGAAGCGGTCAAGCAGTAAGCCTCTTGCACCATCCATGGCCTCTGCGCCATGGATGCAAGGCCGGCCATGCGCACTTGGTGCGCAGGGCCGGCCTTTTTCTTTGGGGCCCCTACCTAAAAAATGATGAATGTGAACGACGAAATATATTTCCATCAATTGCCATTCAATTAATGGAATAAATATCAGATTAATCCAAAGCCACTCTGAATATGAAAGCCGATCGCTGCATGGCAGCCATCGGCTTTTTTTATTTGTCCAATGGAAAAGGTTAATGAAGCATGTCATGAAAAAGAAACGGATTTCGCTTTCATGGAGCTTGGTTCGCTTGAAAAGCGAGGCGCATGCGGTGGTGGTCAAGAATTAATCAGACTCAAAAAGTCTTTACTAACCACTGAAAGATATTTATGACCACCTCTGTCAAATCATCTGCGTCTCCCTCGGTTACCACGCCTTTGCTCAAACCTGAAGCCAAAAGCGATGCGGGCCCTTCGACGCAGACCTCTTCCAAGCCGGGTTCCAACGGGTTGCTCGACGGCTTGCGTTCCGTGTTCGGGGGCTCGGCCAAGTCGGCTTCCGTTCCCCCGCGCAGCAACACCCTGACGGTCGCGCAGCCTCAGCGGTTCAGCGATGGCAGCGTGCGCCCCGATTCGCTCGTTGCCAAGCGCCACAGCGCAGCCGTGTTGCATAACGCGAAAACCGGCGAGCCCATCACCACGGGCAACCACTTCGAAGTGGCGACCTATGCCATGTCGAGCGGCCTGGATGCGCACAGCGACAGCCACATGCATCCCACCAATTACGTGCAGCGCGGCCTGAACCCGCAGCAGTTGCTGAAAATGATGGACGACATCGGCGTGCGCAACACCACGCTGATGCCCATTCCCACCTCGTTGCTGCAGGCCGAACTGCCCGGCGCGGGCGGTGCCACCACGGTTCTCAACCCGCACGAGATTTCCGATCAACTCGGTGGCAGCGAACACGCGCACCACTGCGGCCCACTCGAGTTCTACTACGTGCCCAAGTCCATCGAAGACCGCGTGCTGGCCGACCCCGCACGTGAGAACTCGGCCAGCCGTCCCAAGCTGGACATCGACGACTTCCGCAAGAGCCCCGACCTCATCAAGGAAATCGTCAACGCGTCCATCCTGTACGTGGATACGGCCGTGAACACCGACATCGCCACGGCCATCAAGAATTCCGGCATGAGCGAGGCGCAGCGCAGCCGCCTGGACCCGATGATCACCGGCCTGCACCTGGGCGACCCGCGTGTCAGCGACCGCCTGCTGCACGAGCTGTACAAGACCAAGGGTACGTTCACCGGCATCGGCGAAATCACCGTGCACAAGGAACTCGTGGAAGACATGTTTGCCGGCGGCCGGCTGCAGGCCAGCACGAAGACGGGCCGCATGGAACCGCTGACCAAGCTGCTGGAAGTCGCCGGGGTCGTCGGCACGCCCGTGGTGCTGCACTGCGACATCGACAACCTGCACGACCAGGTGGAAGAGTTCAACGGCAAAGGCAAATCCACGGAAGCCCGACCACCCGCGAACCTGGAAGGCTTGCGCAAGATGTTCACAGACCCGCGCGTCAAGGACACCCAGATCGTCTGGGCGCACGGCGGCGGCCTGGGCCGTTTCGTGCAGCAGGGCGAAGGCCACATCGAGGCACTGAAGAAATTGCTGGATGACTGCCCCAACCTGAACCTGGACATTTCCTGGAGCGAAGTGGCCAAGCAGATCGGCAAGGACGACCAGTCGCTGGTGGCCTGGCGCGGCTTCATCCAGGACCACAGCCATCGCATCTGCTTCGGCTCCGACACGCTGGCCCCCAAGGAAACCGGCACCTGGGAAGCCACCAAGAAGATGTACGACGACGGCCTGTTCCAGGGCATGAGCACCGAAGCCAAGCACAACGTGCTCAACGGCACCTATGACCGCGTGTTCGTGGCATCGCGCAAGAACGTGCGCGAGTTCGAGCAGAACGTGCTGACCAAGCAATTCATGGAAACCCACATCACCAACGTCGATGGTGACCCGGTCACGGCGCAGACGCTGAAAGACCTGAAGGCCGCAGCGGCCACGGCTTGATGGTGTTGTAGGTAACGGAAAACGGCCAGTGGTGATGGGTGCGGTGCGCCCATCGCCCAAGCCCAATGATTTTTTGGAGCGATGCGATGTCTTTTCCCAATTTGTGCGGCGTGCGGCCCTCTGACGTGAATGCCGGTCAACACCGGCCTGGACCCGAACAGCCACCAGAACAGCGCAGTTCCAGCAAGCGCCTGGACTCCGGTGGAATGCCGCAGTCGCGAAGGGCAAGCCAATCGGGAAGCAACGCATCGGGAGAACCCGACGACGCAGGCTTGCAGGGCCAAGCAAAGAAGCCCCACAAATCAATCAAGGCGAGGATTGCCAGCGGTGCGAAGAAAGTGATGGGCATCAAATCGTCGAAAACGCAAGCGCCGCCATCGTCACAACCTTCCGTCAAACCGGAGGGACCGAAAACACCCAAGTCCTCCAGCAATGCTGGCGGAAGTGGGACCAAAGCGGGTCCTTCCACCGCGGGATGGCCGCTTCAGATGCCTTCCATGCGAGAGGCGGTCGCATCGGCCTCAGGTCCCGTATTTCACGACGATGACGGCATCGAAGGGTCTGATGACGGCCGTCCCTTCGACGTGGTCGATCTGGGCGTCGAAATAGAGCCCAAGCGTGAGCGCGTTGCCAGCAACGTTGAAGATGGCGCTGAAGACCTGGATGAGGATCGTCCTTTTGACGTGGTCGATCTCGGTATCGAGATGGAGCCTGCACAGCAGCACGTTGCCGAAGATCTGGATGAGGACACCCCGTTCGACGTCGTCGATCTGGGCACTGAGATGGTCGAGCGGCCTGCAGGGGGGGGCGGTAATGGTGGCGATGACGGCAACAACGTGCACAGCCGCCAGAGTTCCATCGCGTCGTCCACCACCGTGGACCCCTCGGTTCAAGCGACACCAGGCCAGGAGACGCGGCGCCAGAGTGCCCTGTCCAAGCTGAAGAAGGTCACCGAGGACATCAAGGAAGGCGCCTTCAAGAACGGCTTCGGCTTCTCGAGCACCACCGTATCGCCGGTATGGAATCCCTTCCAGAGCAAGGTGTCGTCGGCCAAGCCGAAGATGGGCAGCTTTGTCGGTCAGGAAGGCGTGGCCCCGCCCAAGGTGCCCAAGACGCTGCTGAACGCGGCCTCGCGTGTCGGCCGCTCGATGCCTCAGGAGGGAGCGGCGCTGCAGAGTCTCAAGAAGGACTCGACGATCAATCGCGCCATCGCGAACCACTTCAATGGTCCTGCGAACCGCAAGGCGGCTTTGTTGGCCAGCGTGATGCAACTGAAAGAGGCCACCGGCATGTCGGCGGGAGAGGCCACCGTTCTGGTCAAGGCACTGGCCAGCCACAACAAGGACACGGCGCAGGCCGAGCGGATTCTGCAGGCCTTGCCGCAAGTCCGGCTGATGGACGACTTGCTCACGCCCCGCGCTGCGGGGGAGATCACTGCCGACGTGCAACTGGCCTGGAAATTCGCGGCCGAAATCGAAGGCATCAAGGGCGGCAAGGGGCTGGACCTGTTGAGCAAGGTCACCGCCAAGCCCGACGGGGCAGCCGATGGTGCGCCCGCCTTGACGGCCGCGCAACGTGGCCCGATGCGCGCTTACCTGCGCGCTGCCGCCGAAGTGGCGCGGGCCGCCGGTCGAAATGCACCAGCGCTGGACCCGAGCAGCATGTTCGCCCACGGCAAGCTGCGCGACGCCGTGCGGGCCACGCCGAATGGCTGGCCAGGCCGCGCGGGAGCCCCGATCGCCAATGGTGCTTCGCTCACCTTGGCAGAAAAAGCGCTGCTGGCCGTGCGCGACGAGCTCGACCCCACGATCACCGAGATCCATGGATGCCGCTTCGCCGTGCAGATGGCGCGCGGCGGCATGGTGACCGACAAGGCGCGCAACCCCGATGGCACCAAAAGCGAATTCCAGAAGGTCGAATCGCGCGCCTCCAAAACCATGGGCATGCATTTGAACCGTGCCATGGCATCGTCCACCGGCTTTCAGCGCATCGCCGATACGCTGCGCTACGGCACGCTGCACCATGGCAAAAGCCCGTTCTACGGCTATGACGCCATCGTGTCCTCGCGCGGCCAGAACATGGGCTTCGAGCTGTCGCACATCGGCGGCATCCACGAAGGCCGTGCCATGAAGGACATGGTGGACGTGCTCGAGTCCACCCTCAAAGCCCGTGGCGGTGCGGGCGACGTCGCGTTGCCCACGGCGCAAAATGCGGTCGACGGCCAGGCGCTGCTGGACGACCATGGTGCCGGTGGAACGCTGCTGCGCAACATGGTGCGGTCCGAGATCCTTCAGCGTGCCAAGACGGAAGCACTGCTGCTGCCGCGCTTGGCGCGGGGCGACAACCTCTCGGAAAGCGCGATCGCGCAAGTGCGCACGGCCGTGCTCGCTGCCATTCAATTGCCTGAGTCTTCATCGAGCGATTCGGCGGTCGCCGATCAGGTGCAGGAACTGCTGACCGCCGCGCTCACCGAGCAGAACGTTCCGCTCACACCCGCCCGGCTGCTTGCCTGGGCCGGGGATGCAGGAGGCCCCACCGACGCCGAGACGGTGCAGGAGATGCGAACCTTTGCCCGCCAGGAAGGCCAGCCAGACTGGAAATCGTTTTCGACCGCGTTCGACCGGGCGGCAAATCAGGAGGTCCGCGTTCCACCCAACACCCCCATCAAAGGCAGAAGCCGTGCCGAAACGGCAGAAATTCTCGCCTCCATGATCCGCGGCGAAGAACTGGGCTCTGGCTTTTCGCTGGCCAATGCCGGCAATACGCAGGCCACCACCCGCAATGTGTCGGAAGTGATTTCGGGCGTTCTGTCGGGCGCCACCATGTCGGTTCGCGCGGACCTGGGAGGCGGCCGCACGCGCATCGTCTCCTTCGAGTCCGGCGTGTCTACCGATCGCAGTTCCCTGCGCATGAGCGTGTCGACGGTCCGGCGCAATCAGGAAGGTGCGGGTGGCTCGCTGGGTTTCCGTCTGGGCAAGAAAGAGGTCGCCTCGTTTTCCGCGTTCGTCGGCGGCGATGTCGGCCACAGCTTCGAGTTGCTGGAGCAGGACGGCGCCGTGTTCGGCTTTCCGCGCCACAAGACGGGTGGCGTGGGCGGGGACCGTGACTTGGCACAGCAGAAAGCCCGGTTGATCAAGCTGCTGATCGGCGTACCCGACGAGGCAGGCGACTATCAGGCGCCCGGCAACAAGGAAGACAAGGGTTCCCTGGTGAAACGTGCCTATCAGGAGTTCGGCGACGCCATCTCCATTGGCGCCTTCGAGGTGCGCCAGAAGGACAACCGCTTCACCGGCAGTTCGTCGGCCGGCGCTGGTGCGACCATCGGCAACTTGCGGGTGGGGCTTCCGCAAGAAAGCGTGGCCGGTGAAATCCGCCTGGGCACGCTGGAATACAAAGACACGTCGGGCACGCTCAAGCTCATTCGCGAGTCCGAGTCCAACGCGTTCAAAGCCACCGTCACCGGCGCGTTGGCATCGCTGAGCGGGCTGATCGAAGGCGCCACTGCGCCGACACCCGCCCCGGGCGAGGCCGCGGTCGATGCCGTCACCAGCATGACATCGCTCGCGGTCGCCAACTTCGGCTCGATCGCCAGCGATTTCTTCAGAGACGGCGAGACGCGCACCACCAGCCGCATCCTGTACGACGACCAGGAGCTGCCCACGAGCTTCGCCACCCAGACAATGGTCACCAGCAAGGACTTCGTGAACAACCTGGCCGCCGATGTCGAGAACTTCGCGGAAGACAAGGCCAAGAAATTCTTCCCAGCCCGGCACGGTGCCGACCGCGACCAAGCCGTGCAGACCGAAAAGAAAATCCTGGGCGAATTCGCCGGCCAGTTGCGCGAACACCGCGACCTGACGGGCACATCGCAGCTGTACTGGGAATGGAGCCCCAGCCACGTGGAGGCCAGCAACCTGCTGGAAGCGGACCGCGAGTTGTCCGAAAAACTGGGCGATACGCAAGGCGCCAAGCAGGCGAAGCGCGACATCGACGCGATCCACAAAGACCCCGGCTACCGGGAAGCGCGCTTCCTGATCAACGCCAATGAGCAGTCGGCCAGCGACATAAGGGGCGTGAACGGAATCATGGGCGTGCGCCACGATGTGAGGACGAGCGCTAACGTGCGGTCGTTGAACTTCACTTGAGGGGGAATGGCCGCGCGGCTTCGGTCGCGTGGTCATTTCATGGCGATAGCGGGCCATTTAATTAATAACTCAGGTGAATGCAGATTCTTCTTCGCTAGGTGGATTTTTTATTCGATTGGCATCTATCAAAATGAGCGAATTGTCACTCCGTATCCATGGTGAAAATTTCGAGGCGTGAGATATTTATCTAAATCTTCAAGATTTATTTCTTTTAGCAGAATGACTTCCGTCGCTGCTTCGTGCTCAATAAATCCGACGATGTTGGCAGAGATGCATTTAGTGGCGAGCCTGGATTTGATGAATTTAGTCATCTTCTCTTTTGAAGATGGATCCTTATTCAGTAAGACGTAATTTATGCTCTGTCTGGATTTGTCGCCTATCAAAGCGGCGTTGATATTTTTATTTCTGTAGATCAGAGAGATGCTTCCCGCATTTATTTCTGCTGGGACGTTGAGTTTTTCGACTTTCTTCCAATTCTTAGGATCTGCGTTGAATTGTTTTTCTTCGAAATAGGCAAGAAGCAATGACATTTTGGCAGGTCAAATTTGGTTTGCAAGCCGATTCAGTGCTTTAGCTATTTCAATTGCCTCATCCACCGATATTTCAACTGGATCGTTAGTCATTGTGGCCGCTTTTATTTGTATCGATGAGCCCTGCTCGATCCATAGTCTAATCTCGCCACTGTTTAGTTCGAAATACCAGTTTTGTTATTTGTGTTGTTGGTGTGAGATTCTGGCGATGTAGGTTTGTCGATCATTTTGGTTGATTTAATTTATGTGCGGGCTAATTTATTGAATTGCATGCCACATGATAGCTTAATAGTCTGTCAGCCATTTGGCTGCAAATATTAATAAATCGTTTAAATTGCCAGGTCCCCCATAGGCGGAGAAATTCACGTCTGTAGCATTTACGTGGATCCAATTGCTCTCTGTGTATTCCATTTTATATGTTAAGGGGATTTTTTTGAAGTCGTCTCTTATATTGATATGCCAACCTGGGTTGTCAATGTTTTTAATTTCGATGCCGAATTCATGTTCCCAAGTGCCATTGCATTTTGTTTGATACCATTTTTTTATGATTTCAATTGCCTCGGAGGATTCCATCTGCAAAGTCCTTTGCGACATCAAGTCGTTCAATTGCCGCTATTTTGTCTTTCGTTTTTTGTATTTGGTTATTTAGTCGTTATTTGTATGGCTCTGAGTTAGCAATCTTGAGGATTGCGATCTCAATATGCTTGCGCCTCAATTATTATTAATAATTTTCTTATTAACAAGTATTAAATCGCAATGTTTTTCGAGGAAAAATTTTTCGTATTATCTTGTAGATGAATGTGATCCGCCTCGTTTAAATCCATTTCATACGCTGCATTTATAAAAAATATTCCGATAGCGCGAAATAATTCTGCAGTGCCGTGCAATGTGATTTCGTCGACGCTCAGACTATCTTGGCAGCCCTTTTTTGTGGTTGCTTTGAATGGAGATAAATTGGTCATCAATGTTAAAACCTTTATTTTTGAGATATTTCTTTTCGGCTCTTGACGGACATTGTCACTGAGCATGCGTCTGTTACGCATGTCGCGTGGGCCCTGGCTTCGCTGCTGCTATCCCGTCCGACCAGCGCATCGTGGACATCGATCAGATTGCCCGCAAGCTCGAAGGCGAAAAAGTTCGCGCGGGTGGCCGACGCCCGGTAAAGCGGCCAGATACGGTCCGTGAGGTCGCATCGAAAATCCAGTCGCTGGCGCAGGGTTTCGCCCCGGGCCACCAGTTGACCCGAGAGGTCGTAGGCATGGGCCCGCTCCAGCTTGACGAGCGTGGCCGGATCGAACGTCCAGCCGTCGGCCACTTGCGTGATCTCGCCGTTACTGCCGCTGAAGATGTGCGTGCCCATGGACAGGAAAGGGAAGGGTAAAAGACGGTTCACAGTGTTTTAAGCCACCAGCGCAATAAGGGCTTGCTTTCGCTGCTATTTAATTAGTAGCAGGGGCTGGGCGCTGGTGACATGGCACAAGAAACATGGATGAAAAATGCCTGATGCCATAGTGCTGATTGGTCTGTTTGCTTCGTAATTGATAGCATTGCTTCTGAGACGCAAGTGGGAAAACACGGCGAATTCTTTAACCGGTTTCTCGCCTTGTAGCGCAGCTTGCCCGCCTTGGGCCCATTCACCGGCCAAGGCGTTTGAGCGGCCGCGTTTGTGCAACAACGTCCACTAGTCGCATCACAATTCAGATATATTTATTACTATTCGTGAGTAATCCTCACCCGAAATTGTTGGTCCCCATCCATTTCCTTTCGGTAGCAAATCTAAAGTGACCGCATCAATTATTTTTGTCTCTGCAAGGCCAGTGATATCTAATAATTTCAAGAGAAAAAATAGAGATTCGCTGTGATCACTTGTGTAAAGGGAGCAAAGTCCAATTTCTGTTGAATAATCAATTGCTTGTCTCGCAAGGCCATTTAGTTTTTCATCTATCTCTTGGAATTCTTCTGGGTATGGGTCGCCTCGGCCGTTAATTGGTAGGGTTGCCCCCATTTTTTCCCACTCTAATAAATTATCTTTAATTAAAGCTGATATCTGATGGAGGACTAGAGCCTCAATTTCTTTGTTGATCTCGCCTTCTTTCCTGAAAAAGTGGTGAACAATTAGTCCCCCCAATGCTTGCATTGAGCGGACAGTTAAAGATGTTAAAAATTTTTCATTCAATAACATAATTTACTCCAAAGGCTTTCAATAGTTCACTGCACACATCGCAGGGACATTTTGGCTTCCCATGTTTGCCGCTGACACTTCCTTTACCTCTGACATCTACTACCGTAATTACTGCGCCCTCAAGGCTACGACCTTTGTTTTTTGCTCTGGCAATTGCATTGACTTCCGCACACTCTCCACTGTAGGAATTTTGAGGTATGTCTTTTAATTTATTCGACACTTCATCATTTGCTTGACCGCCTTGATTTCTCCCGGCTGTTATGGTCCCGTCTTTATGGCGAATTACCGCGACTGTATTTGGTCTTGATGATGCAGGGAGATTTTGGGCTCTATTGGCGAGGCTCCCGGCAGTTGCTGCTAGGCCTAACGGATCAATCCATGCTGATGGATTGTTAGAGTGGATGAAAAGATTTACTCCACCCAGTAGCCCAATAGGGTCTTGACTAATAAACCTTCCAATAGTTGGGTCGTAATACCGGAACCGGTTGTAATGCAGCCCGGTTTCCTCGTCGAATTGTTGGCCCTGGAATCGGAAGGGTTGCTCAATGTGCGGCGGCGCGGATGAACGGGCGCTGGCGCCCTCGCTCCAGTCCATTCCCGGCCCGTTCCCCATGCGGCGGCGGGTGGGGCCGTCGTCGGTCCCCGTCCTCGCCACGGGTCGCAGCGTGGCTTCCCCCCAGACCTTGTAATCCGCTGCCCAGGCAATGCGCCCTTGGGCATCCGTCAGTTCCAGCGGCGCGCCGATCTGGTCGCACTGGTACCAGTAGGTGTGCCGGTTTTCTTCGGTGCCTTGAATCGTTGCTAGCGGCACGAAGCTGTCGGGCTCATACACGAACAGCGCCTCCTTGCCCCCCCGCTGGCTATGCACCATCAGATCGCCATCCCACAGGAAGTGCGTGGCACCGAAGGAGTCCGCCTTGGACACCCGACGCCCCAGCGCGTCATAGGCATAGCGCGTGGTCTGCGTCACCCCATGGCGCGTGGTGCTGGCCTCCACCAGTTGGTGATCGGCATTCCAGCGCAGCGCAGTCACGCTCGCGTTGCCGCCCTGTCGGTTGCCGCGCGTGCGCTTCGTCACATTGCCATGCCCGTCGTACTCGAAGTGCAGATCCTGGTAAAAGCGCAGGCGGTTGTCGCCCACTACGCCCAGGCCGGCCCTGGCTTCGCTGCTGTTGTGCCGCCCGACCTGCGCATCGTCGCCATCCAGCAGATTCCCCGCCGGATCAAAGGCGAACAACTCCCGCGGCTGGTGGCTGCCAGCCCCGGGCAGGGCGGCCAGAATTCGGCCTGTGGGGTCGTATCGGAAGTCCTGGCGCCCGCGCAGGGTGTCGCCCCGGGCCACCAGTTGGCCCGAGAGGTCGTAGGCATAGGCCCGCTCCAGCACTGGCTGCGTTGCGATGTTGCCGCTGGCTCGGTATCCGGAGCGGTGGTGCACCAGTCTGCCGGCTGGGTCGTACTCGTACTGGCTGGATGCGGCCCCCTGGCTGCGCTCCACCTCGCGGTGCAGTGCATCGCGTTCCATATCGGCGATGACTTCGTGTGCTCCATCTTGTCCCGGCTGCGCAATGTTGATCTGGTGCAGGTGGCCGGAGCCATAGAACAACCAGTTCAGCGTGCGTCCGTCGGGGAGTAGCGTCTGCGTACGGTTGCCCAACGGGTCGTAGCTGTGAATCAGCGAGCGTTGCAGGCCCTGCGGCGCTGCGGGGGCTCGGCCCGGTCGCGCCGGCAGGCCAGGACCACCCTGGCCGACGAGCGTCTGCGTCTCGCTCAATAGCTGTCCCACGGGGTCGTAGGCGAAGGCGAGATGGGCCGCGCCATTGTTCGCCTGCGTCAGCCGCCCCAGCGCGTCGTAGCGGTAGATCGTTTCATCGGCCGCCTCTTTGCCATCCGAACCTGCTGATCGCTTGGCAAGCAGCCGACCCAGCGCGTCGCGTTCGAAGTGCGTGACCTTGCCCGGCCCGGCCTCGCTGCCGCCGGCTTCGATCAGGTGGGTGAGTTCGCTCGCCGCGTTGTACACGTAGCGTTGCCAGCGGCCATCGAAGCCGATCTCGTCCGTGAGCTGGTCGCGCAGGTTGTAGCGAAAGGTCGTCTGCGCGCGGTTCTCGTTATCGAGGGCGATCAGGCGGCCCGCGCGGTCGTAGTGGTAGGCCAGACTTCTGCCCGCGGCGTCGGTGCGGGTCAGAGGCCGGCCCACGCCGTCGTAGGTGTAGCGGGTGATGGAGCCCAGCGGGTCGGTGTACGCGAGCAAGTGGCCTTCGCCGTTCCAGGTGTACTGGTGCAGCGCGGTGGCCTTGTCCGTGCCGGGCTCAGAAACATGCACCAGCCGGCCCGCGCTGTCGTAGGTATAGCGCGTCGTTTGGCCCAGCGCATCGGTGCGCTGCACCAACTGGCTCAGCGCGTCGTAGGCAAAGCGCGTGGTACGGCCCGAGCAATCGGTGTAGGCAACGAGATTGCCAGCTTCGTCCCATTGCAGGGTTTTCTTGCCGCCCTTGGCATCGGTCACCTCGACCGGCCGCCCCAGGCCGTCGTACTGATAGGCCGTCTCCTGCCCCAGCGGATCGGTCATCTGCACCAGATTGCCGTGGCTGTCATAGGCTCGCTGCCACTCGAAGCCCAATGCATCGCGCAGCGTGGTTACGAGGTCTAGGGCGTTGTACTGCAGCGTGGTGGACTGCCCCAGGGCGTTGGTGATCTGCGTGAGGTTGCCCCGTGCGTCGTGGCGCAGCGTGGTGCGCCGGCCCAGGGGATCGGTGCTGCCCCGGGGTGTGCCGGTGGCATCGAACGGTGTCTCTTCGCGCACCTCATCGGGCGTGCCTTCGGCGGTGACGGTGGCCACGATGTTGAAGCGGGCATCCCAGTGGTAGGCCGTTATGCGGCCCAGTCCGTCGGTGTGGCGAGTGATGCGCTCGTGCGGCTGGTAGGCGAAGCGGTCGTCGTCCTGGCCGGGGATGGGCGCATCGGCGCACCACGAGCGCAGCACGCGGCCTTGGGGGCCTTCGGTGTCGTACTGTGCGAAGTAGCGGTGGCCGCTGGCCTTGCGGTAGCCCACCAGCACGCCCGAACGCCAGGCGTACTGACGGTAGGGCAGGTCGCCATGGTGCGTGGCAACGAGCTGGCCTTGTGCGTCGTAGGCATAGCGGGCGAGCAGCAGGGGCGCGGATTGGCTGGGCGCAAGCAGTTCGACGGTGGCGATGCGCGCGCCGCGCAATGGATCGGTGGCGGGCGCATCGTTGACCTGGGTCCAGCTCAGGCGCAACTGCCGCCCCGCCGAATCGGAGACGCCGACCAGACGCGGCAGCGAGAAGGGAGACGAGAAGGTTCCTGCACTGCCTGCACTGCCTGCACCGCCAAGGCCATCAGCCATGGCTTGCTCCCGCGCCTGCCGGGCGCTCCAGGTCAGCACCTCGCCCGTGGCGGCCTCGGCATCACCGGCCGCCCAATGCAGCGCAACCGCATTGCCGTTCGCATCCTGCAGCCGCGCCAGGGGCAGCCTCCATTGTTCGGGCGCGTGGCGGCGATAGTGATGCTCCAGCCCGCCCTTGTGCGCGATGACCCACAGGTCGGCTTGCGGGCGGCGCACGGTGAACTTCTCGTAGGGATCGAACCATTCGCCCTCCACGGCCAGCAGGGGCAACTGCACATGGCGGCCAGCTTCGTCGAGCAACACCATGCCTTCGGCCGAGAGGCGCAATTCCTGCGCGAGCGGATGGCTCCAGCCCCGGCCCCAGGGGCCGTCCTCGGCCAACCCGGAGCGATAGCGGCGGCGCCAGGCCAACGGGATAGGCCCGGGCAGGGTGAAGTCGGTCTCGTCCATGAGCTTCTGACCGCTGGAGAGGATGACCGGGCCGCCTGTGGCGCAGAACTCGCACGGGCCCTTGCCGTGAGGTTGTTGGGTGTTGCTGTGCTCGGGGGTGGGGTGCGTGTCGTTCTTGCCCTCGGTCTGCGTCTTGCGCTTGAAGCGCTTGCCCGCGATCGCGGCCAGCAGGGCCGCGCCGCTGCCCAGCAGCCACTTGGCCAGGCGCACGCGGGCTGCCTCCAACTGCTCGGGCGTCATCTCCGAGCCCCAGGTCTCGGTGATGGAGCGGATCTCCTCGGCCGCCTGAACCGCCGCCTGACCGGTGCCGACCACGCGGTCGGCCATCACGGCGCCGCCAGCGATCTGGCCGATGATCGGCACGCCCTGCACGGCCGTGGCCGCGATCGAGACGCCCAGGCCCACGTAGGTGGATGGGTCCTTGAGCATCTCCAGGATCGCATCGACCTCTTCCTGCGCAGCCTGGCCGAAGTGCCGGCCTTCCATGCCGCCCATCACCTTGCCCGCGTTGTCGATCATCTTCTGTGTCTCTGGCGACAGCCGCACCAGGATGGCGTTGGTGAGCGTGGTCACGCCGTTGACGACCATCTCGCCAGCCTCGTGCACCACCGACTTCACGTAGGTGACGTGCTGGTTCACATGGTCCTTGACGTTGGTGAACCAGCCAACGATCGTGCTGGTGGGATCGTGCTCGCCCTGGTCCATTGCGCCGTAGCGGTTGGACATGTCGGTGCCGTGTTCCTTGATGGTGCCCAGCGGGATCAGGATGGCGGCGCTGTTGTTGCTGTGCCAGGCGGTGCCCTGCTTGCCGCTCTTCTTGAGCTTGACGGGCGTGGCCGGATCGAACGTCCAGCCGTCGGCCACTTGCGTGATCGCGCCGTTACCGCCGCTGAAGATGTGCGTGCCCATGCGTGTGACTCCCTGTGCAATCGTTCAAATCTTGTTTTGTAGAAAACGCGCCGAATACGTCGGTGCCGTTGCGCCCGTTCCCCGCCCCTGCGCGCCGGGTTGCGCTTGCGCAGCCGCTGCGGTGCCGATGGTGCGTTCCAGCGCCACGGCCGCTGCCGGGGTGCCCTCGTCCAGTGCCCACGAAAGGATGGAGTTGGGCGGGCGTGCATCGTGGCGCAGGCGCTGTGCGGCAAGGGCCCAATGCACCGGCCCCGTGGCGGCGCCGATCTGGCCGATCACGGCTGCAGGTTCCCAGTCGATGGGGTCTCCGCCCTGCGCAGCCCGGGCGCGGGCGCGGGCGGGAATCTGCGCCATGGCGCGCCAGGTGGAGCCGTCGAAGTCGGAGAGGGTGCAGCCCACGTTGTCGCCCTGCCAGCGGGCGCGTTCCAGGGCCGAGCGCAGGGCGTGCTGCAGCGCGTCGGGCTCGGGTTCTTGCGGGGGGCGCCAGTGCGCGGTGGCGTTGGCCGCCAACGCGGGTGGGTGCAGCACCAGCCCGCGCCCGGTGGCGTCCCGGGTGTCCGGCGCGGGCTGCAGCCACAGCGCGGCGGCGGCTTCGCTGGGAATGCAGCCTTCCGCGTTGCGCTCGGTGAGCAGCGTGCCGCAGGCATAGGCGGCTTGCAGCGTGGCGGTGTCCAGCAGGCTGTCCACGGCCATCAGCAGCGCTGGGCCGGCTGCGGCATCGCACGGCCCCAGCGCCTGCAGTGCGGCAAAGCCGGCAGTGTGTCCACCGCGGACGAATCGGCAGGGCACCCCGCCGAGCATTGCGCTCGCGGCGGGACCTGCCCAGCGCCCGAATTCGGCCAGTGCCTGCTGCCAGAGATCGGCGCTGTCTGCCTCGCTCAGGCGATCGGGCAGGGCCAGCACCATGCGGGCGGGCGCGGCGCGGCCCGTGTCGTTCGTCGCGTGCGGCACCGAAGACGCCAGGTCGGCCAGTGCGGCACCGAGCAGCCGTGCGAGGCGGGCGACACCCACCTGGTCGGACGTGATTTCGGGGCACGGCGCGGTCGTGATGGCGTGTGGGCCGATGCCGGGGTGCACTTTCTTCTGAAACCGCTTTTGCAGCCCGACCCATGAAGCGGCGGACTGCCAGGCGCTGGTGCCGGCGGAGGTGATGGCGCCGGCATGCGCGATGTGCCACAGGCCGGGCACGAAAGGGGCTGTCGAAGAAGGTGGCATGGCGATGGTCGGGGTGATCCGGGTGATCAGGGGCGCGCGTGGGGCGGACGGGCAGGGGCCGTGGCTTGTGCCGTCGCATGGGCCGTGAGGTGGGCCAGGCCGATCCGCTCCAGCGCGGGCGGCACGATCACCGCGCGCCACAGCAGCGAGGCGCGCCGGGCGGCCGTGTCCACGATGAGCGTGTCCCAGCGCAGCGCTTGCGGGGCGAGCAGGGTGCCGCCCGCGGTTTCAGCCAGCGTGGACAGCGTGATCTCGGGCCAGGTGAAGTACAGCGGCCCGCTCTGCGACATGCCATGCAGCGCCACGCTATGGCCGGGCAGGGGGCTGTCCCGCAACTGGAGCGCTTCGGGTGCGCTGTTGTAGTGGCGCGGGTCGAAGTCTTCAGGCAGGTCAGGCGCACGGGTCGATGCCCAGGTGTCGCCGAAGGTGCCCTGCAAGCCGCGGCGCGGAACGTGGTGGGGCGGCACATGGCCGAGGGCGATGGGTTCAAGGGTGTCGTCCCAGGCCGTGGCGGGCCGGTCCAGGCGCTCCAGCCACGGCAGCGGCGAACCCTTCGCGGCAGATGCGCTGCGGTAGTAGCCCATGCCCTCCGGGTTGGGCTCGAACGCGTGCACCTGACCGGTCTTCGGGTCTCGTTCCTGCCCGCCGAACGCGAAAGGGCGCAAGAGCGGAATGCGCGAGGCCTCGGCCTCGCTGCTGGCCCGCAGCCGTCCGATGGCGCCCAGTTCCGGCTGCCAGGTGCGCGGCGCGAATGCCCGCAGTTCGATGAGGCGCTGCGATCCGCCATGGCCCAGGTAGTCCACCGCGGCATCGATCCACGGGCGAGGCCGGCCATCCGGCGCAACGGCCCAGCCATTCACGATGAGGTCGAAGCAGGGCTTGGGCGGCACGTACTCGGCTTCCAAGGCGGTCCAAAGTTCTTCCTGGCGCGCTGCAATGGAGGCTGCCTGGGCCGCCTCCAGCGGCAGGCTGCCCAGTGTCTGCCGCACGCCGTCGCGATGGATCGCGGCCTGTTCCTCTGCAGGGGCGAGCCGGGCAGGCGTTCCCGCCAGGTCGGCAAGCTGCCAGGTTCCCTTCACGATCAGGACCAGTGCATTGCGCCGCTCGGCGTCGCGGTGCGGAAACACCTGCGCGCGAAACGGCGTGTGGTTGAGCACCGGGCACGTCATGTCGGCAGGGGCTCGGCTTGAAGGCTGGCGAACAGTTGCACGGTTTCCACCGCCGCCATCTGGCGCGCGGCGAGGTCTTCGTGCGACAGGGGGAAGGGGCGGTTCGTGGCCGCCGCATGCTCCACGTAAAGCCAACTCCGCAATGCGTGGCCGACGTCGAAAGCCTGCGCGAGGCGATGGCTTTGCGTGATCGGCTGCCCGCCACGGATGCGGATGGCATCCAGCGGCCAAAGGTGATCCTTGAGGCCCGCGTCCGTCCAGTGGGTGATGTGCGCTGGCTCCAGCCCGGTGCAGCCATTGGCGGCAAACACCTGGCAGGCGAGAGCCCGCAGAGCCCGCTGGCGTTCGGCCGCGCTGCCCTGCGTATTGGTGAGTTCGCCCGGCACATGGCCGAACACGAGCCGCAGCACGTCGCGCTCGCCCGGCTCCACGGGGCGTTCCTGCCGCTCGATGAAGTCGAGCACCGGCAGCAGGCCTTCGATGCGGCCGGCGATGGCCACAACCCGCAAGGCGGTGTCGTTGGGCACGCGAAGTTTCTGCAGTACCGCGCCCAATGCCGCTTCCGGTTCGCGCGCGGTCCACAGCGCCATGGCAGCGTCGGCCGCTGCTGCCCAGCCCACCGGGTGGGATTGCGCGGTGGGCCCGTCCGGGGCCGTGATGCGGTCGATGTAGCGCCGCAGTTCAGGCTGCAGCCGCTGGCCGCCCGTGGTGGCCAGGGCGTGGAGTGTGGTGATCTGCCGGGCGAGGTCCTGGCCCTGCAGCACGGCAGTCCAGTGCGCTTCGGCGCGCGCGGGCAGTTCTGCCATGCGGGCGCAGGCCAGCAGGCAGGCATCCTGGTCGGCGCCGCGCTGCGCCGCCGCATGCACCACTGCGACGTGTGCCGGCTGCGCGAGCCGCCCCGCCAGTTCCACGGCGCAGGCTTGCACCAGTGCGTCCTCCGAGGCCAGCAAATGGCTGCAGGTGTCCGGCGCGGCATAGAACCACAGGGCGTCCCGCACGGAGCCGGGCTGTGCCGGCAGCAGGCGGGCGATCAAGGCCAGCCGCACGGCGGCGTCGGGTTCGTGCTGCTCGGCGAGCGCGATGCGCACGAAGGCAGCGCCAGCGGTCTCTTCGGGATGGGCCTGGGCTTCGAACCGTTCTGCTTCGTCCAGGCTCGCCGTGCCGTAGTAGCGGCAAACGGCCATCAGCGCGTCCAGGCGCTGGTCGACCGCCTTCAGCGCACGCATGGTCGTCCCGCCGCGCAACATGCCCGAGCGTCGCCCGTAGGCACGGATGGCGATCCCCATCTGCCGGGTCAACATGCCGGGCAGCGGCGAGGGTGTGGAAGGACGAAGGCGAGGAATCATGGGCCGTAAAAGGAGGGCGGCGGTTGGCCGCCGCGCCGTGGATCTGAAAAGGGCTGCGAGCGGACCGAGGCCACGGCGTGACCACGTGCGTCGCTTGGGGAGCGCAGTGGTGGTCCGGGCGCGGTGCCAGCGGGTCAGTTCAACTCGATGGAGCCGCCTTCGATGCGATGGGTCTCGACCGCCGCCGATGTGATCTGGTGACCCCGGGTCTCGACCGATCCGTCCTGCGAGAACTGCATGCGCGCATCGGCGCAGCGCAGCAGCACGCTGCTGACCGCGCTCACGTCGAGTTGGGTGACCTCCAGCGACAACGCGCCGGTCGCCCGGTCGAACTGCCAGGGCGCAGCGGTGGGCGCGCCGGGGCAGGGCCAGGCCGCGACGATCAGTGCTGGCAGAGGGACATCCCCCGGCACCATCGATGGAAGGTGCGCGGGCAGTGCCGCGAGCACGAACTGGCCTGCGATCACCCCTGGCATCTGGGACGCCAGTGCCGCACGGTGTTCCTGACCCTGACACTGCAGGGTCACTGTGCCGTCGGGCGCCTGCCGCACGACCTGCGCGGGCAGGAAGGACCATGCGCCATCAGGGAACGGGGCCGCTCCAGCGGCCGCATTGATGGCGGTTTTGGCCGGGACAGACGAGGTGCTTCTGAGCATGCGGGAATCAGTTTTCATGGATGCCCCCGGAAAGGGTGGTCACATCGCTGGAGCCGATGAGGCGGATGCTGTTGCCGTTGGCGGTGATGGTGCCGTCGGCCTGGAGAATGATCGAACTGGCGCCGACTTTCAGCGTGATCGTCTCTGCGTCCATGGTGATGCTGGAGCCGGCACCCCCTCCGCCACCTTCGCCACCCGAGGGGGAAGACGCGGTGACGTTCTTGGTGAGGCCTGGGCCCCCACCCCCTCCGCCGCCGGCTTCTCCGCCGGCACCGCCTCCACCACCGCCCACATTGAGGCTGTATTTGGTGCCGACCACCGTGGTCTGGTTGGTGCCCACCTTGACGTCCTGGTCGCTGCCCACCGTGGTGCTTTGGTTCTTGCCCACGATGGTGGCCATGATCGCGCCGACGTTCAGGTTGTAGACCACGCCCACGTTTTCCATGCGGCCCACGCCCACGTTCTGCATGTACGCGATGCCGACGGTCTCGGTCTTGAACTTGCCGACCTTGATCGACCAGTTGCTGCCGATCTTGTCTTTTTCGTTCTTGCCGATGGTCTTGGTGCGGTTCTTGCCGATGCTCACCGTCTCGTCGATGCCCACGTCCTCGCGCCGGTTGTCCCCGATGCTGATCTTCTCGTCGTGGTCCACCCGTTCGGTGCGGTTGTTGTGCACGGTGATCTTTTCATCGCGGTCCACCGTCTCGGTGCGGTCGCGGTGGATCACATTCGTCTCGTCCCGGTCGATGGTCTTCCTGCGGTCGTTGCCCACCCACTTGTCTTCGTCGTTCTCGACTTCGGTGAGCTGGTCTTTCTGCGCATGCAGCCACAGCTGCTCGGCGCCGGCTTTGTCTTCGAAGCGCAGCGCGTTGGCGTCGCCCGCGCCGTTCTTCAGGCCCGGGCCGAAGGCGCCGCCCTTGCTCGATTTGGTCTTGATGCCCGATTGCGTGGCATTGCCGGGCAGGCCCCAGGGCGGCATGTTGTCGGCGTTGTAGACGCAGCCCAGGATGATGGGGTAGTCCGGGTCGCCGTTCAGAAAGTCGACGATCACCTCCATCCCGATGCGCGGGATGAACACGTTGCCGAACTGCGGCCCCGCCCAGGTGGAGGACACGCGTACCCAGCAGCTGGAGTTTTCATCCATCGCGCCGATGCGGTCCCAGTGGAACTGCACCTTGACGCGGCCGTACTGGTCGGTCCAGATCTCTTCGCCCGGCGGGCCGACGACCACGGCGGTCTGCGGGCCGGTGGTGCGGGGCCGGGGCGTGGCGACGACAGGGCGGTACGGCATGGCGGTGGGGTGCACCTCCATGGAAAACCGCTGGATCGAGCCGCCCTGGATCTGCCCGACGCCGTTCAGGCCCTGGCTGGCCTGGGCGTTTTCCTCCAGGTGGTAGTCCACCGACACGACCAGGTACTGCTGGTTCTGGTCTTCGCGCGGGTAGTTGTCCAGCACGATGGTGTAGCCGGGCGCGATGCTTCGCTTGTTCAACCGTGCGTTGGCGCGATGGTGGCCGGCCAGGCCCGTCTCCATCTGCAGCCGGGTGTAGGTCTCGCCATCGGAAAACTCGGTGTAGCCGCCCGGCCACTCGTACATCTCGTAGCTGTCGTGCGCATGGCCGGGGGGCGATTGGCGCATGTCGGACAGGTCGGCCCGGGGCTTCTTGAAGTCGTAGTCATCCAGATAGGCGCGCCCGGGCTGCACGGCCTGGCCCATGTGCCACGAAAAGATGTGTTCCCGGTCTGCCAGCGCCGTCTTGCCCGGTGGGTGAAAGGGAATCACGTGGCCCCCCGGCAGCGGGCTGTGCGAGCCCATCACGTCGTCGGCAAACACCAGCGTGTGGCTGCCGGACTGGTGTTCGAAATACCAGTAAATGCCTTCCGATTCGCACAGCCGTGCAATGAATGCGAAATCGGTTTCATGGTATTGAACCGTGTAGGGCCGCACGCGATAAGCCCGCGAGAGCTTTTTCTGCATCGGCTGGCCATATTTCTGCAGCACGCTTTCAACGATATCCGGGACGGTCATTTCCTGAAAAATCTTGAAATCGCTGCGCCGCGTGGCAAGCCACAGCCAGGGCCGCAAGATGAGGCGGTAGGAATAATTGGCAGAGGTGTCCTGCCCCTGCATTCCAAAACCCGTGGCAATACCGTCCAGGTAGCGCTTTCCAAACCCCTCGGTTTCCACCACCACCGTGCTGCCCAGGCCCAGCAAGGCTTTCGGGTCGATGCTCCTGTTTTTGGAAATCAGGTCGATCTCGAATTCAAACAACCCGGACAGCGCCTCGCTTCCTTTCAATTGCCTGAATTGCAGCGCCTCTCCCAAAGGCGTTTGAATTGTTACGCGGCGATTAGTCATGCGAGAAATTGTTTCTGAGCGGTGAATCGGGTCCGCATTATGCTGGCCGTCTTTCGATTGACGTAAACGTCGTTTGTGCAGCGCAACACCCTAAATTGCATCCAGATGTATTTGATTTGTGAACGCTTCTCGCCGGTTGTGATTTCGCCTGCGTTGTGGTGGACTGCGAGGCGCCCGGCAGCACATTCCGGGCATCAGCCATAACAACGAAGGGATATCGATGAGCGCAGTTTTCGGCCCCCAGCGGACCTGCTCGGTGGAGCTCAATGGCGACAGCATTCTTTTCGGGTTCGACCCGGCCTCCGCCACCGGGCGGCACGCGCAGACCCCGGCGCAGCGCATCGTGTTCAAGCGGCCGGGCTGGGTAGTCGATGACCGCACGGCCGCCGGCCTCAGGGTGTACGACCTGGTGCGGGGCTACGAAGAGCCCTTCGAGGACGCGCCGCCCTATCTCTTTCCGCGCGGCCCGCAGGGGCCTTTCGATACCGAACCCCATGCCTCGCGCATCGTGGTCTTCCAGGCGGGCGTGAACGACCATGCGCGCCCGGGCTTCGATCTGGAGCAGTTCGAGGCGGACTATCGCGGCCTCATCCGCGTCGTGCGCTCGCTCGGGCGGGCCGCGGTGGTGACGGGGCTCACGCCGGTTTCGGACAAGATCTTCGGCCCCGAGGCGCTGGCCACCATGCGGGCGATCAACGAAGTGATCCACCAGGTGGCCAAGGACACGCGCACCCTGCACGCGCGGTGGGATTCGATGCCGTTTTCGGTCGATACGGACACGACCGACGGCATCCACCCGACGCAGGCGGCCTCGGACCGGCTGACCGATCGCCTGACGACCACGCTCGATCGCGCGTTTCGCCTCGGGGCCTGAGCCGCCCGGCGTTGCCAGACCGGCACAAACCCGGGGGCTGGTGGATTCCCTGCCCGGCGGGCGGGAAGACGGTGATACAAAACACCAGCGGGCTGGAAGGCCGGTCTGCACGCAACCCCCACGAAAAGGTCGTCCCGCATGCCCGCACTCGCCGCTTTCCTCCAGGAGGTCAAGCTGCCCACCATGCCCGAGGTGGCCCGCAGCCTGATCCAGACCCTGCACGACGACGACATTCCCTTCGAGAAGGTGCGCGCGGCCATCTCCAAGGACCCGTCGCTCACCGCCAAGCTGGTCCGCATGGCCAACAGCGCGCGCTTCGGGCTGCCGCGCCAGGTGTCCTCGCTCGACGACGCCATCAACATGGTGGGGCTCAACCAGGTGCGCACGCTGGCGTTGGCCGCCTGCATGACCGGCTCGTTCGCCGACGCGCCGGGTGTGGACCGAGAGGAGTTCTGGAAGGAAAGCATGGCCTGCGCCGGCTATGCGCAGTGGCTGGCGCGGGCGCTGGGCACCGATGTGCAGCAGTCGTGGCTCACCGGCTTCATGGTGCGGCTGGGCGAGCTCATCATCGCGCAGAAGGCGCCGCGCGAGATCGTCGAGATCGAACGCCTGCCGCACCTGCCCGGTGGCCGCTGGCAGAGAGAGCAGACCCTGCTGGGCTTCACCGAAGGGCAGGTCACCGCCGAACTGGCACGGCAGTGGAAGTTTCCGGACGAAGTGGTGCGTGCGCTGGAGACCGCCTCCGATCCGCTCGTCAGCCCGTCGTTCTGCCGCCTGGGCGCCATCGTGCACGTGGCCACGCTGCTGGCCGAGATCGCCGTCGGCCCCAAGGCGACGCTGGCCGAAACCATCGGCGCCCTGCCGGACGAACTGCTGCAGGCGCTGCAACTCGATCCCGGCTGGCTGGCCGACCATCTGCCCGATCCGGCCGTGTTCACCGACACCTCGGCGCTGTAGCCGCCTGCATCCCGACGACAGCCTCCCATGAAAAAGGCCGGCAAAAGCCGGCCTGATGGGATGGGTGATATCCGAGGGGGGCAGGGCGGCAGTGCGTGCCGCCCTGAAGCCTTGGCGGCGCCTCAGCGGTGGCCGCTCGTGTCCATGCGCTCGGTCTTGGCGTCCAGCAGCACCTCGGGGGCGTCGGCATCGACCCAGTTCGGGTCGTTCAGGCGCTGCTTGAGCTTGTTTTCATCGAGATCGCCGGTCCACTTGGCGACCACGATGGTGGCCACGCCGTTGCCCACCAGATTGGTGAGCGCGCGCGCTTCCGACATGAAGCGGTCGATGCCCAGGATCAGCGCCAGGCCCGCCACCGGCACGTGGCCCACGGCCGACAGCGACGCTGCCAGCACGATGAAGCCGCTGCCCGTGATGCCGGCCGCACCCTTCGATGTCAGCAGCAGCACCAGCAGCAGCGTGATCTGGTGGGTGATGTCCAGCGGCGTGTTCGTGGCCTGCGCGATGAACACGGCAGCCATGGTGAGGTAGATGGAGGTGCCATCCAGGTTGAACGAATAGCCGGTGGGAATGACCAGGCCCACGGTGGTCTTCTTGGCGCCCAGGTTCTCCATCTTTTCCATCATGCGCGGCAGCACCGATTCGCTGGACGACGTGCCCAGCACGATGAGCAGTTCTTCCTTGATGTACTTGATGAATTTCCAGATCGAGAAGCCATGGAACCGTGCGATGGAGCCCAGCACGATGAAGATGAACAGCAGGCACGTCAGGTAGAACGACCCCATCAGCTTGCCCAGCGACAGCAGCGAGCCCACGCCGTACTTGCCGATGGTGAACGACATGGCGCCGAACGCACCGATGGGCGCCACCTTCATGATGTAGCCCACGATGGTGAACAGCACGTGCGAGGTCTTTTCGATGAAGTCGAACACCAGCGTGCCGCGGCCGCCGAAGCGGTGCAGGGCGAAGCCGAACATCACGGCGATCAGCAGCACCTGCAGGATTTCACCCTTGGCGAACGCATCGACCACCGTGGTGGGGATGATGTTCATCAGGAAGTCGGTGGTCGTGCCCATCTTGCCGGGCGCGGTGTAGGCGGCGATCGACTTGGTGTCGATGGTGGAGGCGTCCACGTTCATGCCGGCGCCGGGCTGCAGCACGTTCACCACGATCAACCCGATGATCAGCGCGACGGTGCTCACGACTTCGAAGTACAGCAGCGCCAGCCCGCCGGTGCGGCCGACCTTCTTCATGTCTTCCATGCCCGCGATGCCGATCACCACGGTGCAGAAGATGATGGGCGCGATGATCATCTTGATCAGCTTGATGAAGCCGTCGCCCAGCGGTTTCATCTGCTCGCCCAGGGCCGGGTAGAAGTGTCCCAGCAGCACGCCGACGACAACGGCGAACAGCACCTGCAGGTACAGCGAGCGGTAGAAAGGCTTCTTGCGAGGGAGTGTGCTTGTCTCTTGCATGGGTTCTGCGCGTACCGTCGCCAGCAGCGCTCGTTTTGGAGGTGCGTGAATGTAGCCCCAGTCAAGCGCGTTTTGATTGTGGAAATCCACATGCTGGAAACTACGTACAAATCGCACCGCCGTCCCGCGTTGTGAGAAAGCAGCCGTTCGCCCGAGGGGCGGCCGGCCCAACGCCTCGCTCGGGAAGGCCCAGCCGCTTAGGGGTGTTTCGGCAGGGCCGTCAGTCGCGTGACAGCCTTCGGGGGCCCGCGCACCCACGCATCAGGGCGCGTATGGATGGCTTCAGCGGGCCGGGCAGGCGGCGAAGGCGGGCAGCCGCTCGGCCTGCTGCGCATAGGCGGCAAGCAGGGAATGGTCCGCCGCGTGAACCGTGTCCGCCACCATCATCTGCATGAACCCCCACGCCACCGCGGTGGTGACTCCGGCGTCGGTGATCTCCTGCGCAGACGCGGGCAAGGGTGCCTGGGCCAGTTCGGTTTCCAGCAGGCCGCAGGCTGCCAGCAACTGGCCGCTCACCCGCTCCGTCCACGGGGCATGCTGCTTTTCCGCGGGGCGCAGGTTGCGCTCATAGACGAGTTGCACGGCCTTCTCGCACGCGGCGAGGGCCAGGCCGGTGATGCGCAGATCGCGCTGCAGCGCCGGTCCGTCCGCTGGCCGCAGGCTGCGCTGCGACAGCGTGGCGACCCACTGCAGGATCAGGCTGGAATCCATCAGCACGCTGCCGTCGTCGGCCACGAGCGTCGGGGCTTTCACCACCGGGTTGATGCGGCCGAAGGCCTCGAAGGTGCTGAACACCGACAGGGGCAGGTGCTCGAACGGCAGATCGAGCAGCCGCAGCGAC
>Ga0308157_10003109_pt1 | contig 25024 bp, 25 predicted proteins | sample PhyBR1_FD_201035 | JGI IMG/M metagenome (GOLD analysis project Ga0308157, IMG submission 201035) | Phyllosphere microbial communities from UC Gill Tract Community Farm, Albany, California, United States - DLSLB.R1 | ecosystem: Host-associated > Plants > Phyllosphere > Unclassified | place: USA...
CCCCGCGCAGCAGCAGCAGCTTCCGGCATCGCCGTCGCACTCCGCGCAGCAGCAGGCGCTTCCGGCATCGCCGTCGCACCCCGCGCAGCAGCAGGCGCTTCCGGCATCGCCGTCGCACTCCGCGCACCAGCAGCAGCTTCCGCCATCGCCGTCGCACTCCGCGCAGCAGCCGCAGCCGGCGCTATTGCAGACCGTGCTACCGTCGCCCGACGTGCGCAAACCGGCCATGCTGGCGGCGATGCGTGAGGTCTGCCGGCATCCGGCTTTCCGCGAGGTGGTGGCGCTGGTGCTGTTGCCGCACACGGTGTTCTTCGGCGTCCAGGGGCTGTGGATAGGCCGCTGGTTAAGCGACGTGGCAGGCTACAGCGAGGCGGCGGTTGGCTATCTGCTATATCTGGGCATGGCGGCGGTGATCTTCGGCGCCATCGCGGTTGGCATGCTGACCGAGTGGGCCGGCAGGCGTGGCGTGCGGCCGATCAGTGTGGCGGCGGTTGGCGTGACGCTGTTTGTCGCGGTGCAGGCGGGCTTTGTCTGCGACTGGCGGCCCAGCTATCCGTTGCTATCGGTACTGTTCACGCTGGTGGGCACGGTCACCGGTATCGAGTACGCCATCGTCGCGCAAAGCCTGCCCGGCGCGCTGACCGGTCGCGCGGCCACTTGCCTGAACCTGCTGATCTTCCTTGGCGCGTTCGCGGTGCAGGCAGGCTTCGGCCTGGTGGTGGGCTGCTGGCGGCCAGACTGGCAGGGGCATTATCCGCCGGCCGCCTACCGGACGGCCTTCGGTGCGCTGCTGCTGTTGCAGTTGCCGGGACTGGTCTGGTTTGTGCGGCGGCGCGGACGCAATCCGGTAGAATGGGATTCCCATCCGACCAGCCCCCGATGATGCGATGAAGCCATCCGATAATGTGTTTGCCTCCCTGCCACTGACCTGGCGCGAATGGATCATGGAGAATCTGGCGCGCGCCTGCAGCCCGCTGGACATGGCCAACAGCATGGCGCGCTCGGGACAGTACAGCATGGCGGCTGCGCGCGCGGCGATCGACGAGGCGGTGCAGCTGCGCGCCGGCGGCCAGACTGATGCCGGTGCGCCGGCACCGGCATCGCATCAGGCCAGCGCTTTTTCGGCGCCGCGTGACATGCCTTTCATCGATACCAGCAGCAACCGCATCGTGGCGCCGGACCGCGAGATCGACGTGCTGTTCGTGCTGAAGAAACCACAGGTGATCCTGCTCGGGAATGTGCTGAGCGAGGAGGAGTGCGACGCCATCGTTGCCCATTGCGGCACGCGCTACACGCGCTCCACGGTGACGGCGGAAGCCGACGGCGCCAGCGTGGTGCACGAGGGCCGCACGTCGGAGATGGCGTTCATCCAGCGCGGCGAGGCGGAGGTGGCCGAGCGCATCGACCGCCGGCTGGCCGCCATCGCCCACTGGTCGCCCGAGTGCAGCGAGCCGTTCCAGTTGCAGAAGTATGGCCAGACGCAGGAGTACCGCCCGCATTACGACTGGCTCGATCCGGACAGCGCCGGCCATCGTGCGCATCTGGCGCGCGGCGGCCAGCGGCTGGCGACCTTTGTGCTGTACCTGTGCGATGTGGAGCAGGGCGGCGGCACGGTGTTCCCCAACCTCGGGCTGGAGGTGTTTCCGAAGAAGGGCAGCGCGCTGTGGTTCCTCAACACCGACAGCAACCACCAGCCGGACCCGCAGACGCTGCACGGCGGCGCGCCGGTGGTCAGCGGCACCAAGATCATCGCCAACAAGTGGCTGCGGCAGGAGCGCTACGGTTAAAATGCAGGATGACTGTTTAACCGAGGGTGAGGTATGAGATTAGTGCGCTATGGCCGTCCAGGCAAAGAGAAACCAGGCTTGATCGATGACGAGGGCAAGCTGCGCGACCTGTCCGGCGTGATCGCCGACATCGATGCGGCAGTGCTGGCGCCGAAGTCGCTGCGCAAGCTGGAGAAGATTCCGCATGCGTCGCTGCCGCTGGTGCGCGGCAATCCGCGCTTTGGCGTGCCGCTGGCGCGGGTCGGCAAGTTCCTGTGCATTGGTCTGAATTATTCGGACCACGCGGCAGAAGCCGGCATGCCGGAGCCGAAGGAACCGATCATCTTCACCAAGGCGATTTCGGCGCTGAATGGCCCGGATGATCCGGTCATGCTGCCGCCAGGCTCGAAGAAGACCGACTGGGAGGTGGAACTGGGCGTGGTGATCGGCGCGCGGGCGCAGCAGGTCAGCGAGGCCGATGCGCACAAGTTCATCGCCGGCTATACGGTGGTCAACGATGTGTCGGAGCGCGCATATCAGCTGGAGCGCGGCGGCACCTGGGACAAGGGCAAGGGCTGCGATACCTTCGGCCCGGTCGGCCCGTGGCTGGTGACGGCGGAGGATATCTATGACGTGCAGGACCTGGACCTGTATCTGGATCTGAACGGCAAGCGCATGCAGACCGGGAATACTTCGACCATGATTTTCACGGTGGCGCAGATTGTCAGCTATGTGTCGAAGTTCATCACGCTGGAGCCGGGCGATGTGATCGCCACCGGCACGCCGCCAGGCGTGGGCATGGGGCGCAAGCCACAGCGCTTCCTGAAGAAGGGCGACACGCTGCGGCTGGGTATCGCCGGCCTGGGCGAGCAGCAGGCCGATGTCATCGCCTGGAAGGCGTCGAAGTAAGCGCTGCCTGCAGCGCGTCGGCGAGGCGGCTGGTGATTTCCGCCAGCTGCGCTTCCGTGGTGATGAAGGGCGGGGCGAGCAGCACGTGGTCGCCGTGGCGGCCGTCGATGGTGCCGCCCATCGGGTAGACCATCAGGCCGCGCGCCATCGCTGCTTGCCTGATGCGGGCGTGCAGCGCCAGCGCCGGGTCGAACGGCGCTTTGCTGGCGCGGTCGCGCACCAGTTCCACGCCAATCAGCAGCCCGCGGCCACGGATGTCGCCGACGTGCGGGTGTTCGTCCAGCGCGGCGTGCAACATGCCGGTGAACGCCGCGCCGCGCGTGGTGACAGCCTGCAGCAGGCCATCGCGCCGGATCACCTCCTGCACCGCCAGCGCGGCGGCGGCGGCCACCGGGTGGCCCATGTAGGTGTGGCCGTGCTGGAAGGCGCCGCTGCCGTCGCGCAGGCGCTGCACGATGGGGGCGCGTGCTAGCACCGCGCCGATCGGCTGGTAGCCGGCGCCCAGCCCCTTGCCCAGCACCACCAGGTCGGGTAGCACGTCCTCCTGTTCAAACGCGTACAGCGTGCCGCTGCGGCCCATGCCGCACATCACTTCATCGAGTATCAACAGCAGCCCATACTGATCGCACAGCGCGCGTACGCCACGGAAGTAGCCGGGCGTCGGCGGTACCGCGCCGGCGGTGGCGCCGACCACGGTTTCGGCGACGAAGCCGATCAGCGTGTCCGGGCCGGCAGCAAGGATGGCTTGTTCCAGCTCATGCAGCAGGGCGGCGGTGTAGTCGTCCTGACGCTGGCCGTCGGCGCGGTCGCGGTATTCGTAGCAGGGGGCGACGCGCGGCACGTCCATCAGCAGCGGCGCGAACGGCGCGCGGCGCCAGGCGTTGCCGCCGACCGCCAGCGCGCCCAGCGTGTTACCGTGATAGCTCTGGCGGCGCGCGAGGAAGGTGCTGCGCTGCGGCTGGCCGGCTTCCACCCAGTACTGGCGTGCCAGCTTGAGCGCGCTCTCCATCGCTTCCGAGCCGCCGCTGACCAGGTAGACCTGATCGAGGTCGCCAGGAGCGTCGGCGGTCAGGCGGGCGGCCAGTTGTTCGGCGGCGTCGCTGCTGAAGAAGGCGGTGTGGGTGTAGGCGTTGCGGTCGATCTGCGCGTGCATCGCGGCCAGCACGTCGGGATGGGCGTGGCCCAGCGAGGAGACGGCGGCGCCGCCGCTGGCATCGAGGTAGCTGCGGCCGGCGCTGTCGGTGATGGTGATGCCGGCGGCGTGGGCGGCGAGCGGTGGCGCGTGGCGCAGGTTGCGGTGGATGAGGTGGCTCATGGCGTCCTTTCGTGGCGAGGGGCAGACTGCCGACGATAGCCGCGTTTTGCCGGCGGCTTATTGATGTATGCCATGATGAGGTCTTTCAGGGAGGCGGCATGGGTGATCGTGGTGAGGACCGGCTGGGGCCGTTGCCGTTCGCGCAGATGAGCGCCAGCCAGCAGGTGGCGGCGCAGGCGGTGATCGATGGGCCGCGCGGGGCGCTGTACGGGCCGTTCGTGCCGCTGATACGCTCGCCGGAGCTGATGGCGGCGGCGCAGCGCATGGGTGAGTACCTGCGCTACCGCAGCGCCATCGGCACACGCCTGACCGAGCTGGCGATCCTGGTGACGGCGCGGCACTGGAGCCAGCAGGTGGAATGGGCGATCCATGCGCCGATTGCGCGCGATGACGGCATCAGCGATGCGGTGATTGCGGCGATTGCGGCGCGCCGGCGGCCGCAGGGATTATTGGCGGACGAGGCGCTGGTACACGATTTCTGCGTGCAGCTTCATCAGCGCCAGCGGGTCGATGATGCGACTTATGCGGCGGCGCTGGCGGCTTTTGGCGAGCAGGGCGTGGTGGACCTGATGGGCATCAACGGATACTACACCTTGTTGGCGATGGTGATGAACGCGGCGCAGACGGCCGTGCCGCCGTCCAGCGCGCCGCCGCTGCCGGATTGAGACGCGCTTTTGACCCGGTAAGGCGCCGCCTTGCGGGGCGGGGCGTTACGCTAGGATGCGCTTCAGCCAGGCGCTGATGTGGTCGACCTCTTCCTGGCACAGCGAGTGCTGCATCGCGTATTCGTGCCATTCGACGTTGTAGCCCCACTGTTGCAGCAGGTCGCGCGAGGCGGTGGCGCGGGCGATCGGGATCACCGGGTCCATGCGGCCGTGCACCAGGAAGATCGGCGTGGCCTTGCTTTCCGGCGTGTGTTCGGCGGCGGCCTTGTCGGCGATCGGCACGTAGCCGGACAGGCACATCAGGCCGGCCAGCGGGGTTTTCTGGCGCAGGCCGGTTTGCAGCGTCATCGCGCAGCCTTGCGAGAAGCCGGCCAGGATGATGCGTTCATTCGGGATGCCGCGCGCGTTTTCGCGGGCGATCAGCGCTTCCACCTTCAGCTGCGAGGCGCGCAGGCCGGCTTCGTCTTCCTGGCGGCCGAGGTCGGTCACGGCGATGTCGTACCAGGCGCGCATCACATAGCCGCCGTTGATGGTGACCGGCATGGTTTCCGCATTCGGGAAGATGAAGCGGATCGGCGGCAGGCCGGCCAGGTCGAGCTCGCGCAGCATCGGCACGAAGTCGTTGGCGTCGGCGCCCAGGCCGTGCATCCAGATGACGGCGACGCTCGGGTTGGCGCCGGTTTCTTTTTCGATGGTTTGCAGCAGGCTCATGCTTGTATTTATCCTTGCGCTTGGGGACGGATGGCGGATTTCGGGCGGAAGGCCTTGCACACGGCCGGGTCGGTTTCCATATAGGGACCGCCGATCAGGTCGATGCAGTAGGGCACGGCGGCAAAGATGCCGCCAACCAGCGTGTTGCCGTCGGCGTCCTTGAGGCCGCCCAGCGTTTCGGCGATGGCTTTCGGCTGGCCCGGCAGATTCAGGATCAGCGCGGCGTGGCCGTCGATTTCGCGGATCACGGCGGTCTGGCGCGACAGGATGGCGGTTGGCACGAAGTGCAGGCTGATCTGGCGCATCTGTTCGCCGAAGCCGGGCATTTCCTTGCTGCCGACCGCCTTGGTGGCTTCCGGCGTGACGTCGCGGCGCGACGGGCCGGTGCCGCCGGTGGTCAGGATCAGGTGGCAGCGGGCGACGTCGGCCAGCTCGGTCAGCGTGGCTTCGATCTGCGGCTGCTCGTCGGCGATCAGCCGGGTTTCGACGCGGAACGGCGTGCTTAGCGCGCGCGCCAGCCAGTCCTGCAGCGCCGGCAGGCCCTGGTCCTGGTAGACGCCGCCGCTGGCGCGGTCGGAGATCGACACCAGGCCGACCAGCAGCGGCGCTTCGGCAGCGCCGGCCGGCGTGGCCTTACTCGTCATCTTCTTCGCTGTCGGCGTCAGCGTCGGCCTCGTCGTCGCCGGCGGCCTTGCGCTTGTCGGCTGCCAGCTGCTTGAGGATCTGGAAGATTTCGCGGTAGGCTTTCGGCGGCTTGTTCTCGGCCTGTTCCTTGCGGGCGTTGCGGATCAGCGTGCGCAGGTGCTGCACGTCCAGTTCCGGATGCTCGGACAGCAGCGCGGTCAGGGCGTTGTCGTCGGCCAGCAGTTTTTCGCGGCGGCGTTCCAGCGCGTGCATGGCCGAGGTTTCGGCCTTGGAGGCGCCTTTCCAGCCGTCGATGGCTTTCTGGATCAGCGCCACTTCGTTTTCATCCAGCGTGCGCATTTTCTTGCCGACAAACTGCATCTGGCGGCGGCGGCCTTCGTGGTTGGTGATTTTCTGGCATTCCAGGATGGCTTCCAGCACGTCTTCCGGCATCGGCACTTTTTTGACGCGGTCGCGCGGCGCCTCGACCAGCGCCTCGCCCAGCTTTTGCAGGGCGTTGGACTGGCGCTTGGCCTCGGATTTGGACGGGCGCTCGTATTCGTCTTCGAATTCGGCCGAGCTGAAGCCTACGCCGCCGGTGCTGCGGTTGGGATTTACCATAATATTAACTTTTCTGCGGGCGCTTGGCTGCGCCCTTAAACTGTAAACGACTGCTATGATAACTGTTTTAGCGCCCACCCGAAGAAAACAGCCCATGAGCAATACCCACTTTACCCACACCCAGGACCAGTTGAAGCAGCTCGCGCGTGATGTGCTGGGCTATGCCAAAGCCCAGGGCGGCACCGATTGCGCCGTCGAAATCAGCGAAGGCAGCGGCCTGTCGGTGTCGGTGCGCAAGAGCCAGATCGAGACCATCGAGCAGAACAAGGACAAGGGCATGGGCGTGACCGTGTTCATCGGCCAGCGTCGCGGCAATGCGTCGACCTCGGACTTTTCGCCGGCGGCGCTGCAGGCCACGGTCGAGGCGGCCTACAACATCGCGCGCTTCACCGCCGATGACGACTGCGCCGGCCTGGCCGATGCCGACCAGCTGGAGATGGATCCGCGCGATTTGCAGCTGTTCTATCCATGGGATATCTCGACCGCCGACGCGGTGGCGCTGGCGCAGCGCGCCGAGGCGGCGGCATTTGCCGTTGACCCGCGCGTGACCAATTCGGAAGGCGCTGGCGTGCACGTGCAGCAGTCGCATTTTGTCGCTGCCAATTCGCGCGGCTTTATCGGCGGTTATCCATTCTCGCGCCACACGCTGTCGGTGGCGCCGATTGCCGGCAAGGGCAAGCATATGCAGCGCGACGACTGGTATTCGTCGGTGCGTGACGCGTCGAAGATGTCGACGCCGGAGTCGATCGGCCGCTATGCGGCGGAACGCGCGCTGGCGCGCCTGAATGCGCGCAGCATCGATACGCGCACTTGCCCGGTGCTGTTCGAGGCGCCGCTGGCGGCCGGCCTGCTGGGCGCGTTTGTGCAAGCCACGTCCGGCGGTGCGCTGTATCGCAAGTCGTCGTTCCTGCTGGATACGCTGGGCAAGCAGGTGTTGCCTGCCCACGTGCAGATTCATGAAGATCCGCATGTGATCGGCGGCGTTGGTTCGGCGCCATTCGACGAAGAGGGCGTGCGCACCGTCAAGCGCGATGTGGTCAAGGATGGCGTGGTGCAGGGCTATTTCCTGTCGACTTATTCGGCGCGCAAGCTGGGCATGAAGACCACCGGCAATGCCGGCGGCTCGCATAACCTGTCGCTGACGTCGACGCTGACGACGGCTGCCGATGATTTTGCCGGGATGTTGCGCAAGATGGGTACCGGCCTGCTGGTGACTGAGCTGATGGGCCAGGGCACCAATTATGTGACCGGCGATTATTCGCGCGGCGCGGCTGGTTACTGGGTGGAGAATGGCGTGATCCAGTATCCGGTGGAGGAGATCACCATCGCTGGCAATATGAAGGATATGCTGGCGCAGATCGTTGCGGTCGGCAATGATGTGCTGGTGCGCGGCACCAAGCAGACCGGCTCGATCCTGATCGAGAATATGGTGGTGGCCGGTTCTTAATCGGTGCTGCGGCGGGCGCGCCGTCGGCGGTTGATGCCGGGGTGACGCGCGGCGCCAGCGCGCAAGTCGCTGGCGTGCGTCCACGGTTCGCGGTAATTGCGGCGGACGCAGATGTCGCGCCAGGCGTTGCGCACGCTGCCACATACTTCTGTCGCCCACGAGCTGGGAGTGACTATTTTTCCGTCGGCCATCAGCAAGTTGCCTTCCACTTGCGCCATGTAGCCGTGGCCGCGATGGATGATACGCAGCCTTGTGCCGTGCGGCAGGAACAGGTCTTTCCATTGGTAGCCGCGATCGGTCGGCTGACCGTATTCTCGCTCCATCCATTCGCGTAGCGCGATCAGCATGATTTCCTCCTGCGAGCGCAGATCTTCGCGCTTACGCATCTGAAAATATAGCTCCATATATACAGGGTGGGTTGTGTCCATGGTGATTGCCTATTTCCGCCTATTTCTGCCTAAAGATTGCCTACATTTGTAACTGTTAGACCTTGCCGCTCATAGAGGAGTTCCACGTGAGAGCGAAAAAAAATAGCCATTCAATAGGCGAAAATAGGCAGAAATAGGCATCGACGGTGAAGGACAAACCCTATGTATATGCTCAGATACATAGCCTGCTGATTGGCTGGCCGCAGGCAATGAGGCGGCCGACGTCGGGATTGCTCAGGTATTCGAGGTGGGCAGCGTCGGGCCGCTCCAGCAGGCCCAGCCATGTCGGCGCGTTGGAGACCAGGATGTTGTAGACGATGACGCCTTCCTGCGCGTACTTGCGCTCGTCGAGCGTGAACGACAGCAGGTCGTTGGGATCGGTGAAGGCAAGCAGCGTCAGGTTGCGGTCCGGCGCGCGGCGCTGGTTGCCTTGGCGTTTGCGCAACAGCAGTTGCAGGCTGTCTGGCCGCGCTTCTGCCGTTGGAAGCAAAGGCTGATCGGCCAGCGACAGCAGCGGGATCTGATTGGCAGCCATCACCAGAAAGCGCATGCGGTCGATCGCCTGCATGGCCAGCTGTGGCGCTGGCGAATCTGCTGGTTCCTCCGTCATGCGCAGCAGCGTGTCGAACAGGATCTTGCTGCCCATGCTGTGCGAGATCACCACCAGCGGCGTCTCAGCCGGTGCGGCGGACATCACTTGCAGGATGGCCTCGCGCATGTGCCGCTGGATGCTATCGCGCGCCACACCCTGATAGATCAGCGCGTCCGGCAGGCAATCGTCGATCAGATAATCCTTGAGGCGGGCGTTGAGCCGGGCGCGCTGGTAGGGATAGGGCGGAGCGTCGGCGCAGATGGCGGACTTGTCGCTTTGGTCGTAGCACAGCTGGCGCTTGAGGGCGGTGGTCAGCGGCGACCAGATCAGCGCGTCGAAGCGCAAGCGGCCGGCAGGCGTCTCCACGATGCTGGGCACGATTTCCACTGTACCCGAGGCGGCGGCCTGAGCCGGGACCGGGCGCGCGGTGGCGTCGCGTACAGCCCGCGTGAGCTGCGGCACCACTTCGTTGGCCCAGCTGGCGTCGTGGGTGCAGATGCCGTGCACCAGCAGCACATCGGCCACGTGTGGCGAGGCCTGCGCGGCCAGATCGATCAGGCCGGGAAATTGGGCTGGTGGCAGCAAGGGCGGCCGGTAGGGCGTGCTGCAGGCGGGCAGCAGCACGCAGAGCAGCAGCGCAGTGAGCTTTGCGGCAAGGAAGGGATGCATGATGGACCTCCGGGTGCGGCGCGTGGATGCGCCGCCTGAGGTCCAGTGTATTTTTCCCTGCGGCAGCCACCTTGCGGCGCCGCAGGGACTGGTGGCTTACTGTTGCGCCAGCAGCGATTGCAGCACAGGCTGCAGGATCGCCTTGCCCAGCTCGGCGGAGCGGGCGCCGTTCCAGCCGGTGTCCGGGTCCGGATCGTTGGCGTTGTCCTTGAACGGCATTTCCAGCGTCAGCGACAGGCAGCCGAAGGCGTGGGTGATGTGCGGCGAACCCATGGTCAGCGTTTCCGGCGTGTACGGTGTTTCGCCGTAGCCGAATTCGTCCTGGAAGTCCGGGCTGGCGATCAGGAAATTATCGATGAAGTACTGCTGCGCTTCCGCCTGGTCGGGCGTGAAGTTCGGCAGCGACTCGCTGCCGGCCACGAACACGTAAGGCAGGCCCTCGTCGCCGTGGATGTCCAGGCACAGGTCGACGCCGATTTCGTGCATCTTCTGCTTGACCAGGAACACTTCCGGGCTGCGCTCCATGGTCGGATTCAGCCACTCGCGGTTCAGGTTGGCGCCGGCAGCGTTGGTGCGCAGGTTGCCGCGCACCGAGCCGTCCGGGTTCATATTCGGCACCACGTAGAACACGGCTTCCTTCAGGCACTGGCGGCCGAACGGATTGGCCGGATCGAGCAGCGCTTCGACGAAGCCTTCGACAAACCACTCGGCCATCGTCTCGCCCGGGTGCTGGCGGGCGATGACCCAGACTTTCTGTTCCGCTTCCGGATCGCCGATGACCAGCATGTTCAGGTCGCGGCCGTCGATGGTGTTGCCCAGGTCTTCCAGCTTAACCAGCGGCGACAGCTGGGCGTTGTCCAGCAGCGCCAGATGGCGTTCCCACGAATACGGCTCGAAGTAAGCGTAATAGACGCTGTCGTGCTCGGGCGTGTGGTTGATGGTCATGGTCTTGCCATCGTAGGAGGTCGGCACGCGGAACCAGCTGTCGCGGTCGTAGCTGGCGACGGCCTGGTAATCCTTCCAGCCGTCCGGGTAGGCGGCGCTGCCGGCGTTGAGGAAGTTCATCGTCAGCGGCGTGCCCTGCGCGCCCTGCACGCGGTAGTAGAACCACTGGGTGATGTCGGCGTGGGAATCCTTGCGGATGTTCAGGTCGATGGCGGCCGGATCGTCGGCGCGGACCACCTCGATGGCGCCAGCGTCGAACTGCTGGCTGATTTTGATAGGCATGGCGGAATCCTGGTGAATTCGATGGAAAGAGTCACTCGCGCTTGTGGCGCGGAGCCGACATAATACAGGCTAGTCACGGCCATGTGGGTTTTCTGCGCCGGCGCAAGTACCACGCCGTGCACAGCGCTAAATTGATATCTCCCAGCTGCGGAGTACAATCAGCATGAATCCCACGCTATACCGCACTAACGGCTTCCGTTATTTTTTCTTCTCACGGGAAGAAACTCGCATGCACATCCACGTTACTCATGCTGACGGTGAGGCGAAGTTTTGGTTGTCGCCGGAGATCTCGCTGGCGAGCCAGCGAGGCCTGTCTGCGAAGCAACTACTGATTGCTGAACGTTTCGTGCAAGATCATCAAAGGGAGATGCAAGATGCATGGCGAAACTACTTCCCTCCCCGTCAGGATACTTGAGCTGTCCCGATATGGCTTCTGGGTTGACCTTGGCAATGAGCGGCTGTATGCGGCGTTTACCGATTTCCCCTGGTTTGCCAAGGCGCGCTCCGAGCAGATCAGTAACGTGACGCGGCCGGCGATCGACCACCTGTACTGGCCTTCATTGGACGTCGATCTGGCCGTTGCGTCATTGCGCGACCCTGCAGCGTTTCCGTTGATCGCGCGCTAGGCGAGGCCGCCGAAACGGTCGAAGAAGGCGGCTTCGGCGGTGGGCGCGGCGGCGTCTTCGCGGCGCAGCGCGCTGTCGATGTGCTGCTCGGCGGCGGCGTAGACCAGCAGGTAGATGGCGCGCGCCAGCTCGTAGGCAAGGGCGCCCGGCCACGGCGTCGGCAGCAGCTCGACCGGCAATTGCGGATCGTGCAGCTGCACGCGGCGGTAGGCGTGCACCAGCAGCGTGCGCACCACAAAGGCTTTTTCCGGCGTCAGCGGCGCGTCGCAGGCGTGCTCAGCGGCGGCGGCCGGCAGGCCATCGGCCCTATCGGCGGTGGCGTGCAGCGCCGCCAGCAGCGGCTGGAACTGGGCGATGAATCTGGTGTAGCCGTCGGCCACCGCCGCCACATCCCAGCCCTCGGCCACCAGGTCGCTGAGCGGGCGGGCGCTGACCTGGCGCATCGCCTTGCCCTGCACCACAAACAGCTTGCCGGCCACACCGAGACGGGTCAGCAGCTCGTCCAGCGCGGCGGCGTCGGCAGCCGGATGGCCCATGATGCCGGGCGCGATCACGCTATAACCTTCCCACAGCAGCTCCTTGCGCACGGCTGCCCGCTCGGCCGCGTTGAGCGCGCCGTCGCCGTTCAGCACCAGCGTCCAGCTGCCGTCCCAGTGCACATTCGGCGGCGCGTAGATGCGCCGGTAGGCGTGGACGAAGCGCGCCATCGCATCCGGCGTGATCGCATACGACGCGCGGCGGCCGTCGCGCTGCGCGCCCAGCCAACCCTCCTGCGCCAGCCGGAACACCGAAGTGCGCAACAGCCGGTCGTTGACGCCAAATGGCGCCAGCAGCTCGATCAGGCTGCCCAGCCAGACCATGCCGCCATGCGGCACGATGGCGTCGCCAAAAATGGTCACCAGCAGCGATTTCGAGCGCGGCGGGTCGCTGGCCAGGAATCCGGCTATCCAGTCGTTGCAATTCATAGGCGGCTTACTAAGCTGTACAAGGAAACAATAGTTTACTTTGCCGCGCGCCAAAATATTACGCGACGCGTTAAAATAATATGACACAAGAAAACTGTAGCTAAATAAAAATACGTATCGTATTATGTGGAAAACGAGGAGACAGCCATGTACGCACAACTGGTGGATACCGGCCTCAAGCAAGTTCTCACGGCCGCCGACATGAGCGCCGACGAGCAGGCCTTCCAGGCCCGCATCGACGACGGCATCCGCATCGAGGCCAAGGACTGGATGCCGGAGGCTTACCGCAAGACGCTGATACGCCAGATCTCGCAGCACGCGCATTCGGAGATCGTCGGCCAGCTGCCCGAGGGCAACTGGGTGACGCGCGCGCCGACGCTGAAGCGCAAGTCCATCCTGCTGGCCAAGATCCAGGACGAGGCCGGCCACGGCCTGTACCTGTACAGCGCCGCCGAAACGCTGGGCGTGTCGCGCGACGAGCTGCTGGCGGCGCTGCACAGCGGCAAGGCCAAGTATTCCAGCATCTTCAATTACCCGACCCTCAGCTGGGCCGACATGGGCGCCATCGGCTGGCTGGTGGACGGCTCGGCCATCATCAACCAGATCCCGCTGTGCCGCTGCTCGTATGGCCCGTATGCGCGCGCCATGATCCGCGTGTGCAAGGAAGAATCGTTCCACGCGCGCCAGGGCTACGACATCATGCTGGCGCTGGCGCGCGGCACGCCGGCGCAGAAGGCCATGGCGCAGGATGCGCTGAACCGCTGGTGGTGGCCGTCGCTGATGATGTTCGGGCCGTCGGACGCCGAATCGGTCAACAGCGCGCAATCGGCGCAATGGCGCATCAAGCTGTTCTCCAACGACGAGCTGCGCCAGCGCATGGTCGACCAGACCGTGCCGCAGGCCGAGTACCTCGGCCTGACCGTGCCGGACCCGGACCTTCGCTGGAACGCCGACACCGGCCACTACGAGTTCGGCGCCATCGACTGGGCCGAATTCCACAACGTATTGAAGGGCAACGGCCCGTGCAACCGCGAGCGCCTGCAAACCCGCGTCAAGGCCTGGGACGACGGCGAATGGTTCCGCGACGCGCTGGTCGCCCACGCCGACAAACACCGCGCCGCCGCATAAAGGAGACAAGCATGAGCAAGGAATGGCCATTGTGGGAAATCTTCATCCGCAGCCAGCACGGGCTGGCGCACAAGCATGTCGGCAGCCTGCACGCGCCGGACGCCGCGATGGCAGTCAACAACGCACGTGACGTCTACACGCGGCGCAACGAAGGCGTCAGCATCTGGGTGGTGCGCGCGGCCGACATCGTCGCCAGCAGCCCGGCCGACAAGGGTGCGCTGTTCGAGCCGTCCAACAGCAAGGTGTACCGCCATCCGACCTTCTTCCCGATGCCGGAAGAAGTCAAGAACCTGTAAGGCGCGCGCCATGGACCACAAAGTCAACTACCTGCTGCGCCTGGGCGACAACGCCCTGATCCTCAGCCAGCAGCTGTCGCAATGGTGCGGCAAGGGCCCGGCGCTGGAGGAAGACATGGCGCTGACCAACGTCGCGCTCGACCTGCTGGGGCAGACGCGCCTGTGGTACGAATACGCGTCCGAGCTGGAGGGGGCGGGCCGCGACGAGGACGCGCTGGCCTATCTGCGCGACGCCCACGATTTCAAGAACTGCCTGCTGCTGGAACAGCCGAACGGCAATTACGCCGACACGCTGGTGCGCCAGTTCTACTTCGACACCTGGCACTACTTCCTGATCGATGGCCTGACGCGCAGCAGCGACGCGCGCATCGCCGCCATCGCCGAGAAATCGCTGAAGGAAGTCACCTACCACCTGCGCCGCAGCGGCGACCTGATCGTGCGGCTGGGCGACGGCACGGAACTGAGCCACGCACGCACGCAGGCGGCGGTGGACGCACTGTGGATGTATAGCGGCGAGGTGTTTGCGTATGACGCGGTGGACGAGGCCATGGTCGCCGCCGGCGTCGCGCCGGATGCCGCCGAACTGCGCGCGCAGTGGCTGGCGCATGTGGCGGAGATTCTGGCCGAAGCCACGCTGACCATGCCGCCGGCCGATGCCTGGATGCAGAAGGGTGGCAAGCAAGGCCGCCACAGCGAGCATCTTGGCTACATCCTGGCCGAGATGCAGTTCCTGCAGCGCGCCTATCCTGGCGCGGTCTGGTAACAGCGAGCCGCCATGAAAGCCGCCGCCACCACCGCCATCGCCGCCCCGGCCGCCCCGGCCATCATCGCCATCGCCCCGGTCGCCACTGCCCTGAACGCCATCGCCCCGGCTGCCGACGTCATCCCGGCGAAAGCCGGAATCCATGCCGCGCAAATCTGGGCCTGGCTGGGCGAAGTTCCTGATCCGGAAATCCCGGTCATCAGCATCGTTGACCTGGGCATCGTGCGTGATGTGCGCGTGGCTGCCGATGGCGCATGCGAGGTCACCATCACGCCGACGTACTCCGGCTGCCCGGCCATGCAGGTCATCGCCGATGCCATCACCGAAACGCTGCACGCACACGGCGTCAAGCAAGTGCGCCTGCATAACCAGATCTCGCCCGCCTGGACCACCGACTGGATGAGCGACGCCGGCAAGGCCGCGCTGAAAGGCTACGGCATCGCCCCGCCGGCGCAGCAGGTGATCGACATCAGTGGTCTGCGGGCGCCGGCGGGAGCGGCTGCACGGCGCGGCGCCGCCACCGCAGAGAACGCGGCCGGCGCTCCTGGCGCCACCGCCACCGCCACCGCCGCCGCAGCAGCCATCTCGCGCCGTGCGCGGCCCGTGCTGACGGTTGCCTGCCCACGCTGCGGCTCGCGGCACACGGAAATCACTAGCCAGTTTGGCTCCACGCCCTGCAAGGCGCTGTACAAATGCCTGGACTGCCGCGAACCGTTCGACTACTTCAAGTGCCACTAAACGCCATGAGCAAATTCCACCCGCTGACCATCGCCCACGTGCGCCACGAAACCCGCGACACCATCGCCGTCACCTTCACCGTGCCGGCCGAACTGCGCGACAGCTTCCAGTACCAGCAAGGCCAGCACCTGACACTGCGCGCGCAGATCGGCGATGAAGACGTGCGCCGCTCCTACTCGATCTGCTCCGCCGTGCAGGACAGCGCGCTGCGCGTCGCCATCAAGCGCACGCAGGGCGGGCTATTCTCCTGCTGGGCCAACGACACCCTGCAAGCCGGCCACACCATCGACGTCATGCCGCCGATGGGCCACTTCAACGTGCCGCTGGACGCCGCCAACCGCAAGCACTATCTGGCCTTTGCCGCCGGCAGTGGCATCACGCCGATCCTGTCAATCATCAAGACCACGCTGGCTGCCGAACCGCACAGCAGCTTCACGCTCTTTTACGGCAACCGCGCCTCGTCGTCGGTGATCTTCAAGGAAGAACTGTCCGACCTGAAGGACGTCTACCTGGAGCGCCTGAAGATCGCCTACGTCATGAGCCGCGAGCAGCAGGACATCGAACTGTTCAACGGCCGCATCACCAAGGACAAGGCCGCGCAGTTCCTCAAATACTGGGTGCGCGCCGAAGACATCGACACCGCCTTCATCTGCGGCCCGGAAGACATGATGTTGGGCGTTTCCGAAGCGCTGCAGGAAGCCGGCATGTCCAAGGCCAGCATCAAGGTTGAACTGTTCGCCGCCAGCATCCCGAAACACGCGCACCAGCCGCGCGCCAGCGCTGCTGCCAACGCCGCGCACCAGCACACCGAAGTCACCGTCATCATGGACGGCAACGCCGCCAGTTTCAGCATGGAGCAGGACAAGGAATCGCTGCTGGACGCCGGCCTGCGCGCCGGCCTCGACATGCGCTACTCCTGCAAGGGCGGCGTGTGCTCGACCTGCCGCTGCAAAGTCGTCGAAGGCAAGGTCGACATGGACGTCAACTACGCGCTGGAAGACTACGAGATCGCGCGCGGCTATGTGCTGAGCTGCCAGAGCTTCCCCACCACCGCCAAAGTCGTCATCGACTTCGATCAGGCGGAATAAAAACGGAGACACCATGGACTACCAGAACATCCTGTTCGACATCAGCGACGGCATCGCCACGCTGACGCTCAACCGCCCGGATAAGCTGAACAGCTTCACGCAAGCCATGCACGAGGAAGTGCGCCACGCGCTGCGCCGCACCGCCACGGCAGCCGGCGACGGCACGGCGCGCGTGCTGGTGCTGACCGGCGCCGGGCGTGGCTTCTGCGCCGGCCAGGACCTGTCTGACCGGACGGTGGAGCCGGGTGAGCGGTCGGTCGACTTGGGTGACTCGGTGGAGAAAAACTACGCGCCGCTGGTGCAATCGCTGCGCGCCTTGCCGCTGCCCGTAATCGGCGCCATCAACGGCGTGGCGGCCGGCGCCGGCGCCAATATCGCGCTGGCCTGCGACATCGTGCTGGCGACGAAATCGGCCAGCTTCGTCGAAGTGTTCTGCAAGCTGGGCCTGATCCCCGACACCGGCGGCACCTACTTCCTGCCACGCCTGGTCGGCAGCGCACGCGCCATGGGGCTGGCGCTGCTGGGCGAAAAGCTGACGGCCGACAAGGCCGAAGCCTGGGGCCTGATCTGGAAGGCCATCGCCGACGAAGACTTCGCCGCCGAAGTGCAGGCGATGGCACGCCACTTTGCCGGCGCGCCGACCAAGGGACTGGCCTTCACCAAGCAAGCCTTGCACGCCAGCGCGCACAACAGCCTGCAACAGCAGCTGGCGCTGGAATGCGGCATGATGAGCGAACTGGGTCGCAGCGACGATTACCGCGAAGGCGTAGCCGCCTTCAAGGAAAAGCGCGCACCGCAGTTTAAGGGGCGCTGAGATGGCGGCCCTGCATACTAAACGCGTGGTTGCCGTCATCGGCAGCGGTGCCATGGGCGCGGGCATTGCGCAGGTGGCGGCGGTGGCCGGCTACACGGTGCGGCTGTACGACACGCGTGCGGACGCTGTCGCCAAGGCGATCTCCGATGTCGCGGCCGCGCTTAACAAGCTGGTCGCCAAAGGGCGTATGGATGCCGTGGATTGCGCCGCTGCGATCGCGCGCCTGCGGGCGGCCGTCACGCCGGCCGATGTGGCCGATGCCGGGCTGGTGGTGGAAGCCATCGTCGAGAACCTGGAGGCCAAGCGCGGGCTGTTCGCGCAACTGGAGGCGATCGTCGCGGACGACTGCATCCTGGCCACCAATACCTCGTCGATTTCCGTTACCGCGATTGGTGCAGGCCTGCGTGTGCCGGGCCGCCTGGTGGGCATGCACTTCTTCAATCCGGTGCCGCTGATGGCCTTGTGCGAAGTGGTCAGCGGGCTGGCCACCGACGCCGCCGTGGCGCAAACCGTATACGACACCGCCGCCGCGTGGGGCAAGAATCCGGTGCATGCCAAATCGACGCCGGGCTTTATCGTCAATCGGCTGGCAAGGCCGTTCTATGCCGAGGGCTGGCGGCTGCTGAACGAGCAGGCGGCCGATGCTGCTACCATCGATGCAGTGATGCGCGAGGCGGGCGGCTTCCGCATGGGGCCATTCGAATTGATGGATTTGATCGGGCATGACGTCAATTTCGCTGTCACGCAATCGGTCTTCAATGCGTATTTTGGCGATCCACGTTTCACGCCATCGGTGCAGCAGCAGGAGCTGGTCAATGCCGGCTTCCTCGGCCGCAAGGCGGGGCGCGGCGTCTATCGTTACGGTGACGCGCCAGCCGCCGGTGTGAGCGGCACCGGCCATGCCGACGCGGGCCAGGCGGCGGAGAAGACGGATAAGGCGGAGAAAGCTGAGAAAGCGGAGAAGGCGGAGAAGGCGGAGAAGGCGGAGAAGGCGGAGAAGGCGGAGAAGGCGGAGAAGGCGGATACGCCGCCTGTTAGCGGTGCGGCGTGGGCGTTCTGCGAGGTGCCGCAAGCGAAGCCGGAGTATGTGAGCTATACGACCGAGCAGGGCACGGCGTCGCACGCGGTTGGCGGCGCGCTGGCGGATTCCCTGGCGGCGCGGCTGCGCGAGGCCGGCATCGCGATCTCGCATCGCACGATGCCGGAGACCTTCCGGCACGCCGGCCCGCACGACGATGCACCGGCCTTCCACTGCAACGGCGCCGCCGTCTATTTGACCGATGGCCGCAGCGCTACCCAGCGCGCGCGCGACAACAACCACCCGGACACGGTGCTGTTCGACCTCGCACTGGACTACGGCAGCGCCAGGCGCATCGCCATCGCCCGCAGCGACCAATGCTCGATGGCGGCGTATGACGCCGTGGTCGGCCTGCTGCAAGCGGCCGGCTTCGTGGTCACGCGGCTGGACGACGTGCCCGGCATGGCGGTCATGCGCACTGTCGCCATGCTGGCCAACGAGGCGGCGGACGCGGTCAATCAAGGCGTCTGCAGCGCAGCGGCAGCCGATATCGCAATGCAGAAAGGCGTCAACTACCCACGCGGCCCGCTGGCGTGGGCGGACACTGTCGGCATCGAGCATATTGTGCGCGTGCTAGGCAACCTGACAGCCGGCTATGGCGAGGACCGCTACCGCGTGTCGCCGCTGCTGCGCCGCAAGCAGGCCAGTGGAGGACGCTTTCATGAGTAAGCTGAACGACGCGGTCGCCGGCGCGATGGCGCATCACGCTGATCCGGCACGCCACGCAGGCGTTTCGGCGGTCACCGCGTCTCGCGAGCTACCGGGCGATGCGGCGACGCGTGCGTTCGATGCGGCTCCAAGCGGCAGAGCGGCAGCGCCACTGGTGCACCATACCGATCCGCAGGCGTTGGCGGAGGCGGTGGGCGCAGCGATGTATGCGCGCGATCCGGCCTCGCAATCGCTGGGCATGACGCTCGACGCCATTGCGCCCGGCCGCGCGCGCATGTCGATGCCGGTGCGTGCCGACATGCTGAACGGCCACGCCACCTGTCACGGCGGCTTCATCTTCACTTTGGCCGACAGCGCCTTCGCTTTTGCCTGCAACAGCCATAACCACGTCACCGTAGGCGCCGGCTGCACCATCGACTATCTGTCACCAGGCCGCGAAGGCGATGTGCTGACCGCCACCGCCACCGAACAGACGCTGGCTGGCAAGACCGGGATCTACGACGTCCAGGTCAGCAACCAGGACGGCCGCACGATCGCTGTGTTCCGCGGCAAATCGCATCGCATCAGCGGCGAAGTCATATAAGGAGGAGACACCCGATGGTTCAACGCAGCCCCGCGCCAACAGACCTGGAAGCGATAGAGCGCGCCAGCCGCGACGAATTGCATGCGCTGCAACTGCAACGCATGCAATGGTCGCTGCGGCACGCCTACGACAATGTGCCGCATTACCGCGCCGCCTTCGACGCCGCCGGCGTGCATCCGGACGACCTGCGTACACTGGCCGACCTGGCCAAATTCCCGTTCACCACCAAGAAAGAGCTGCGCGATAACTATCCCTTCGGCCTGTTCGCGGTGCCGCAGGATCGCGTGGTGCGCGTGCACGCGTCGAGCGGTACCACCGGCAAGCCCACGGTGGTCGGCTATACGCAGAACGACATCGACACCTGGGCCAACGTGGTGGCGCGCTCGATCCGCGCCGCCGGCGGACGGCGCGGCGACATAGTGCACATCTCCTACGGCTATGGCCTGTTCACCGGCGGCCTGGGTGCGCACTATGGCGCCGAGCGGCTCGGCTGCACGGTGGTGCCGATGTCCGGCGGTCAGACCGAAAAGCAGGTGCAGCTAATCCAGGACTTCAAGCCGTCCATCATCATGGTGACGCCGTCGTATATGCTCAACATCATCGAGGAATTCCAGCGCCAGGGATTGGACGCAGCGGCCAGCTCGCTCAAGGTCGGCATCTTCGGTGCCGAGCCATGGACCGACGCCATGCGCGCCGAGATAGAGCAGCGCGCCGGCATCGACGCGGTCGACATCTACGGCCTGTCGGAAGTGATGGGGCCTGGCGTCGCCAGCGAGTGCATCGAGAGCAAGGACGGCCCGGTGATCTGGGAAGACCACTTCTACCCGGAGATCATCGATCCCGAAACCGGCGAAGTGCTGCCGGACGGCGAGGAGGGCGAGCTGGTATTCACTTCGCTTAGCAAGGAAGCGCTGCCCATTGTCCGCTACCGCACGCGCGACCTGACACGTCTGCTGCCGCCGACCTCGCGCAGCATGCGCCGCATCGGCAAGATCACTGGCCGCTCGGATGACATGCTGATTATCCGTGGCGTCAACGTCTTCCCGACGCAGATCGAAGAACTGATCTGCAAGATGCCCGCGCTGTCGCCGCAGTACCAGCTGGTGGTCACACGTGACGGCCACCTGGACCAGCTGGAGGTGCTGGCCGAGCTTCGGCCCGAGATGGCGGCCGGCGAGAGCGCAGCGCTGGCGCGCGAACTGGAACAGCGCATCAAGACCCATGTCGGCGTCAGCACCAGGGTGGCGCTGCTGCCGCCCAACGGCATCGAGCGCACGCTGACCGGCAAGGCCCGCCGCGTAGTCGACAAGCGCCCGAAAAACTAAAGGAGACACTGTGAACGAAGCCTATATCTGCGACGCCATCCGCACCCCCTTCGGCCGCTACGGCGGCGCGCTGGCAGGCGTGCGTACCGACGATCTGGCCGCGCTGCCGATCGCCGCGCTGGTCGCGCGCAATCCCGGCGTCGACTGGGCGCGTGTCGATGATGTCTACTACGGCTGCGCCAACCAGGCGGGCGAGGATAACCGCAATGTCGCGCGCATGGCGGCGCTGCTGGCCGGCTTGCCGGTCGATGTCCCGGCCAGCACCATCAACCGCTTATGCGGCTCATCGCTGGATGCGGTGGGCATGGCGGCGCGCGCCATCAAGTCGGGCGAGGTACAGCTGGTGATTGCCGGCGGCGTCGAGAGCATGACGCGCGCGCCTTTCGTCATGGGCAAGGCCGACAGCGCCTTCTCGCGCACGGCCAAAATCGAGGACACCACGATAGGCTGGCGCTTCGTCAATCCCTTGATGAAGGCGGCGCATGGCATCGACTCGATGCCGGAGACGGCCGAAAACGTCGCCCAGGAATTCGGCATCAGCCGCGCCGACCAGGATGCGTTTGCGCTGCGCAGCCAGCAGCGCTGGGCGGCTGCCCATGCGGCCGGCGTGTTCCGCGACGAGATCGTGCCCGTGACACTGCCGCCCGCGCGCCGCGCCGCCGCGCCGCAAGTGGTCGATACCGACGAACATCCGCGCCCGGACACTACGCTGGAATCACTCGCCAAACTGAAGGGTGTGGTGCGTCCGGACGGCACGGTCACCGCCGGCAACGCTTCCGGCGTCAATGACGGCGCCTGTGCGGTGCTGCTGGCCTCCGCGCAAGCGGCAGAACAATACGGCCTGCGCAAGCGCGCTCGCGTGCTGGGTATGGCGACCGCCGGCCTGGCGCCGCGCATCATGGGCTTCGGTCCGGCGCCGGCGTCGAAGAAAGTGCTGGCGCAACTGGGCCTGTCGATTGCCGACATGGATGTCATTGAATTGAACGAAGCCTTTGCTGCGCAAGGGCTGGCGGTGACGCGCGACCTTGGGCTGGCCGACGACGCGCCACACGTCAATCCAACCGGAGGCGCTATTGCCATCGGCCATCCACTGGGTGCTTCGGGCGCGCGCCTGGTGCTGGCGGCACTGCACCAGTTGGAGCGTACTGGCGGCCGCTATGCGCTGTGCACCATGTGCATCGGCGTCGGCCAGGGTATCGCGCTGGTGATCGAAAGGGTATAGACATGGTCAAGGTCTATGAAATCAATGGCGTCACGCCGGTGGTCGATCCCACCGCGTATGTGCACCCGAGCGCGGTGCTGATCGGCGACGTGATCGTCGGGCCGCGCTGCTATATCGGCCCGCTGGCCGCGCTGCGCGGCGACTTCGGCCGGCTGATCCTGGAGGAGGGCGCCAACTTGCAGGACACCTGCGTGATGCATGGCTTCCCCGGCTGCGACACGGTGGTCGAGCGCGATGGTCACATCGGCCACGGCGCCGTGCTGCACGGCTGCCGCATCGGCCGCAACGCGCTGGTCGGCATGAACAGCGTCATCATGGACAATGCGGTGGTCGGCGCCGACAGCATCGTCGCCGCCATGAGCTTCGTCCGCGCCGGCATGGAGATACCGCCGCGCAGCCTGGCGATGGGATCACCGGCCAAAGTGGCGCGCGCGCTGAGTGACGAGGAAATCGCCTGGAAGTCCGGCGGCACCGCGCAATACCAGGAACTGGCGGTGCGCTCGATGCAGACCATGCGCGAAACCGAAGCGCTGGCCGCACCGGAACCGGACCGCAAACGCATCGAATGGGACAGCGCGCTGCCGCTGCATCTGCACAAGAACGCCGGCGCCTAGCCGGCCCGCCCGCTGCGCCGCCGGCCGGCCCGCTTCAACCAACCATCACGGAGACCGCACAATGCTTCAACCAACTCTGCAAAGCTTCATCGCCGGCCGCTGGATCGGTAGCGAGGCCGCCACGCCGCTGCACAGCGCCCTGACCAACGCCGTCATCTACCACATGCATGCCGACCGCATCGACTTTGACGAAGCGGTCAGCTATGCCCGCAAGACCGGCGTACCGGCGCTGATGCAGCTGAACTTCCAGCAGCGCGCGCAGCGCCTGAAGGCATTGGCGCTGTATCTGCTGGAGCGCAAGGAAGAGCTGTACGCCATCTCGCACCAGACCGGCGCCACGCGCGTCGACAGCTGGGTCGATATCGAAGGCGGCACTGGCACGCTGTTCGCCTATGCCAGCATGGGCAGCCGCGAGCTGCCGTCGTCCAACGTACTGCACGAAGGTCCGGCGATGGCGCTCGGCAAAGGCGGCGGTTTTGCCGGCACCCACATCCTGGTGCCACGCGGCGGGCTGGCGGTGCACATCAACGCTTTCAATTTCCCGATCTGGGGGCTGCTGGAGAAATTCGCCCCGAGCTTCCTGGCCGCCATGCCGTGCATCGGCAAACCAGCCAGCGCCACCAGCTACCTGACCGAAGCGCTGGTGCGCATGATGCACGAATCCGGCCTGCTGCCGGAAGGCGCGCTGCAACTGGTGATCGGCAGCACCGGCGATTTGCTGGATCGCCTCGGCGGCGCCGACGTGGTGACATTCACCGGTTCGGCCGACACGGCCGCCAAGCTGCGCAGCAACCGCAACCTGATCGCCAGCTCGGTGCCGTTCACCGCCGAAGCGGATTCGCTGAACTGTGCCATCCTGGCGCCGGACGTCACGCCGGACGACGCAGAGTTCGATTTGTTCGTCAAGGAGGTGGCGCGCGAGATGACCGGCAAGGCCGGGCAGAAGTGCACCGCCATCCGCCGCATCATCGTGCCCGAGAATATGGTCGATGCGGTGGGCACGCGGCTGCGCGAGCGGCTGGCGAAAGTCACTATCGGCGATCCATCGGTGGAAGGCGTGCGCATGGGCGCACTGGCTTCGCGCGATCAGCAGCGCGATGTCGCCGAACGCGTCGAGCAACTGGTGCGCGGCAACGAGGTACTGTTTAGCGCCCGCGATGGCTTCAAGCCGGTGGGCGAGGGCGTGGCCGACGGTGCCTTCTTCGCGCCGACACTGCTGCTGTGCCGCGACGGCCTGCACAACGACGCGGTGCACGATGTCGAAGCGTTTGGCCCGGTCAGCACCATCATCAGCTACAACGGCATCGATGAAGCGCTGGCGCTGGCCGCGCGTGGCAAAGGCTCGCTGGTATCGACGCTGGTGACAAAAGAGCCGGCCATCGCCGCCTATGCCGTGCCGATGGCGGCCGCTTCGCACGGCCGCGTGCTGGTGCTGGACCGTGTCGCGGCGGTCGATTCCACCGGCCACGGCTCGCCTTTGCCGCAACTGAAGCACGGCGGGCCTGGACGCGCCGGCGGCGGCGAGGAACTGGGCGGCATCCGCGCGGTGCGGCACTTCCTGCAGCGCGCGGCGGTGCAAGGTTCGCCGACCATGCTGGCTGCTGTGACGGGCGAATACGTGCGCGGCGCGGCGGTGCAGGAAAGCGACGTGCACCCGTTCCGCAAACACTTCGAAGACCTGGCCATCGGCGATTCGCTGCTGACGCACCGCCGTACTGTCAGCGAGGCGGACATCGTCAACTTCGGCGGCGTTTCGGGCGACTACTTCTACATGCACTTCGACGAAGTGGCGGCGAGGGACACGCAGTTCGGCCAGCGCATCGCGCACGGCTACTTCGTGCTGTCGGCGGCAGCGGGCCTGTTCGTTTCGCCGGCGCCCGGCCCGGTGCTGGCCAACTATGGCCTCGACAACCTGCGCTTCATCACGCCGGTGGCGATCGGCGACACCATCCGCGCGCGCCTGACCTGCAAGCGCAAGGTCGACCGCAACCGCACCGACGACAAGGGCGTCGGCCAGGGCGTGGTCGCCTGGGACGTACAAATCACCAACCAGCGCGACGAACTGGTGGCCAGCTACGACATCCTGACGCTGGTGATGAAACGCGCATAAACATCGGGGTCAGTGCCGACATTCGGACATT
>Ga0308157_10003110_pt1 | contig 25019 bp, 16 predicted proteins | sample PhyBR1_FD_201035 | JGI IMG/M metagenome (GOLD analysis project Ga0308157, IMG submission 201035) | Phyllosphere microbial communities from UC Gill Tract Community Farm, Albany, California, United States - DLSLB.R1 | ecosystem: Host-associated > Plants > Phyllosphere > Unclassified | place: USA...
TGGAATTAATCGCGGTACGAGTTGTAGTCTTTGCGGTAGTCGTTGCGATAATCGTCACGATAGTCGCTACGGTCGCTCGAGCCACCCAGCAGCTTGGCCAGGATGAAGCCGACGCCGACTGCAGCCAGCAGTGCGCTGCCTGGGTTGTTCTTGACGTATTCCTTGCCCTGAGCCGACAGGTCCGAGTATTTCTCGGTGATCTGGGTCGAACGGTCGCCGAATTTTTCTTGCGCGGTGCTGATCAGGCCAGTGACCTTTTCGACGCCGGCGTGTGCCTTCGAAGCGATATTGTCAACGACTGGCTGAGCGGCTTGCGCTGCCTTGTCGATGGCGCCATGGGCTTTCTCTGGCGTGATCGACGAGATCGCTGCCTTGATGCCACCGGCGGTGTTTGCTGCGGCGTCGCTGATCGACGATGCGGCCGACGATGCGGTCGACGAGGTCGATGGCGTCGACGACGAACCGGTGGTCGAGCCCGACGTGTTGCCGGCGCCGGTGCTGGCGCTGCTGCCGCTGTTGCCCAGACCGCTGTTGCCGGTCACGCTGCTCGTGCCCAGCGAACCGGTGCCGGTGCTCGACGACGACGCGTTTTGCTGGTTGCCCGAACCTGGGTTCGAAGCGTTGGTTGCGTTGATGCCTTTACCCTCGGTAGACTTTTGATTATCCATGATGTAACCCTCATAAAATAGTGATCAACGCGGAGTAGAACGAAATTCGACTAGCACCACATCTTTGATTGAATAAGTCCGATACAACAAGCGGGAACGATCTTGTACTGCGCTACATCAACATCGATTTGACTCGGCGTCTCTGTACATTTTCTTTGCGTCCCATCCCGGTTGGCCACCTTGCGGCAACTTTCCGAGTCGCAGTATCGGATTCACTGCGTCGCGATACAAAAAATACAATGGGCACCCTGCGCAGACCGTGCGCTGACTAACAGAACCGTCACATCGGTTCATAAAGCGGTCATTTTGGGTGATTTAGGCGCACTTTACGGCAGCTGGCGGTACCATACGCCCCCTCATTACAGACAGGAACGCCCGACATGGCAGTAGAGAAAGACCCGGGCCCTGCGCGTCTGCCGCCGCTGCGGCGTACGGACGTGGCGCAGGCGGAACAGGACGCGGCAGCGCGTGCGCAGCGCGATGCACAGGTGCGCGGCGTCGACTCGATTCCGGCCATGCGCGAGGCCATCAAGGAAGCGGCGCGGGCGCTGCCCCCGTTCACGCACGTGCCACGCCTCGCACGCCTCGATGCGGCGGCGTTTCGCACGCATGCGCTGGCCGGCATGCCGTTCCTGGTCACGGACGTGGTCGGGCGCTGGCCGATCGTGCAGCTGGACATCGCCACCCTGCGCGCGCAGTACGGCCACCTGCCCGTGCGTGCGCGCGTGGGCGACTACGTGCACACCGCATTCGCGCCGGACCGGGCCATGCAGGACATGCTGCTGCGCGACTATCTGGATCTGTCCACGCCGGTCGAATCGGGGTTGCCGCCGTATGTAGGCAACCTGGCGCTGCGCGAACTGAACCGGCTGTGTCACTGGCCGGCGTATTTCGACAAAATGGGCCCGCCCCGCTTCTGGATCGGCCCGGCACGCACGATCACGCCGCTGCACTGCGACTACGATGACAATATCTTCGCCCAGATCCGCGGCGTGAAGCGCATCTTCCTGGCCCCGCCCCACCATGACGCGTTCTTGTATACGCGGGAAGCCAATCCGCTCCTGTTCGGCTCACCCGTCGATCCGGAAGCGCTGGACGACGCGCGCTTTCCGCTGGCGCGCCAGGCGGCGCTGGTGGAAGTGATTGTCCGCCCGGGCGACATGCTGTATGTGCCGGCCGGCTGGTACCACCAGGTGCGGGCGCTGGAGTTTTCGCTGTCGTCGAACCGCTGGGCGCGCGGGTTGCCGCTGGCGCTGGTAGGCCGGCAGCCGGGCTAGGCGGCCTTCTTCGGCCGTTCGACTGCGCGCTCGGCCGCCTTTTCCTCACCAAGCTTCAAAAACTGCGTGGAAGGCCGGCCATCGGCATTGTGCTGCACGATGCGCTCGGGCCGGCCCTTCGCATCGAGCCAGACCTGGCCAATGCCGGAGCCGTTCCACAGGCGCTCGCCGTGCTTGCGCTGGTCGGGCAGGTGCGGCGTGATCGACATCGCGCGTCGCTTGGTAAACCAGTTCAGCGGCGAGCGCGGCGAATACAGCCAGCGGTTGAGGCGGTCGAGCCAGTTGAGCAGGTCTTCGGGGAATTCGTTCTTGAAGCCGCTGCTGGTGATCTGCCAGATGTGCGGCGGCCGGGTGTCGTCGCGCACTTCGACGTCATAGGCGAACGAATAATGCACGTCACCCGACAGGATCACGTAATTGCCCGGCGTGCGCGAGTGGCGGAAGATATTCAGCAGGCTGCGGGCGGCGCCGCGGTGCGCCATCCAGTTCTCGGCGTCGACGGTCAGGGCCTGGCCCATCAGCGTGGCGATCTTTTGCACCACCTCGATCAGCTTCACGCCGAACATCGGCGCTGCCGACACGATCACCGCCGCCGTTTCATCGAGCAGTTCATGCTGGAATTCGGTCAGCGACTCCCAGTCCATCAGGCCGGACGGATGGCTCGGGCGGCGCTGGTTGCGCCAGCGCCGCGTGCGGGTGTCGAGCACGATGACGGCCGGCTGCGTGCGCAGCATGTAGTCCCACTGGCGGAACGTCAGCAGCCGCTCGATCAGCGCGCCATGCGGTTCGGGTTGCAGGCGATTCCTGCCATCGGGCCTGGCGGCTATCGCCGCCATATCGTCCAGCACCTCGCCGAAGACATCGGGCCGGTTACCCCAGCCCTGGCACAGCATGTAGGCCACCAGCGCATTGCCCATGATGCGGCGCGAGAACGGGTGGCCGTAGGCGGTCTTTTCCCACTTGTACGACAGATTCCAGTCATCGGTGACGTCGTGGTCGTCGAAGATCATCAAGGTCTGCACGTGCGCCATCAGGCGCGCGGCGCGCGGCAATTCGTCGCAGAAGCCGTGAATGATGCCGGCTTCCTCGTGCCAGCGCTCCTGGTGCTTGGGGTCGAGCTGGGGCATCGCGATCTCGCCAATCACCTGCCACGGCACCGGCGACCAGACCAGCAGGTACATGGCCAGCACTTCGCCCAGCGTCATCAGGTGGTTGTCAGCGTTGGCCGTCGTGAAGATCGGTTTTTCGACGCCGCCGAAGAACTTCTCGCGCAGCGCCTCGCTCGACTTATGGGCCGGCAGCAGGCGCTGGCGGCCATAGTAGCCGTCGGGATGGGCGTACAACTCGTCGCTGTCGGCGACGACGGCGCCTTCGACGCATTCGCCGAACAGGCCCAGGCGCTCGATCAGCGCGTGGGTGGCGCCCAGCATCGGGCCGGCCACATCGTCGGCATACACCTGGTCGCCGGCCAGCAGCAGCATCGACGGCCGCTCGCCGGCTTGATCCACGTGCCCGGCGATCAGATCGTCGCCCCGCGCCAGGCCGTCGCGCGACGGGTGATGCGGCTTGCGGCACGAGCCATACAGGATGTTGTCGGAGCGGCTGCGCAGCACCATGTTCGGCATCGCGGCGCCGTCGTGCACCAGATGCGGCGCCCAGGCAGCGATGCCCTGTTCGACGCCTTCGACATCCGTCAGCAACAGGTCGTAGTCGATCAGCGTGTCCTGCGGCAGCGGGTCGGGCAGCGTGACGTCGATAAAGTGAATGTGCGCATCGCGCCCGATCGGAATGATGCGGCACGAGTCCTCATCCACCACCAGTCGCTGCGCCTCGCCGCCATGTGGCGCGACCACCAGGGTCAGCGACAACGGCGTGCTGCCGACCAGCCACAGGACAAGACGGCCAGGTTCGAGGCGGCGCAACAGGGGACCGGCGAGGACGGATGGGAGGCCGTTGGGGGTGTGTAGGTGGATCACGCGGACGACGGCTGGCTGTGAAAAAAGTCGGGTCAGTGTAACAGAGCCATCTGGAAATCAAAGTTGCTCATGCACGCGCGCGGGCACGCAGGATCACGTCAGATGCGTTTTCGGAAATAGTCAGGGAGATGTAAATTCTGCTTGCACGGCGCGCAGACTGCGATAGAATAAATGAGAATCATTATCATTTGATGGAGGGCACTGTCCTCCTGCCACTTTCTGTGCCAAGGATCTGCCATGTGCGACAAACACGCTTCGACCGTACCCTGCTCCAACGATGGCGCTCAGAGCTCGCGGCGGCGGCGCGTCTGGGAGTTGTCGCATGCGTCGCATTGTCCGCTGGTGGGCGTGGGATTGCCGTTGAACGGGTTGCGCAAGCTGGTCGAGAAAGTGACTGGCGGGAAGGTGCTCCATGATGATTACGATATTCACGTAGGCACCGTCAGTGAATGCGCATTGCGTACGCCTGTTGCGGATGCCGTCCAGAAGGAACTTGAACGCCGTTATGCCCAGCATGTCCAGCGTTTCCGCGCGGCCAAGACCACCGAGCAGGTCGAGGCGTTGTGGGCGGCGGCCGTTGCTGCCGGCGACGTGGCGGGCGCGTTCTGGGCTGGCCTGTCCCATCCCCGCTGCACGGTGTCGCTCGAAGAAAAGATGTGCCGGGATATCCACATGGTCCAGCACCAGGCCGGCGCCTGTGCCCGCGCCGACATCAACAAGTTCAATGCGATCGTCGCCGACCATTCCCGGCTCGAACGCGAGGTCGTCCGCCTGCAGGAACGGTGCAACGTGTTGACGCAGGAAAAAGCGCTCGACGCCGAGCGCCACGAGCAACTCCTGATGACGGCGCGCGCCGCCACCATTGCCCGCGACGGCGATGTCACCACCCTGCGCGCCGAGCTGGCGCGTCTGCAAGCCAGCATCCCAGACCTCGACACCCGCGAGCGCATGGCCGAACGCATCGTGCAACTGGAAGCGCGCGAGCAGGCCCTGCGCGCGCAGGTGGCCGAGCTGAAGGCGTCACGTGCCACAGCGCCGGATGCCGACGAAGCGCCCGCGCCGGAACCCGTCGCCGTGCCAGTGGCGATGCCGGTACGACTGCACAACCGCGCCGTGCTGTGCGTGGGCGGGCGCAGCAGCATCGTGCCGATCTACCGGACGATGATCGAGCGCGTCGGTGCCCAGTTCGCGCACCACGACGGCGGTCTGGAAGACAGCAGCAGCCAGCTCGATGCCAGCCTGGCGGCCGCCGACCTGGTGATCTGCCAGACTGGCTGCATCAGCCACAGCGCCTATTGGCGCGTGAAGGACCATTGCAAGCGCCATGGCAAGCGCTGTGTGTTCGTCGACAATCCGAGCGTATCGAGCCTGGCACGCGGATTGCAGGAAGCCGCGACCGAAGAGACGCAGCCCGGCTAAAGCGGCAGGCGCTCACACTGCCGGCAAGCGGATCAACGCCGCCAGGCAACCGATCTGCATAGCGTTCGTCAAGGAGACGGTGCGAGGCGAAACTGGGTGCCAGCTCGTGCGATGACGTCGCGTTGGTCGTTGGCGCATTCGTCGATTTCAGCCCCTCCTCCCGTCACATCAACGACCAAGGCATCCAGGTCATTGTCAACCGCAACGCCGCGGCGCCAAACAGCCTGTTGGCGCAACCAGGCCAAAGCAGCCAATGACGGCTTGACCTCCCGCGCCCCACCCCGCCGGAGCCCCGGCGACGCGTGCGGCCCCCGAGCCATGCCGCGCATCAGCGCTGCTGAACAGGACAGGCGCGATCGCGACCTATTGGTATCCTGCACGAAGAGCTCGCCGCCAAAGCGCGCAGCGATGCTGCCGCGATGCAGCGCGCGCAGGATGCCAGCACAAAACCACCAAGTTATCCGCTACGGACAGCCAGCGACTTCCTGAGGAGTTGTATGACCATCAAAAAAATATTCAGGCACTCAATTCGGAACTGCGCCGCACCCGCAGTGTGCAATAAGCTTCACGCGGCCATATGGTTGGGCGCAGCGCTGCTGACGACGGCCCCTGTGCTGGCCGCCGACAAGACGGCCGTCGACCGCAAGGGTGGCGCCGACAGTCCGCTACTGAGCCGGTACAAGGGGTCGATCCTGTACATGTACGGCGACAGCCGCCTGGAGCAGGCGTCGGTCGTGACTGTGCAGAAAGGCAAACCGGTACTGATCCCGGTCGAGGGCAAGATCAGCAACCGCCTGTATCTTGCGCCCGATGACAGCAGTCCGCTCGAGATCTACCGCAACTACCGCCATGCGCTCGAAGCCGCAGGCTTCCAGACCTTGTATGCCTGCGAAACCGCCGCATGCGAACAAGCCAATGTGCAGCAACTGGTAGAGAATTTTCCGCGCAAGGCGCACTGGAACGGCTACGACAATGCCGTTCTTGGCACGTTCAACAGCGCCAATCAGCCGGGTTTTCATTACTACAGTGGCCAGCGCAAAGGACCTTCCGGCGTCACTTACGTGTCGATCGGGATCGTCTCCGGCTTTCCAAATTCGGGAATCATGAGTCGCAAGCGCCAGTTCGTGCAGATCATCGAACCGGCAGCAACCCAGTTGGGCAACGTCGAGGTCGACGCGGCGGCCATCACGACAGGACTCAAGCGCGACGGCAAGATGGCCCTGTACGGTATCGAGTTCGACACCAACAAGGCAGTCCTGCGCAGCGATTCGGCCAGTCAGCTGGCCCAGATGGCGAACGTGCTGAAAGCCACGCCGGCCATGAAAGTATTCATTGTTGGCCATACCGACAACCAGGGCGAGTTTGCCGCCAACAGCACGTTGTCACAAAAACGTGCTGAAGCGGTATGTGCAGCGCTGGCCTCCACGTATGGGATCGCCTCGACAAGACTGGTGGCGCGCGGTGTCGCCAATCTGGCACCGGTGTCGACCAACGAGAGCGATGAAGGACGCGCAAAAAACCGACGCGTCGAAATGGTCGTCCGCTGAGCCACCTCCTCACCGAGCGGCTCGATAACAATTTTTCAGGAGATTTATTTGTTCACCACGTCCTTTCCCCCTCGCCTGCCGGCCATGATCGCGGCAATCCTGCTGCCATTCGGCGCAACTGACGTAAGCGCCGCGACGGCGCCCGCCCTGGTCAATTTGCCACCGCCTGGCCTGTACCGGATCGACGCCGATGCCAATGCCATACAAAGCAATGGCGCTGTGCTGAAGCAGAAAAACGACAGCGCCAGTGGCATGGCCAGTATGCGAGTCCAGGCGCCAGGTGGGGCGGCCGTTGTCGGCGCGCTTCCTAGTCCAGGGCAACTGTGCATTGGCGCCACGGGCAGCGGCCTGTTGCCGCCAGCTGACCAGCAATGCACGAGTTCGGCACCAGTGCACGCAGCCGGCAGCACCACGTTCAGTTCGCGCTGCCCGAGCGCCGATACCACCGTTGCCGTCCGCAAGGTCAATGCCACTACCTGGGAAATGAAAACATCGGTCACCGAACGTATGGGGCAACAAGGCCTGCTCGACTTCGATCAACAGCGCAAGACGTTCGAAAACGCGTTGAAAAATTCCACCAGCGCCGATGAGCGTGAGGATGCGCGCTACGCGCTCGAAAACTGGGAGGAACACAAGGCCGACATGCGCGCGATTGCTGCTGAACGCGGCGGCGCCGGCGCTGCCGGCGCCGCCACACGTTCGAGCGTCCTGGTAACGCGGCTGACACGCATCGGCAGTCAATGCAAGGCGGTCAGCGCGTCGTCGGCGAAGGGGGCGCGATGAAGAGCATATTGACCGTCGCCTGCGCGGCCCTGCTGCTGGCAGGATGCAGCAAATCGACCGACGACGCGCCGTCTGGCGATGACGCCGCAGTCCAGGCCACTCCAGTCACCAAGGGTGACAATAAGCATCCGGCTTACCGCGCTACCATGCTGGGATTGGCTGCCGGCAGCTATGGCGGCACATGCAACGGCATCGGTGGCCCCATGCCGCCAGAGGGGGTCACCATTGGACGCGACGGCAAGGTCGTTGCCGCCGACTGGACGATCAACCTGGCAGGCACGCGCATGAGTTTGGTACGTACGCTCGATGGCAGCGCAGCGCCGGCAGGCACCTTCGATGCCAGCGGCGGTGAACGGCCGTTCCAGCTGATCGTAAATAGTGCCGGCGGCGGCAGCGCCATGTTTGGCGAGGGTGGACATGTAGCCCAATGCACCAATGTATCGTCGGCATCAAACCTTGCGGCCAAACCGCTGTATCCGGCGGTGGCGCAATACTTCACCGGCGCTGGCGCCACCATGTCATGCGTCGAGGGCGGCGCCCTGCGCAAGATGGTGGTCAAGCCAGCTTCGGCAGGTGTCGCTTTTGGAGAGCATCAGCTGGGGTTCGATGCCAACGTGGTCCAGGAATCGATCAGCGTCGAAGCGGATGACAGCTCCTTGCAATATGGTGCCAAATATGCCGACCAGAGCCATGTCGAACTGAGCGTGGATGCCGCAGGCAAACTGGTCATGGCTTCCTACACCATCAGTAGCGGCGTAGCCGTGATGTGCAGTCCCGGCTGAAGAATTGCCACCATTCTCGCCGTTGAGAGCGGTACGGATTGCCTGCGACGTGCCAGTCCAGAAAAATGCAAAGGCGGAAAGCGCGCTGACGACGAACAGGATGAGCGCCTGCCGCTGCGTCAATACCGGCATACGGTGATAAAGCCAGACACCAGGCAGCCAGAACGCTCACATTCCAGGGATTCGCCGCGCATCGTCTTTCCAGGGATGGGCCAGCGGTCAGATCGGGCAACGGTCACGCCAAAAAGAAAAAAGGGTTACCGGCCGAAGCCTGTAACCCTTTGATCTGACTAACTAATTTTGGTGCCGCTGACCGGAATCGAACTGGTGACCTTCGCATTACGAATGTGAAGTTCTTAGTATATTGAAGTATTCGGCAGCATCGCACCACCCATCAAAATCCCATACTTTTCAGTCACTTACAGTATTTTTTCGTTCCCCTTGTGTTGATGACGATCGGCAAATATACTAATAGCTGGGTTACACAGCGGTTACACAACACTCAGCTATATGGCCAAAATCAAATTCACTGCCGCGCGTGTCGATGGGTTCACTTGCCCACCTGACAGCAAACAAGCCTTCATGTGGGACGCCACCGCGCCATGCCTCGGCCTTCGCGTGGTCTCTAGCGGGGCCAAGGCTTACGTCTTCCAGGCCAAGCTCAACAATCAAACCATCCGCATGACGATCGGCTCGCCGTCGACGTGGGACATCGCCAGTGCCCAAGCGGAGGCGCGCCGTCTGAAGGTGTTGGTCGACAGCGGGCACGACCCGAGGGTGCAGAAAGCCGAGCTTGTCGCTGAGCAGGCAGCAAAGCGTGACGCCAGCCGCCGCGCCGAGACGCCCGCATGCGAAGCATGGGATGCCTACATGGCAGCCCGGAAGACCCGGTGGAGCGCCCGCACCCTGCTGGACCACCAGAGGCTGGTCGATCCGGGTGGCCGTCAAAAGACCCGTGGGCGCAAAAAGGGGGAAGGAGAAACCACTCTACCCGGCGTGCTTGTCTCTGTGCTCGCCCGCCCCCTGCGTGACATCGACGTGGAATTTGTACGAAAGTGGCTGAATGGCGAGGCGCACAGGTCCACCGTCGCGATGAACGCTTTCGTGCGCCTGCGCGCGTTCCTGAACTGGTGCGCCATGCGAGCCGAGTATAAGACCGAAGTCATCGCCAACGCATGCGCGTCATGCGTAGCCAAGGATGAACTCCCCAAGCCTGCGGCGAAGTCGGATTGCCTCCAGCGCGAGCAATTGCCCCCGTGGTTCAAACAAGTCCGGGAAATCCAGAACCCTGTTGCCAGCGCCTACCTGCAAGCCCTCCTGCTGACGGGCGCGCGACGTGAGGAAATGGCTGGACTGCGCTGGACAGACGTGGATTTCAAGTGGGGCACGATGATCTTGCAGGATAAGGTTGAGGCCAACCGGACGATTCCGTTGACCCCGTATGTGTCCGCGCTGCTGGATGCCCTGCCGCGCACCAATGAGTGGGTATTCAGCAGCCGCACCGCTGCCAGCGGACGCATCCAGGAGCCGCGCAAAGGCCATAACAACGCCTTGGCAGCGGCCGAACTGCCGCATGTGTCGATTCACGGCCTGCGCCGCTCCTTTGGCACGCTGAGCGAGTGGGTGGAATGCCCGGCGGGCGTCGTGGCGCAGATCATGGGCCACAAGCCCAGCGCCATCGCGGAGAAGCACTACATCCGCCGACCGATCGATCTGCTGCGGATGTGGCACACGAAGATTGAAGTGTGGATGCTTGCTCAGGCAGGGGTTGAAGTGCCGACGGTTGATGCTCGGCTGAGTGCCTAATTGGAAGAGTCCCGCCGGTCCCGGCGGTGCTTACTTAAATTACTGGAAGGCTTCGGGGGTGGGGGTGAAGCGCCAGGAATCTTTTTGCGTTTTGTCTCGCGTGATCCTGCCCTGCCCCTCCAACGCCTCGATGACGGCTTTGCGTTGGCTCTGGGTCGCATTCTTGTAAGAACGGCAGCGATCACTCAAGGTCCCCTCCGCCACGCCGCATTTCTCGTCGATGTAGTATTTCTTGATGTACTCCAGCACCTTCGTCTCCAGCTCCGCGAATTTGCTGTCGAAGACATTCTTGCGCATGTCATTCAAGAACACGTCGGCAGCGTAGCTGACGATGTCCAGGGCGAGCTGCAAGTGCTCAACGCCGACTTCGGTTGCATGCGGATTGTCAGCCAAGGCCAAGGTCAACGCGACGCGCGCGGCATTCTCGACGGTGCGCGACATCATGTTGCTTGACAAGAGATCAACGCCAGAATTTCTCCGCTCCCAGATCGTCAACATCTGCGCGTTTCGCAACTCCAGTGCCTCGGCCGAGAGCGGCACATGCACCGGGCAGAACGACTGGGCACCGCGCAAATTCCCGCCGACACCCAGCTCCTTCTGGTGCTGTGCGATCCGGGATTTGACAGCATCCAGCCATTCGCAGACCGCAGCCGGTACTGGCTCCTCTTTCTGCATGAAGTTTGGGGCTGGCACCATGTCGGGCGCACGGAACGGCAGCAGACGCGGCAAGAAGCCGTTGTCGATCGCGGCTGCGCTCAACGCGGCATAGAAGGTCAACGGAGTCGTCGCGCCGAAGATCGACGGGCACGGGCTGTTGATGTCTGCACGCTTGCGGGCATCGGGACCAGTTTGCTTGGCATATTCCTGCCCGGCGTATTCAGTCCCGCCTTTGGTGTACAGGTCCATGAGAACGGGTCCGATGGCAGCTTTGAAGCCAGCAGCCTTGGGGTCGAACACACCCTTGAGGTACTCGCCCAGTTCATCGATGACGAAGCAGCTCGCAGGATTGCGTTCCAGTGCAGCCAGCACCCCGCCATGGCTAGTCGGAGCACCAGCGCGTCGCAGATCGCCATAGGCGGCAACAACGTCAGTAATGCAGCGCAACGCTGCTTCCTTCCCGGTGGCGGTCGGAGCAATCAGCACCCAATACATGTTGGTGGAAGCGCGACCCTCGCTCGTGAAATCGCGTGCCAGGACTGCGCCGCACGACGCCAGCGCGATGGGCAGCACGAACGTCTCCTGGTAGGAAAAAGCACGATTCTGATACCACGCTGCAATCTGCTGCATGACGGGCGGGAACCTCAGGACGAAGTCAGCCATCCGGGTCTGTTTGGCCTGGACCTTGAGGCGGGCGTCGACTGCCGCGAGCCGAGCTTTTTCGAGGGCCTCCTGTTGAGACAGTCGCAGGGCACCTTGGCTGGACTTCAGTGCGCTACGCACGATCGTCTCGACTTCGCTCAGCGACAACGGGTCAACGCATTTGATTTCGTTTTCCTTGATCAGAGCGGCGCGGATGCTCTCTTCTGCCATCCTGGCAGCGACCAGATCGCCAGCGAGCTTGAACAAGGTCAGGTTGCGCCCACCTTCGACGATCACGTGGGGGGATTCGCTCGTCGAGGAGTTCAAGATGGCGACCGGCGCGGCATCGTTCACCCAGGCGTTGAGCAGCGCATCCGGCAAGACCGGCAACTTGGTGAAGTCGCCTGCGCCGCCCCACTTGTATTCTGCACCCGTCTTCGGGTGGATCGTGGGCGGCAGCACATCCTGGCATCCGTCGCTATCGCTGGCGGCGCAACGGAACTCGATGATCATGGCGCCATTGCTTTTGATTTGCTTGGTGACCGGCGGCTTCACACCTTCTGGCAGGCGGTACAACAATTTGGCGCGATTCGGGCGCCCCGAAATGATCTGTACCGCGTCATCATCGGCGAGCAACTCGCGCAACTCCACACCGCGTGCACCGAGGTAAGCCTCGGCCGCCTGGAGGTCGTCGAGGTCAATTGCGCACGTACCCGAGAGGGCGTGGATCAGCCCGAGTCCGTGGTCACCGATCATGTTCTGTGCCAAGGGCTTGTTCTGCCACCCTTTCGATTTCGGGCCTTTAGTCCCCTTGGCAATGGCGCACAGACTGAAACCGCACTCCTCCATATACTGCTTTGCAAATTGGCGAGTGCGGTTGATCCGGGCCGTCGCCTCCGCCGCGATGCGTGCGATGTTGCTGACGGTCGAGGCTGCGGGATCACCTCCCGAAGTGCCGGTCATCGTGCCGGGATCAATCATCACGCCGTCTTCTGCCACCTCACTACCTTGCGGTTCGGCCAGCGGGCTGTGGGCGATCAGCGCGCTCATCAGGCGCACTCCATTTTCAGCAGGCGCAGGATGCCGTCGACCGGCCAAGCCAGGCGGCCCTGCACGCGGATGGGGCGAATCGGCCCGTTCTCGAAGCACGCCCACGAGCGGAGCGTTTGCGGGGCGCGGTTCAGCCAGAACGCTGCGCATGCGGTCGGGACGTGGGTGCGGGTTTCGCTGACGAGCGCGGGGTAGTGCGCCGCCGGTTTGGTCATTGCAGACATGTTTAGGTCCGTGTTGTTCAAGGAAACTAATTATTTGTCTGCCAAAAATAATTCGACCTCGTTTATTTTCGTTGCTCTTTGTTGCCCGCCCCTGGGGGGGAGGCTCAAAGTGCCCCCCTGCCTGCACTCATTCGATTGGTCGACCTCCCAAATTTTTTTCGGCGGGCGTATAGGAAAATTTTAGGGCGTCTTTAGAACGCCCAACAAAACTCTTCCTTGTTCCGGGAGCAACAACCTCGTACACTGAGCCGACGTCTGCTATCGGCCAGCAGTGGGCTCTCATTAAGCGCATCACCGAGCTAGTGACACTTCAAGCCGCCGCGCTACTCGCAATCGGAGGCGTCGGTGCAACCCTTTGCGTTCGGTTGTTTCAAGCCAGGCTTGATCATTCTCCCCGACCCGGGAGACATTAGAACTATTGGATGGATAGTATGGATGACCCAGGCCAGAATCGAGTTTCAAGCCCGATCTCTACGGGCGGCGAGGGAGTTTTCTTTGAGCAACACGTCGCAGCCTACTGGCTGACGCAGTTACTTGTTCGCAGCATCCCGCCGATCCTGACCGATACCGGAGTTACCGAAGTCCATTTGCAGACCGAGCATCTTGGCTTCAATACGGACGACTTCCTGGTCGTCTGCGCGCGCGCAGGCGTTACGGCTGCCCGGCTCGTCGGACAGGTAAAGCGAAGTTTTACGATTAGTGCCTCCGACGATGAATGCAAGAAGGCCATCGGTGATTTCTGGAAAGATTTCAAGAAAGCCGACCCCTTCAATCCCAAGCACGATCGCCTTGTCCTTGTCACACTACGTGGCACGGCCACGCTTCTCAAGGAATTTGTCGGGCTGCTCGACTGCGCCAGGGGCGCAGGGGATGGCGAAGAGTTCCTGCGGCGTCTCTCGCTGGGCGGCTTTGTTTCAAAGAAGTCCGTACATCAGTGTACCTCGCTCTGCGAGATCGTAAGCGAATTGGAAGGAACACCCGTCACGGCGAAAGACCTATGGCCATTCCTGCGCGTGCTTCATGTCCTGAGCCTTGACCTCCACACCACCACGCGACAAACCGAAGCGCACATTAAGACGCTGCTCGCCCTCAAGTCAACCGATCCAGATCCGATGGCAAGCGCGACCGCCGCGTGGGACGCCCTGCTAACCTTCGCCAGCGAGGCCGGCCCCGCCGCGCGAAGCCTGAAGCGCGCCGACCTCCCAGCCGCTCTTGTTCAGGCCTACGGCGAGGTAGGCACTCACGAGCAAAGGGTAGTGGCCGCTCTGAAGAGCCACACCGAGTTTGTGCTGCGGAAGATCCGCACGACAATCGGTTCTGCTTTCCACCTGCGACGCGCCGCCATGGTCCAGAAGGTACTGTCAGCCCTCGATGCGAAGCAGGTTGTCCTGATCACCGGTCCGGCCGGTAGCGGCAAATCGGTCATTGGCAAGGAAGCGGTATCCTTTCTTTCCCGCGAATTCTTCGTCTTCGGGTTCCGGATTGAGGAATTCGCCGTCGCCCACATCGACGAAACGCTCCACAACAGTCAGATTCCGACGCGCGCCGCAGAGCTTCAGGCCCTTCTCGGTGCTCAGGGCCGCAAGGTGCTCATCATAGAGAGCGTCGAACGCTTGCTTGAAAAACCAACGCGCGACGCGTTCAGCGATCTGATGTCGCTCGCCCAGGGCGACGATGGCCTCGGGATTATCATGACCTGCCGCGACTATTCCGTGGAGCAGGTGCAGGCGAGCTTCCTCCAGCCTGCGGGAATTGATCACGCAATCATCGAGGTTCCACCACTCGACGACTCAGAATTACAAGAGATCCAGACGGGTTTTCCGTCGCTGGCGGTCCCCCTGGGTAATCCGGCCCTGCGCGAGATCCTGCGCAACCCGTATTTCATCGACAAGGCACTTCAGATTCCTTGGCATGCAGGACGTCCGCTTCCGGAGAACGAGCGTGATTTCCGGGCCTTCTTCTGGCGGCAGATCGTGCGCGCGGACCACTATCCAACTAACGGTATGCCGCGTCTGCGCGAAGAGGCCTTACAGGAGCTGGCGGTGCGCAGAGCGCGTGCCCTTTCAGACTACGTGCCCGCGACCGGACTCAATGTTGCAGCCATCGCCCTCCTGAAACAGGATTCCCTCATTGTTTCGCCAGACAGCAACCCTCTGCTCGTCGCGACTGCGCACGATGTGCTCGAGGACTGGGCCATCCTCCAATGGATCGAGGAACAGCACCTCACGGATCAGACTGCGTTCAAGGCGCTGTCCTCCGCGATCGGCCCGTATCCTGCGGTGCGCCGCTCGTACCGGAAGTGGGTTGCCGAACTGGTCGACCGTGACGCGCCCGCAGCGGACCGACTGTTCAGCGCGGCCATCGCGCAAGCCGATGTGCCCGCTCAATTCCGCGACGACACGCTGGTGTCGTTGCTGAAAGCACCCTCGGCGTCTGAGTTCCTGACACGGCACGAGGCCGAGTTGCTTGCCAATGACCGCACCATTCTCAAGCGGGTCATACACCTCCTACGCGTTGCCTGTGTGACGTCCCCCGCCTGGCTTGCCGACGTGCGCGGCAACAGCTCGATCTTGAATGTGCCGGACGGCGCGGTCTGGGCCACCGTCGTGGGACTGGCCCACCGCAATATCGGAAGCTTCGGGCCGGACGATGCACCGCTGCTTCTTGCATTGGTCGAGGATGCAGTGCGCGGCGTCAGTTGGTGGGCACCGGGCATCGAGGGAGCCGAACACGTCGCTGGCATTGCCCACTGGCTCCTCCTGAGATTTGACCACTACAGGGGAGGTGATGCGCGCAAACGCATTTTTAAAGTCATTGCAAAGATTCCGAAGGCCGACCCTGCGCGCTTCGAAGCCGTTCTGCGCGGGCAGATCAAGGATGGGCGCCACCGCGATCCCGTCGCTGAAGAATTTCGTGACTTACTTCTTGCGGGCATTGACGGCGCGCCTGTGGCTCGCGACCTACCGGATTTTTTAATTTCCGTCACACTGGATACTTTCCTTGCTACGGAGGAGTATCTACGCGAGGAACCCTACGGCCACTCATCCATCGACGTTAACCTTTATTTCGGCATCAAGGAACACTTGGGCCACGGCTTCTTCCCGGCCAGTGCCTTCCGCGGGCCATGGATCAGCCTGCTCACGTACCACCCAAGAAAGGGGCTCGACTTCCTGATCCAGGTCTTCAACCACAGTGCCGAGTGGTACGCGCATCCTCGTCTTCGCGACCACCTCGAACCTGCATGGGAAGTCGAGCTGACATTCGCAGACGGCATCACGCGGAAGCAGTGGGTTAACCCGCGCCTGTGGTGCCTATACCGAGGTATGACCGTCGGCCCTGATGCGCTCCAGTCGCTGCTGATGGCCTTCGAGAAATGGCTGCTTGACTACGCCCAGTCCCATCCTGAGGGGCTTGACGCGGTGCTCCTCGAAGTCCTGCAGCGCAGCCATTCCGCCGCCCTCACGGCCGTCGTTGCAAGCGTAGCTACTGCCCATCCTCACCGGTCAGGCGAAGCCCTTCTCGTGCTGTTGTCGGTGCGCGATTATGTCGAGATCGACCGCGACCGGATGGCCTCGGAGAACTCGACCTCGATCCTTACTGGACTGTTCCCGACCATCCACGCCGAAAACAAGATCTACGAAGAGGAGCGGAAGAAGTCGGATGCATTGCCGCACCGTCGGCACGACCTTGAGGTGGCCATCGCAAACCTCCAACTCGGCCCTTTAGCCCCGCGGGTTCACGCCATCCTCGATCGCTACATCGCGGAACTTCCTGCGCCGGACAAACGCACCAAGCCCGAACTCACCTGGCAGCTCGCCCTTCACCGGATGGACTTCCGCCAGTACAACTTAGCCGATACCCAGCCCATAGCGGGCGAGACATCGACGACGGACGACGAAGGGCTTCCGAAGAATTACGTCCGCCTCGACCCCAAGCCTCCTGCGCCGGAAGTGCAGGAACTCATTGAAGAGAACACAAAGAGGTTTGGCGACATGAATGCTCGGCTGGGCATCTACAACTGGGGCATTCAAATGTTCCGCCGCGACTCGGGCTCTGCTGACCCTGCCCAGTGGCGGGAGAAGCTCACAAGTGTGCAGGACATGGACCGTGCCGCTGAACATCCGGATAACAGCCGCAACGCCCCTGGCTTCGTCGCCGCCGTCTGCGTCCGCGATCACTGGGAAGAGATGTCGCCGCAAGAACAGGACTGGTGTTGCGACGTCATCTGTTCCGAAATCTCCCGGCACTCGGACAAATGGGGAGCCATCGATCGCGTGCAGCGGTCCTCGATGCTCGCAGATCGCCCGTGTGCTTTCGCGGTGCCGCTGCTCCTGTCTAAACCGCTGACACAAGCCCAGACACCGCGTGTGCGACAGGCCTTTATTGATGCGCTAACCCATCCGATCGACGAAGTCCGTTGGTACACCACCTGGGGCATTGACGACAAGTTTTGGGCAGCAATGCCTGCCCTTGCCCTTCGTTCCGTCAATGCCGTCGCGACAGAGGCCGCGCTTGCCGATCGCGAATGGAAGTCCGAGGAGAAGAAGCGTTACGACAAGCGGCGTGCGCCGGGCACGATCGCCGCTGCGGCGGCCGCAGACGTTCGCCGGCGCTTCTGGACCGACGGGGCAATCGCCGGGGATGCGCACATCAGGTGCGATATCACAGAAGTATTTGGAGCCGAGGCGTCCGCGAAAGTCCTTGCGATTCTCGGCCAGGTGCCCAACGAGCCTCTGGCCGTGGCAGCGCACAGGCGCGCCGGCGAAGACCTGGTCGGCTGCTGGAACCGCAAGCACGACCGTTCTCCCGACCGGCGCGACCGGAACTTCCATAGGGAGCATGCGATATCCGATCTCATTCAGAAATTTGTAATGCGCGCGTCAGATGCCGATGCCGACCAAGTCCTCCAGCCCATCCTGGATGCGGTTGACGAGCACCCGCGCGAAGTCCACGACGTCATCCAAGGTTTCACTAGCAGCGAAGACCGCACTCCCAACACAACGCATTACTGGTTCCTGTGGAACCTTTTTGCCGAGAGGGTCAAGCGCGCCGAGTGGCTTGCGGATCTGGGCAGCGAGCACCCATATGGCAGTGAGGTGCTGTCGACGATCTTCCTGACTGCGTGGTGGAAGGACAGCGTCCGTCACTGGCGGAGCCTCGAAGGATACGCCCACAACGTCGACGCGCTTTTTGACGCGCTGCCACCGGTCTGGATCGTGCTGGACAGCTACGTCCGCTTCCTCTATCACATAGGCGAGCGTTCCATGCCTGCCGCGTTTGTGCGCATCGCGAACGCGCTCAGAAGGGGAAATCCCATCGACATGCTGCGCGAGTCCAACACTGTCTTCATGCTCGAAGTTCTTCTTCAACGGCATGTTTACACAAGGCCGCTGGAACTCAAACGCAATCTGGCCCTGCGTGAAGCCATCCTGTACGTGCTCGACATGCTTGTTGAGAGCGGTTCCTCTGCCGCGTTCAGGATGCGTGATGATTTCGTGACCCCGGCCCCCTGACGCTCGCTATCGTTTGCAAAGGAACTGGCTGGATTCATGCACAGGCAGTCTCATTGCTCCGGGGAATGCGCTCGGGAGTGCCGGGCGCGATGGGTGCACGCGTATCCGAAGGTCCGAGTTCGGCCAGAAGCGGACGTTGCACGACAAGCATCCATAGCCCTATAACAAACAACGAAACGCTCAGAAATGCTGACCCCGTTGCGTATCACAAGGCCCACCGACTGTCCTGTGACGGCGGCAAAGCGGCATTGCTAATAATGAAAACCCTTGTTGCACTCAAGAGTGATCAATGCTGCACTCAGCCGGCTGCCGCGCTCCTGCGGCGGATTTTGCGGATGATCGGCTCGCCTTCAATGTTCAAACCCTGGAGGAACTCGACTTCATCGCCAATTTTGTACAGGCGGAAATCATCACCCTTGTCGACAGCCACTGCATTGAACACCAGATTGTCGTCGCCTGAATTTACGCCGCCATAGCGCTTGCCCAAACTGACGATTGTTCCGAATTTTACGCTGGCCTGATCGCGGATCAGGTCATACGAAACCGGCTGCGCCTCAAGGATATACGGCCGCCCTTCCCGATCTCCGATACGAAAACGCAGGTATTCCTGATTCTGCAGATGGTCGAATTCGACCGGATTAGCAAAGGAGCTCTGATGGAAGAACACGCCCTCTTCGTTGGGGCGTCCATACACGAAACCAAAATGCTTTGCATGATAAATATTCAGCACCGGGCTTTCGCGGACGACCGTCGGATCGAAATTGACCTTGCCATGGATATTCTCCATTGACAACTTGAGCGGACCTTCCGCGTGTAAGATGAACAGCATTTTCCCGGTCAATGCATGTGCGAGTTCGATGTAGTGGGTATGCGGATTGCGGTCAGCTCCCATCCAGTCTCCCTTGCTCTTTTCATTCGTCAGGAAAATCGCGTCCTTGTCATGTTGCTTCATGAATTTCAATATCTCGTGAAAGATGATGAAATCCCCGTACGGGTAATCTTTCCCCCGGATGTCCCCTTGGCCAGGGAAAGGCGGAAATGCGCGCTTTTCATCGGATGCCAGTTTTTGCTGGTCGGTCAGTTGATCGAACAACTTTTCGATGTACGCAATTTCTTCGCTGCTGAGCGGGTCCAGTATGTTCAATTGGGCACAGGCACGCAGCAGATCATCGGAAAACGATATGTCCTTGTAGTCGCGAGTGGTTGCGCTTAGGAGATCTCGCAGCTCCTTTAGCGCACCTTCGGCCTCCAGCACTTTCGGCAAACCCACCTGCGCTTTCTGCAGCTTATTCCAGACTTCGGGATAATCTTTGGACAGGATGCGCTTGCTCTTGTTAAGCTGGGTCGAGAACTCGTTAGTTACCCGCGTGCAGGCGTTTTCGAGGTCGTTGGCCAGGTTGTTGAGCGGCGCGAAGAGTTCCGTCGCAATGATCTTTTCACGATTTCCGAGATACTCGTTCTGCACTTGGTTAGTAAGGTACAGTTTCGACTTACTTTGCAGGAAAAAACGGATCAACTTTTCCTTCTCGGATGCCGCCATTCCATAATAACTGAGGAGGATATTAGTGTCGAGGAAGATGGGCATGTCACCCTTGAGGCTGACGACGTTTTCGAAGTTTCGCGTGAAGTTCTCGAGTGCGGCCACTGACGCACGAATCGAGCGTGGCAGGTTCGACGTGAAGCAAAACGTATCGGATACGGTGATCTGTTTCTGCGCGGGTGTGGTGGCTTTTTTCATTCTCTGTCGTTAATTCAAAAGCGTTCAATTAAAGAACCGGACATGGTTCCCTGGCGCTGGCGTCAATACTAGATCATCGCGATGCGCCGGAAACGCTGCTTCGAAACGATAGCACAAAACCGGCATTTAATGCATCATTTGAATATCGTTTTGCGTTGCCCGGTTTTCCGGTTACCGGCTTAGAGTGCCTAACAAAACCTTGTCATCACCCTAGAAGTAACAATGCGGCAAACTGAGCCCTTCCGACCGCCTGCTATCGACCGTGCCTTCTGACTGTCGAATAGCAAATCTAAGGGTTGCGCTTCATATAAACACTCCTCCATCATTCTTGGAGTGTTGCGTTCACCAGTTGAATCCACGGTCGATAGCGGACATACAGGACTGCAGTCCAGGCGCGGTGTGTTGTTTGACGGACTGCGTCTGCTGCGCAAGCAAGCCTAACCTTTTCCGCCATGGGGTCCAAAATGCAAGCTAAAGTCACGCCCAGTCATGACAACATACCGTAGCGTGCCGTCCTTACTATTTTGGCTCGGCGATCATCGTCACAAGAGCGATGCCTGGGAAATTGAACATCCATAAATATCCACGGAACATCCACATTGAAAAAACCACTGAAACCCGCATGAGCAGTGACTTTCAAAGGATTCCACCATGAATATCCACATCAATCGAATGGAAGACCTTGATACACTGATAGCTCTTCAAGTTTTAAAAAAAAGGCGGGGGCTGGAGAAAGGTAGAATTTATATATATAAATCTTCTAAAACCTAGTATCCACGCGGGTTCCAGCGTTCTCCAATTTTAAGAGAATGTAGAGAGAACGTTGAGCAAATACCTTTTTTTCATAAGTTAGTACTCACTCACAAAATGGGGGCAGAGCATCCCCTTGTTGCTAGCCTTGGTCACATACGCGCGCGCAAAACTGCGCTTGACCTTTGCACGGTTATGTTGAATTTAAGCAACCAGTGAACTCGCCCCTGTAGCTTGTCTTGTCAAATAGTCATACAATGGTTCCACTTATGGACCCTCGGAACACTCTCAAATTTGCAGTCAGCGACAAGGTCGACGATCAGGACGTCGGGCCTGACCACGTTCCGCTCGCGCTGCTGGGCGAATTCCAAAAGGATGTCACGGAGTTCCTTCGAGGGGACAACAGAGAAGTTGACCCTAACCAGGTCATGGTGTCCATTGAATCAGGCTCGCTTGCCTTGGTAGCGTCTGGCTTGGTAGCCGCCGCCGGACTGTGGCGCGACCTAGACCACCTTGAACAGTCCAGCTCCCTTTTTGCACTTGATAGTAAGCGGGCGGCTGTTGTATTGCGATGGCAGACCGCCGCGCAGACGCATCCGCACCGTAAGTATCGCCTCCTCGACATGTCAGATAGCCCGCTCCTCAAGGTCGATAAGGAGAGCGAATTCAAGAAAGAAAATAACGCTTGGGTCAGCGTCGAGAAGTACCTTCACGGGCGAATCACTGACATGGGTGGTCAATCGAAGCCCAACATTCACATCAGGTTGGACAGCGGTCGGACCATCCGCGTCGACGCAAGTCAAGACCAACTGGCTCAGGGCGACAAGAACAGGATGTATCGCGATGAGCTGCTTCACATCTCGGCGGAAGAAAATTTGGCAACAGGAGAGTTACGGAATATGCGCTTGATCGCTTTCGAGTCATACCAGCCTGGGTACGACGAAGCGGAGTTCCAGCTCATGGTCGAGCGCGGAACCCGGGCTTGGTCTGACACCCAAGATGATTGGCTTGAGTCTCTCCGGGGCAACAAGACATGACGACCAGCGTACTTCTCGACACGAGCTACCTGATATCGCTCGTTAATCAAAGCCGTAAAAACCATTCGGCGGCCGCCGACTACTATCGCTTTATGCTCGGGAACAACGTGCGCATGTTCGTCTCGGCCATCGCCGCCTCGGAGTTTGCAGTGCGGCAGCCCATTGATGAGCTACCGCTGCGAAACTTCACTTTTGTTCCTTTCAATGTCCCCCACGGTGTTGAAGCAGCGCGATTATGGACCGCATTGCAGCGTGACGCCGGTGACGACCGTGCCGTAGTTCGGGATGACGTCAAGCTCATGGCGCAAGCTGAACGTGAAGGTATTTCGTTCATTCTTACTGACGATAAGAACACGATGTACAAGCACTGCGAACGGTTGCGGGCCGCAGAAGTCATCAAGCTGCGCGCGGTAAAACTTGAAGATGGCTTCGACGACTGCGCCTTCCGTACCGACGGTCAAACAGGTTTCAAGCTCGCTTACGCCGGCTAAGTCGACACCGGCCTGAGCGACCTCTAGGGCGGGTCACCGCCAACCCAATCATCGCCTGTCGCTGCCTTGAAGAGGCGCCTGAACAGTTCATGTTCGGCCAAGACTAGCGGCCCAAACTTATGAATGTTGGCCACGGCCGAAATGTAGCCACTTGCTGCGTGACTTACCGCAGAGAGGATGTCCACCATCTGCTCCTCCGTGCTGGCCTTGAATTCTTCGACATCACAATTGCCGCGCCTGCTGGCGCTCATGAAGTAGCTCATCCCATACACTGAGCCGTGGATGATTTCGGAAGACACCGCATAAATCCCACCATACGCGCCGAGAAGCGCGCCTCCCGACGCCCTTACCACTTTTCCTATGCGCTCGATCTTCGCGGGTGCACTTAGATTACTCCATGAATCCTGGCCTCTTCCCGCGAACTCGGGGAACCGCTGCTGTATGGTTGCCTTAGGGTCAGGGTCATCACCTATCGTGAACAGGAGTTCTCCAGCGCCGACGACTCGATGATGATGCTTCCAAGCCGCATAGGCGCAATGCTTGAGTGCCCGCTGTGCTACCTCGACGGGCTGGGTGACGAAGAAAGCCGCGTTTATAAAACCTTCGACGACTGCCCGAGCGATTGGGTAGAGATCACGTACGCCTATACCAGGCTCACTTGAGTTCTTCAAGATGGTCCCAAGAGACTGCCCAGCCCCCATCGCTACGGCCACGGTGGCGCGCATCTGCTCGTCTTCCAACGCGCAAGCGAAACGCTCGCCTTTGTAAACCACAGGGCCTTGGGAGAGCACATAGAGGCTCAGGTTCACCAGCTCCATTTGCGCCTCCAAGACGGCGCGCAACTCGTTCAGCGTCTGAGTCCGGTTTTGCATGATTCACTTCCACGATTGATGCGCGGCATATGCGCCCTGCGCTATGAATCTACCGCCTCCTGACCGACCAGACAGAGCCATGACTGGGCGTAGCCTACGGGCTGACCAGCGGGATTCTTGCAACGCTCAAAACCCGTCAAGACGAAGCGCTCCCCTCTCATCCATAGGACGTGTGGGTCAACTAGCTCCATCGCGGCCTCCTCAACGCCTGGTCGAATCAGCCGGGCGACTTTTACTTGTCAATGCAAGCCCTGATCAGTTGTACCCAATATCACCAGCTCGCCCGACTTCTTAACTCCATAGCGGTCCGTGAGCAATTGTTTCGACAGAGCCACCTCATTCTCGCGCATCTTGATGACCTTGACCAACATGACTCGCCTCAAGAGCTGTATAGAAACACAGTATATCAAACTATCTTGTAGGAGAATTCTTACTGTACCGTGTCAGCCCAATAACCGGGGAGGAAGGCAAAATGAAGTCATAATTGCGTAGCTGGGTTACACAGCGGTTACACGATGTGGCTGAAGGTGAGGAAATAAAAAAGGGTTACATGCAAATCGCATGTAACCCTTTGATATTGTTACTATATTCTGGTGCCGCTGACCGGAATCGAACTGGTGACCTTCGCATTACGAATGCGCTGCTCTACCGACTGAGCTACAGCGGCGAAACCTGTGCTTCGCCTTCCATCATGACCGACAAACAAGCCGTCGCTCACGAAAGAGCCGTATTCTAGCAAACAAACCGGCAACCTTGCTAGTGTGTATCGCGTCACTTTCGCAAGATTTCCGGTTTGCCTAATTTATCAGCACGTCTTCATGCAGCGTGATAGCCCGTAACAACATCCACTTCGTCCTTCGAACCCAGGAACACCGGCACGCGCTGATGCAGCTTGGTCGGCTGGATATCGAGGATGCGGCCCTGGCCATCGGTGGCCGCGCCGCCAGCCTGCTCGACGATCATCGCCATCGGATTGGCTTCGTACATCAGGCGCAGCTTGCCCGGCATGCTGGTGTCGCGCAGGTCGGCCGGGTACATGAACACGCCGCCGCGGGTCAGGATGCGGTGCACGTCGGCCACCATCGAGGCGACCCAGCGCATATTGAAGTCCTTGCCGCGCGGGCCGGTGGAACCAGCCAGCAGCTCGTCGACGTAACGCTTGACCGGCGGATGCCAGTGGCGTTGGTTCGACATATTGATCGCGAATTCCTTGGTCGCTGCCGGAATCTGCATGTCGCTCTGGGTCAGCACCCACGAACCCTGCTCGCGGTCGAGCGTGAAGCAGTGCACGCCGTTGCCGGTGGTGAGCACCAGCATCGTCTGTGGGCCGTACACCGCGTAGCCTGCTGCCACTTGCGTGCTGCCGGCCTGCAGGAAGTCCTGCTCGGTCGGGTCCTGCATGCCTTCCGGTGCCTTGAGCACCGAGAAGATCGTGCCGATCGACACGTTGACGTCGATGTTCGACGAGCCGTCCAGCGGATCGAACAGCAGCAGGAATTCGCCCTTCGGATAGCGGCTCGGAATCTGGCGGATGGTTTCCATTTCTTCGGACGCCATCGCGGCCAGGTGGCCGCCCCACTCGTTTGCTTCGAGCAGGATCTCGTTGGAGATCACGTCGAGCTTTTTCTGCACTTCGCCCTGGATGTTTTCAGTGTCGGCACTGCCGAGCACTTCGCCCAGTGCGCCCTTGCTCACCGAATAGCTGATGCGCTTGCAGGCGCGGGCCACGACTTCGATCAGCAGGCGCAACTCCGCATTGATGCTCTGGTGCTGGCGTTGCTCTTCCA
>Ga0308157_10003112_pt1 | contig 25016 bp, 17 predicted proteins | sample PhyBR1_FD_201035 | JGI IMG/M metagenome (GOLD analysis project Ga0308157, IMG submission 201035) | Phyllosphere microbial communities from UC Gill Tract Community Farm, Albany, California, United States - DLSLB.R1 | ecosystem: Host-associated > Plants > Phyllosphere > Unclassified | place: USA...
CCAAGTGGAATTGAACCAAACACTAAAAAAAATGGAAAGTGTTGTTCGGCTGAAAAACAAACCAGTAGAAGAAGCGATAAAAGAAACGATTCATGCAGGTGGAAAGTTACTGCGTCCGGCGTATCAACTATTATTTGCTCAATTTGGCCCGGAGCAAGATCGCGATAAAGCCATTTCGTTGGCAGCATCTATTGAAATGCTACACATTGCGACGTTGATCCATGATGATATCGTTGATGAAGCTGACTTACGCAGAGGACAGCCAAACTTACGTAGCCGTTTTGGCAATAGTGTCGCTGTTTATGCCGGAGATTATTTATTTGTTTGTTGTTTCAAACTCTTGTCCGAATATACCTCCTCCTTAAAGAGTATGCAATTAAATGCACGAAGTATGGAAAAAGTATTGAATGGCGAGCTCGGGCAAATGGATGATAGATACAATACCCAGTTGACGGTTGAAGAATACTTACAGAATATTTCTGGTAAAACCGCTGAGCTTTTTCAACTTAGTTGTTTTGTAGGTGCATACGAAAGTGGCACAAGCGAACGTTTTGCAAAAAAAGCCGGGGATATCGGGTTAGCGATCGGCATGGCGTTTCAAATCATTGATGACATTTTAGATTATACAAAACAGAGCGAAGACATCGGCAAGCCTGTATTGGAAGACATTCGTCAAGGGGTGTATTCTTTACCTTTGATCTATGCGTTACAAACAGACAAAAAAGCAGAATTACTTGAATATTTGTCCAAAGAAAAACAAATGACACAAGCAGAAGCTGAGAAGGTTCAACAATTAGTTATTGAAGCACAAGGAGTCGAAAGCGCCCAGAAGTTGGCAGAATCCTATACGAAACAAGCACTAAAAGAAATCAAAAAATTGCCAAATACCTCGGTACAAACAAAAGAAACATTAGAAACTTTGACGTCATTGATCCTAAGACGGGCAGACTAAGTTATATAAAAATGATATGACAGAAGTGTTCAGCTCCGAGAAATAAGCGTGAAACCCTGAAAATTGTTCTTCAAATTTTTGGGGTTTCACGCTTATGTCTGAAGGAGTTGCTTCTGGAATACCATTTATTCGGTTCTAGGAGATGCAAGGTGACTAATGTCCCAGGCTCATTTTTTTCTTTGCACAGAAAAAGTGGTTTTGCACCTTCTGAAAGAAAGAGGTATGCTAAATAATAGGTATCGCATGGTGACTGATTTCCATTTAGTAGTTCCATACGTATCAGTAGTTTGTTGCTCTTAAAAACATGAACCATCAATAGAATGGACATGGGTCGTTTATCGAACAGGGGCTTACATCGTTTTATTTATGGACGTAAGTACATAAAGTGACGGAGGAAGAATAAAGGAGGGAAATCAAAGCACATAAGAAATAATACATAATATTGAGTGAACCATGGACAAAACAAGTAGTTAAAACATTCATTTTTTGTTTATTCTGACAATCAGTATCGTTAACATTTTGGGGGAAATGTCGCTGAATGACAAGAATAAATGAGTCAATAAAAACCAGTGAAAGCCTTATGCAGTCCTGACTGATAAGGAAATCACTGGTTTTTTTATTTTTTATCTTCCAAGGCTCGGGCTAGTTTGTGGTCGATTGTTTCGCGAGTGGCTATCTTGTGTTAGATGATTGTTTTCTGTTTGGCGATGTGCATGATTGATCCTATCTTTTAATGTAAATTTCTGAGTCTCAGGTGAAATCTTTTTTTGTAATGATTCGGCCTGTACCTTATGATTAGCCTTCCCAACTTCTTTGTCTGTGTGATCGCGTTTTTGGGAAGGCTCCTCTTTATCCATTCCATTTACCAATGTTTTTGCATCAAACTTTATTTTTTGCTGTCGATTCGCATAAGGTTCTTTAGAGATACTTTTATGTGTTTCATTGAACTTACGATTCGCTTCTGCAACAGCATTTACCACTTCTTTTTTTGTTCGGTCACGTATTTCAGGGAGTGGCGCATCTTTTTCATTCCTTTTACTATCACTAGGAATTGTTTCGTAGATCGGTTCAGCAGAGTCTGTGTATCGTTCGACAAGTTTATCTACTTGTTTTGGCGACAACTTGTCGATTTTATCAAGTAATTCTTGCGCTCTTTTTTCATTATTTTTGATGCCAGCTGTTAGTTCCCTATATTTTTTTGAAGATGTGGAACGATCACTAAGCTGTTCTCTTTTTTCCTTTAGCTCTTGGATCCTAGCTACTGTATTCATCAGGCTTTTTGTCAGTTGCTTGATTTCTGTAGCAGGATTTTTTGGTAGATGCTTACTCAATTCCCTTGAACGCTGTCTCATCTTTTCTACTGACATAATATTCTCTTTACGATTATCCATAATTAGTTCCTCATCTCTTGTCTTAGTTACATAAACAAAAATAGCATTTTAATCTTCGTGATTTATACCGATAATTTCTAAGTAGAGAAAATTAGTGTGAGCATTTCTTGCTCTTGAAACATGAGCGAGAAAACAAAGAGGAGGAAAGTATGCATGATAGCAGAAAACAGGAGATCGACCATGATTTTTGATCAATCTCCTGAATTATTTTGTTTAGTATGAAGCTGTTTTATTTTTAAATTGTATGGCTAGTTTTTGGTCGATTGTTCAGTGTAGAATTTGCCTTTTCTTGGGCGTTCGCTTTGACCTTTTCCTGTGCGTTAGCTAACTTCTCAGTCAATGGCGGTTTCAGAATACCTTTTATAGGCTCTGCTTTTAAAGTTTTAATCTGATCAATCAATAATTTCTTTTGGTTCATTAAGTCTTCTTTATTTTTTCTACCAAATAAATTCATGATTTTGCCAGTTAACGTCTTATTTCTTTTTTTAATAGTAGCTAGTTTTTTTTCCGTTTGGTCTAACTTTTTATTGGCTTTATCTAACGAAAGATTTTGACTCATATTATCCTTGATTGGTTTTTTTTTGATTTCGATCGTTTTCTCTCTTTTATCAATAGACTTTGAATCTATATCTTTATGGATTTCATTGAATTTATCATTAGCAGATTTAACAGCCGACTGAATTTCTTCTTTTGATCGAGCCCTTTTTAATGTGATTGGGACATCGATCTCTTCCTTCCTTTTTTTCCTAACTTCAGGAATGGTTTCATAGATAGGTTCATTCATGGTTTTCTCATTGCTTTTCGTGACGCTTTTGTCTTGAGTGAAATGGTTATCTATGTATTTTTCCAATCTATCCGCATGTGCGGGTGAAATTTTTTCAATTTTTGCATATAACACATGAACTCTTTTTCTATGGGTTTTGATAGCGTCTGTTAATTCCTGATACTTTTCCGAAGATTTAGATGTATCCCCAAGCTCCGCTAGATTTCCTTTTAACTCTTCAATCTTATTCTCAGAGTTGATAATTTGATTCGACAGTTGAGTGATTGCTGTTTTTTCTCCCTGTGTGATTGGTTGCTTATCTTGCTCATTCTTAGCCATATCTATCTCCTTCTCTTATTCGTTATACATAAACAAACATAACATTTTTTTATTGGTAAACAGGACCGATAATTTCTATTAAATAAAATTTTTGATATTAATTCTGTGATAATAAAATGTTGTAAAATTAACATTTGAACAGGTGTATTAATTGAATAATAGAATTTATTCATTGGAATACTTTGTATCTTTTTGTAATGAAATAAACCATATAAAATAACTATTTATAAATATATGGATTGCTTGAACAACTTTAGCTAGAAAATCTTTATCGGTGTGGGCGATGCTCATGATCTGCTAAAGCTAGGTGATTGTGTTCGATCTCCACGTGGTTTTTGATTTTTCATTTGTTGTTCTTGTTTATTATGAGCGTCAGTTACTTGTTCTTTAAATGTTGGTTTTAGGATACCTTTTTGCGGTTTTTTTTGCGGTTGCTTGAGTTTGTTTATCAAATCAGTTTTCTTTTCCTTTAAACCTTGGATTTTTTTTCTTTGAAAGGCATTCGCAATCAGACCGATGATACTTTTTTTCCGTTTTTGGTACTTTTGTAATTTGTTCTCAATTTTTTGCAAATTACGTTTAGTTTCTTGGATAAACTTCTTCTGTTCGGCTGCTTTCTCTTTCTCTGAGAGGGTTTTTCCCGTGTCTATTCTTAGCTTTTTGTTCATTTTAGGTTCAGGAGATGCATTGCGGTAAGATTGATTGAACTTTTCATTGGCCTTTTCTACTTTGATTGCAGAGATTTCTTTAGGTGTTAATGGACACGCGACTTTGCCATAAGGGGAATCAGCAAATTTTGTTTCTAACTTCGTTGCAGTCTTTGAATCAATCGTCTCCAGTTGACGGTAAAGATTGTCTGCTTGTTTTCGATGAAGTTGGATGCCTTCAGTATATATAGCGAATTCTTCTTTTACGTTAGGGTTGCTAACGAGACCATCTCTTTCTTTTGCAAGCGCCTGTATTGTTTTCTCTGTATTTATGATCTTTTCTGTTAGGTTATCGATTTTTTCTGTTCGTTTTTCCTGTTGCTGTACGAGTGATTGCCGAGGCGTAGAAAGCTTTTGTGCGACAGACTGACGAGGTTCAGATGTTACTTGAGAAACGGATTGTCGTCTCGGCGACTGATCGACAGATTCGCGGCGAACACTTTTCGTTTGCTGGCGTTCTTGTTCTTTTAGGACAAGCTTCATTGCGCGATGACTGTAGATGTTATTTCGATTATTACTTAGTTCTTTATTTGCGTTATTGAGTTTTGTTGTTGCCTTGTTATATTCATCCGGATTGGCTGTTCTGCTAGAAAGTTTTTTTACTTCACTTTTAATTTCCCTGATTTGTTCATTTAACTCTCTGTCTTTTTCGGTTAAACGCTCAATTTTCTGGTCAATTTGTTTAGCAGACAACTGGATATTTTCAGCTGTGATCGATGCTGTTTGTTGTGAGAATTTTTTTACAACATCTAATTGTCTACTGATTCTCTGAAAGATGGTGTCAGAAAGATTCGGCGCTTTTAAATTTATAGTTAACGATTGTTCTTTGATCAATATGTGTAATCTCAAGCGAGACAAACTTTCTTGACCGATTGCTTGTGGATTTAAAACACCATCTCTGACGGCTGTGTTTAAAAATCTTGTCACCTCTATATTTTTTTTAGGTTTATCCATTGTTTCTCCTTAATTATCTTTATTAATATATAAAAAAAATATCATTTTTCAACTCGTGGTATGTACCGATTATTTCTATCATATGTAAATTTTTAGTATTGATTTTTTCTAAAAGGTGTTATTTGGATTGATTGGCAGAGCAGAGGTGACTTTCGTTCATGTTATGGATTAAATCACTCAAATGGATTGTTTTGTTTATTTAAAACAATCTTTTTTTGTTTTTGGAAAAAAATTGTTCCCAGCAAGAAAAATTCCATGCTATATTCTGGATTAAAGAACGCTATGAATAAAGGAGAGCAGCTGTGAGAAAACAATATACATCAGAATTAACGCAATTAACGGTGATTGAGATCGTAACAAAACTAAGTGAGAAGAAAAGAAATTTTTCATTTCGTGATATTGAAGAAGAGTATCAGCAACCTTTGTCTGCGGCAGATAAATTTTTGATCCGCTGTTTAATTGTAAAAAAATTCAACTTGAAGATCGAATATTTTTCTTCTTCTAAAGCGAATCAATTACAATTTTGCAAAATTTGAAAATAGTCCATTGAGGCTGGGATGACCCAGTAAGAGATCGCTGAATCTAATGTGGAAATAAAAAATGTTGTAATTCAATACAAAAGAATTCATTCATTTTTTTATGCGTTATGATACAAACAGAACGACAGCAAAACAAAAAAGGGGGCGTTAAATGGAAGAGGGTTCTGTATAGGAAGAAGTGGAGAAAGCAATCGTTGGTCTTCAATAGATAAGCTTATAAATGACTTAGAAGTAGTAAATAGAGGAAACAACACACATAGAACATCACTTGATTGCCGAAAACTATTTCGGGGAAAAATAGTTGCTCGGTCTCACTTGCTTGACGACGTGCATCACAGATTGCGACAGCGCATCTAGATAAAAGCGTAGGCAAATGTTATCAGGTGTCCATTAGTATTGACAGGCAGTAGTTTGATTGTTCTACTGCTACTGACAATAGCACATAGTACTATCCTATTTAAAAAGGATATCGAACATAGAACTAAAACATAGAACTAAAACATAGAACAAACATAGAACAAACATAGAAATTAGATGTAGACTCAAAAGTAAAATAAAACACATAATGTAGTACCTCAAACATAGAATCAAGCACATAGTAGAAAAATATAGTACATCGTAAAGAAGCTTGCATGTTTTCTCGTGACATCAAGCTTATGAAAATAAAGCGAGCATGACAAACCCACCATTGATAAAAAAGAGGCTAGGAAACGAACTAGCCTCTTTTTGCTGATGGTAACCCATCGATTTCTGTTAAGCTGACTTCACCAGAGAGTAGTTGGAAGCGCTGGTTTGGCGTATCTACGATCAGTTCTCCTTTTGGACCGATTGCCTGGGCAATTCCTTGATAAGATTTTCCTTGTCGGGTAAAGCTGACAGACTTACCTAGGACAAATGACCGTTCTGTGTAAAGATCAAAATAGGTGTGCGAAGGGTCGGCTAAATACCTAAAAAAATGTTTCCAAATCGCGCAGATCAATTGATTTCTAGTCATCGATGCTTCACCATCAGGAAACAAGGAGGTCGCTTTTTGCTGGATCTCATCAGGAAATTGCGTTTGAGGGATCGAAAAATTCAAGCCCACACCAATAATCACCGAACGAATTTCACCACTTTCCATATCGCTTACCGCTTCAGATAAAATTCCACAAACCTTTTTCCCTTCAAGGTAGATATCGTTGACCCATTTGATCATGGCATGTTTTCCTGTCGTTTCTTGAATCGCTTTGACACATGCACTGGCAGCAATCAACGTATATTGTGGCAATTCCTCAAAATGCTTTTGTGGATGCAATAATAGGCTCATGTAGATTCCTTGACCTGGTTGAGCGAAAAAGGAACGTCCAAAACGTCCATGGGCTTGTTCTTGTGTATCCGCGATAAATAAACTAGGTTTCGTAGTATCCATATTAGATGCCGACTTAGCATCTTTCATCGTCGATTCTGATTGTGATAAAACGTTCACTTGAACGTCAAAAGAAGATAATTCATGGGAAATCTCTACAGGATCTAATACATCGGAGGGGAGATAACGATAACCTTTCGCTTGATGTTCAAAGCGAAAACCTTCTTTTTCTAATTCTTTGATGGCTTTCCAAATACTCGTTCGGGAGACATTCAGTTGTTGGGCGATTTTTTCACCGGATAGAAATGTCGGAGTATTTTTTAAAAGGTGTAGTACCTTGGCTTTTGTCGTCATCGATCAAGCTCCTTTCTACTATTTATATATTAGCAGATTTACGATCGAATGAGGACAGCGCGTCATACTTTTTGTTTGAGTCGCTATAAAGACGAAAAGATTTTGTGAGGAAGAGTCACTCAATTAGGAATGGACGAAATTGGAACAAAAAAGAAAGATTAAGAAACAATTACGAAAATTTACAGGAAACGCCAGGAAGTGTTGACTTTTACGTTTAAACAGTGTATTATATGAAGTTGCAAAAACTATCTGATGAAGCGAAGGCAGAAACGAAATATTGTCCGTTTCGGCTTTAATATAAGGAAACAAAAGTAGAAGCTCACGTAGGCAAGTACTCAAGAGAACGTTCTATTTTTGGTTTTTTTTTGCCTAAAAGCCGCAAAAAATGTCTGTTGTTACCTAAATATAATATTTTTAATATTATTGTAACAATTGATCGGGTAGTCTTTTTGAATGACATTTTAGAGGGGTGAAGAGCTTGGCTGGACACGTAGTAAAATACGGAAAACATCGCGAACGTAGAAGTTTCGCACGAATCAGTGAAGTGTTGGAATTACCAAATTTGATCGAAATTCAAACAGACTCGTACCAATGGTTCTTAGATGAAGGACTAAGAGAAATGTTTGAAGATATTTTGCCAATCGATGACTTCAATGGCAATCTTTCTTTGGAATTTGTAGATTATGAATTGAAAGAACCAAAGTACACAGTAGCAGAAGCACGCGCACATGACGCAAATTACTCTGCACCATTACATGTGACTTTACGTTTAACAAACCGTGAAACAGGCGAAATCAAAGCCCAAGAAGTATTCTTCGGTGATTTCCCATTGATGACAGAGCAAGGTACATTCATCATCAACGGTGCGGAACGTGTTATCGTTTCCCAATTAGTCCGTTCACCGGGTGTTTACTTCCATGGGAAAGTAGACAAAAACGGTAAAGAAGGATTCGGTTCCACTGTGATCCCTAACCGTGGTGCATGGTTAGAAATGGAAACTGATGCAAAAGACATCTCTTATGTACGTATCGACCGCACACGTAAGATTCCATTGACGGTGTTAGTTCGTGCATTAGGTTTCGGTTCAGATGACACGATTTTTGAAATCTTTGGGGATAGTGAAACATTACGTAACACGATCGAAAAAGATTTACACAAAAATGCAAGTGATTCTAGAACAGAAGAAGGATTAAAAGACATCTACGAGCGTCTTCGCCCAGGCGAACCAAAAACAGCAGATAGTTCACGTAACTTGCTGAATGCCCGCTTCTTTGATCCAAAACGTTACGACTTAGCAAATGTTGGTCGTTACAAAGTAAACAAAAAATTAGACTTGAAAACACGTCTATTGAACTTAACGTTAGCTGAAACGTTGGTTGATCCTGAAACAGGCGAGATCATTGTTGAAAAAGGAACAGCTTTGACCCATCAAGTGATGGAAACATTAGCACCGTTCATCGACAATGGTTTGAACTCAGTGACTTACTACCCAACAGAAGATGGCGTAGTCACTGATCCAATGACTGTCCAAGTGATCAAAGTCTTTTCACCAAAAGACCCAGAACGTGAAGTCAACGTGATCGGTAACGGCTACCCAGACACAACAGTGAAAACTGTTCGTCCAGCGGATATCGTTGCTTCAATGAGCTATTTCTTGAACTTGATGGAAGGCATCGGCAACGTGGACGATATCGACCACTTAGGAAATCGTCGTATCCGTTCTGTCGGAGAACTTTTACAAAATCAATTCCGTATCGGATTAGCACGTATGGAACGTGTTGTACGTGAAAGAATGTCGATCCAAGATACAGAAACATTGACACCACAACAATTGATCAACATCCGTCCAGTTGTCGCAAGTATCAAAGAATTCTTTGGTTCTTCACAATTGTCTCAGTTCATGGACCAAACAAATCCATTGGGCGAATTGACACACAAACGTCGTCTTTCTGCCTTAGGACCTGGTGGTTTGACTCGTGACCGTGCCGGCTATGAAGTACGTGACGTTCACTACTCCCACTATGGCCGTATGTGTCCGATCGAAACGCCTGAGGGACCAAATATCGGATTGATCAATAGTTTATCTAGTTACGCGAAAGTAAACAAATTTGGTTTTATCGAAACGCCGTATCGTCGTGTTGATCGTGAAACTGGCCGTGTGACAGAACAAATCGATTACTTGACAGCAGACATCGAGGACCATTATATCGTTGCCCAAGCAAACAGTAAGTTGAATGATGACGGTACATTTGCTGAAGAAATCGTCATGGCTCGTGCCCAAAGTGAAAACTTAGAAGTATCGATCGATAAAGTCGATTATATGGACGTTTCACCGAAACAAGTAGTTGCGGTAGCGACAGCATGTATTCCTTTCTTGGAAAACGATGACTCCAACCGTGCCTTGATGGGTGCCAACATGCAGCGTCAAGCAGTGCCATTGATCAATCCACAAGCACCTTGGGTTGGTACTGGTATGGAATATAAATCAGCTCATGACTCAGGAGCTGCGTTACTATGTAAACACGATGGTGTAGTTGAATTTGTTGATGCCTCTGAGATCCGCGTACGTCGCGACAATGGCGCATTAGACAAATATTCAGTAACAAAATTCCGTCGTTCAAACTCTGGAACAAGTTACAACCAACGCCCAATCGTTCATTTAGGTGAGAAAGTCGAAAAAGGGGATACCTTGGCAGACGGACCATCAATGGAACAAGGTGAAATGGCTCTAGGACAAAACGTCTTAGTCGGTTTCATGACTTGGGAAGGTTACAACTACGAAGATGCGATCATCATGAGTCGTCGTCTTGTCAAAGACGATGTGTACACATCGATCCATATTGAAGAATATGAATCAGAAGCTCGTGATACAAAATTAGGACCTGAAGAAATCACTCGCGAAATCCCGAACGTCGGTGAAGACGCATTGAAAGACTTAGATGAAATGGGGATCATTCGTATTGGGGCGGAAGTCCAAGACGGTGACCTATTAGTCGGTAAAGTAACACCAAAAGGGGTAACTGAACTTTCAGCAGAAGAACGTTTATTGCATGCGATCTTCGGTGAAAAAGCACGTGAAGTACGTGATACTTCTCTACGTGTACCGCATGGTGGAGGCGGGATCGTTCACGATGTGAAGATCTTTACTCGTGAAGCTGGCGATGAATTATCACCAGGTGTCAACATGTTAGTTCGTGTGTATATCGTTCAAAAACGTAAAATCCATGAAGGGGATAAAATGGCCGGACGTCACGGTAATAAAGGGGTTGTTTCCCGTATTATGCCGGAAGAAGATATGCCATTCTTACCTGATGGAACACCGATCGACATCATGTTGAACCCACTAGGGGTACCATCACGTATGAACATCGGACAAGTATTGGAATTGCATTTAGGGATGGCTGCGCGTCAATTAGGCATCCACGTAGCAACACCAGTATTTGATGGTGCAAGTGATGAAGACGTATGGGAAACAGTTCGTGAAGCTGGTATGGCTAGCGATGCGAAAACTGTTCTTTATGACGGACGTACAGGTGAACCATTTGACGGACGTGTGTCTGTCGGTGTGATGTACATGATCAAACTTGCTCACATGGTTGACGACAAGTTACATGCACGTTCAATTGGACCTTACTCACTAGTTACGCAACAACCATTAGGTGGTAAAGCGCAATTTGGTGGACAACGTTTTGGGGAAATGGAAGTTTGGGCACTGGAAGCATACGGTGCGGCTTATACCTTACAAGAAATCTTGACATACAAATCAGATGACGTAGTCGGACGTGTGAAAACATACGAAGCAATCGTCAAAGGTGAACCAATTCCAAAACCAGGTGTACCTGAATCCTTCCGCGTATTAGTCAAAGAATTACAATCACTAGGATTAGACATGCGTGTCCTAGACATCCAAGACAGCGAGATCGAACTTCGCGACATGGATGACGAAGACGATGATTTGATCACAGTGGATGCTTTGACAAAATTCGCTGAACAACAAACAGCAAAAGAACTAGAAAAACAAGCTGCTGAACAAGTCGAAGATGAAAGACAAGATATCATCCAAAACTTTGAAACCGCAGAAGATAATTTAGACTAATCCGGTCTGAGATACTGTGAGGCGGTCGAAGATCAGCCGCCTTACGGTTTTGCCATTAAACGAAATGGAGGGAACCCCTTTTGATCGATGTAAATAAATTCGAAAGTATGCAAATAGGTTTGGCTTCTCCCGAAAAAATCAGAAGCTGGTCTTACGGTGAAGTAAAAAAACCTGAGACGATTAACTATCGTACCTTAAAACCTGAGCGCGAAGGGTTGTTCTGTGAGCGGATTTTTGGTCCTACAAAAGACTGGGAATGTGCCTGCGGAAAATACAAACGTATCCGTTATAAAGGAATCGTTTGTGATCGCTGTGGTGTGGAAGTGACTCGTTCAAAAGTTCGTCGTGAACGTATGGGTCATATCGAATTAGCAGCACCTGTTTCACATATCTGGTATTTCAAAGGTATTCCTTCTCGTATGGGTCTTGTATTAGACATGAGCCCACGCGCATTAGAAGAAATCATTTACTTTGCCTCATATGTTGTTATTGAACCAGGAAACACAAGCTTAGAGAAAAAACAATTGTTGACTGAACGCGAATACCGCGAAAAACGTGAACAATATGGCCAAGAATTCCAAGCAGCAATGGGCGCGGAAGCAATCAAACAATTACTTGATAACGTTGATTTGGATGGCGAAGCGGCTGAATTGAAAGAAGAGTTGAAATCTGCACAAGGACAAAAACGTACACGCGCGATCCGTCGTTTGGACATTTTAGAAGCATTCCGTGCTTCTGGCAATGAACCAAGCTGGATGGTCATGGACGTTATCCCTGTCATCCCACCAGATCTACGACCAATGGTCCAATTAGAAGGTGGACGTTTTGCAACAAGTGATTTGAACGATCTATATCGTCGTGTGATCAACCGTAACAATCGTTTGAAACGTTTGTTAGACTTGAATGCACCAGGAATCATCGTTCAAAATGAAAAACGGATGTTACAAGAAGCGGTAGATGCGTTGATCGATAACGGTCGTCGTGGCCGTCCTGTTACAGGACCAGGTAACCGCCCATTGAAATCTCTTTCTCATATGTTGAAAGGGAAACAAGGTCGTTTCCGTCAAAACTTACTTGGTAAACGTGTCGACTACTCTGGTCGTTCAGTTATCGTCGTAGGTCCTTTCTTGAAAATGTACCAATGTGGATTACCAAAAGAAATGGCGATCGAATTGTTCAAACCATTCGTGATGCGCGAATTAGTTCAACGTGAACTTGCTTCAAACATCAAAAATGCGAAACGCAAAATCGAACGTCAAGAAGATGAAGTTTGGGATGTCTTAGAAGACGTCATCAAAGAACATCCAGTTCTATTGAACCGGGCACCTACGCTTCACAGATTAGGTATCCAAGCATTTGAACCAGTTCTTGTCCAAGGTCGTGCGATCCGTTTGCATCCATTGGTATGTGAAGCTTATAATGCCGATTTCGATGGAGACCAAATGGCCGTTCATGTACCGTTGAACGAAGAAGCACAAGCAGAAGCACGTATGCTGATGTTAGCTGCTCAAAACATCTTGAATCCAAAAGATGGTAAACCAGTTGTTACACCTTCTCAGGATATGGTTTTAGGAAACTACTACCTAACAATGGAAGAAGAAGGTCGTGAAGGCGAAGGAATGGTCTTTAGAGACCAAAACGAAGCAGTCATCGCATGGCGTAATGGCTACGTTCATTTACATTCACGTATTGGTGTGAACCCAACGACATTAGGGGACAAACCATTTACAGAATGGCAAAAAGAACGCACGATGATCACGACTGTTGGTAAGATCATCTTCAACGAGATCATGCCACCAGAATTCCCTTACTTGAATGAGCCAACTGACTTCAACTTGACTGTCCAAACACCGGACAAATACTTTGTTGAAGCTGGAACAGATATTCCTGCTCACATCAAAGAACAAGAACTAGTTTTACCATTCAAGAAGAAAAACTTAGGAAACATCATCGCCGAAGTCTTCAAACGTTTCAAAGTAACTGAAACATCTAAGATGCTTGACCGTATGAAAGACTTAGGATACAAACATTCAACACATGCAGGTATCACTGTAGGGATCGCCGACATCAGTGTCTTGAATGAAAAACAAGTGATCATTGACGAAGCACATAAACAAGTAGAGTCGATCACGAAGCAATTCCGTCGTGGATTGATCACTGACGACGAGCGTTATGAACGAGTAATCGCTGTTTGGAACTCTGCGAAAGACAGCATCCAACAAAAACTGATGGAAGGTTTGGAAGCGAAAAACCCAATCTTCATGATGTCAGATTCTGGTGCCCGTGGTAACATCTCCAACTTTACTCAGCTTGCTGGTATGCGTGGATTGATGGCCGCACCGAATGGACGTATCATGGAATTGCCGATCATTTCGAACTTCCGCGAAGGACTTTCTGTCTTGGAAATGTTTATCTCAACTCACGGGGCTCGTAAAGGAATGACCGATACAGCCTTGAAGACAGCCGATTCTGGTTACTTGACACGTCGTTTAGTTGACGTTGCCCAAGATGTCATCATTCGTGAAGAAGATTGTGGCACTGACCGCGGTCTTGAGATCCAAGCAATCCGTGAAGGAAATGAAATCATCGAATCTCTTGAAGATCGTTTGATTGGTCGTTACACACGTAAAGAAGTTCGTCATCCTGAAACCAACGAAATGATCATCGCCGGAAATCAATTGATCTCTGAAGATGTTGCAAAACAAATCGTTGATGCAGGTGTTGAAACTGTAACGATCCGTTCTGTCTTCACATGTAACACAAAACATGGTGTCTGCAAACATTGTTACGGACGTAACTTGGCAACTGGTTCTGACGTTGAAGTCGGAGAAGCAGTTGGTACGATCGCCGCTCAATCAATCGGTGAACCAGGTACTCAGTTAACAATGCGTACGTTCCATACGGGTGGGGTTGCCGGAGATGATATCACTCAAGGTCTTCCTCGTGTCCAAGAAATCTTTGAAGCACGTAATCCGAAAGGACAAGCAGTGATCACTGAAGTAACAGGGGATGTCATCGATATCTCTGAAGATCCTGCTACACGTACTAAAGAAGTAACAATCAAAGGGAAAACAGATACACGTACGTATACAGTGCCTTATACTGCACGTATGAAAGTCGCTGAAGGCGATATGATCCATCGTGGTGCACCATTGACAGAAGGATCAATCGATCCGAAACAATTGTTGCAAGTACGTGACGTTCTATCTGTTGAAAACTATCTATTACGTGAAGTACAACGCGTTTACCGTATGCAAGGGGTAGAAATCGGCGACAAACATATCGAAGTAATGGTTCGCCAAATGCTTCGTAAAGTGCGCGTCATGGACCCAGGCGATACAGAAATCTTGCCAGGTACATTGTTAGATATCGCAGACTTCAAAGACCAAAACTACAATACGTTAGTTGCTGGTGGCGTTCCTGCGACATCTCGTCCAGTCTTACTAGGTATTACAAAAGCATCATTAGAAACAAACAGCTTCTTATCAGCTGCATCCTTCCAAGAAACAACTCGTGTCTTGACTGATGCTGCGATCCGAGGCAAAAAAGATCCACTTCTTGGTTTGAAAGAAAATGTTATCATCGGTAAGATCATTCCAGCTGGTACTGGTATGCCACGTTACCGCAACATGGAACCAAAAGAAGTTGGCGTTGCAAGTGAAAACGTGTATAGCATTTCTGACATCGAAGCACAAATGGCTGCAGAAGATGCAATGAATGAACAAACACGATAAACCATGAGTTCATAGAAAGAAGGTCAAGTTCCTGTTTGAGGGACTTGACCTTCTTTTTGTGGATAAACTAGAATCAAGGAAGTAAAAGGTAACTGTGGATAAAAGAAATGGCAATAGATATCCACAGGGGATAATTATTATGTGTACCAAAATTTATCCACAAGTTTTCAAATAATAAAAGAAAAATAATAAAAATAGGCTAAAAATACCGGTAGGGGGTAAAATAAGCATATTACTATTTATTTCAATGAAAACGAGTATGATAAAACCAAAGGAGCTGATAAGAAATGGCAGTGAAAAAAGCTGTATTTGCAGGTGGCTGTTTTTGGTGTATGGTCAAACCGTTTGAAACACAACCAGGTATCCTCTCCGTTACTTCCGGTTATACTGGAGGACATGTACCAAATCCAACCTACGAACAAGTGACGACTGGAACAACAGGTCATACGGAAGCGGTAGAAATCGAATATGATCCTGAAATCATCACCTATGCACAATTGGTCGAGATTTATTGGCAACAGACCGATCCGACAGATGCTTTAGGGCAGTTTGCTGATCGTGGGGACTCTTATCGTCCGGTCATTTATTATAGTGATGAAGCAGAACGTGAAGCCGCAGAAAACTCAAAACAACAGTTACAAGCAAGTGGCCGTTTCGATCAACCGATCGTCACAAAGATCGAACCTCGTACGACCTTTTATCCCGCAGAGGAGTATCATCAAGATTACTACAAGAAAAACAAGATCCATTATCAGTTGTATCGTGAAGGCTCTGGTCGGGCGGGATTCCTTAGAAAAAACTGGAAAGACTAGCAGTATAAGTTACTAGAAAATATGAATTTTAAGTAATAAGAAAAGAGGAAGATCGGACATTTTGTTCTAGATGCTTCTTCTTTTTTGTGCTATCGGAAATAGAGGACCAACCATAAGGCAATACTTAGAAAAGGAACGAAGGGGAGATGCTTTCTTTTCTTATGGAGTAAAGCAGTGATACAAAAATAACTTAAACCAAGACAACTGGCGATAAACAAAAGCATGAGTAGCTGTGAAAAGGGGAGTCCGCCGCTCCAACTAAGTAAGAGTAACGTATCACCTGCGCCTAAATAAGCTTGCCCATAACGCAGCAAACCGTAACTGATCAAGCCGAACGCTAAGCTGGTTTCTAAGTGAAACTGCTCAGTCAGCACCCAGTAGGCCCATAAGAAAGCCCATGAGAAATAGAGGATGCGAGTGTCGATCGCAAGGTAAAAAATATCCATCAACGAAAATAAAAAAGCAGTGAATAGCCAAATCGAATGAACTGTATCTGGCGAATAGCATCCTGCATACATAAATAGCGTACCGCTGATCAACTCTGCCAGTGGATACATGGGTGAAAGTTTGGTCTGACAAGAGCGGCAATGAAATCGTTGCATGACAATCGAAAGTAATGGAATCAACTCATACCAACGCAATGTTTGGTGACAGTTGACACAATGTGAACGAGGGGAAATAATAGAAAGGTCTTGAGGAACGCGTTGTGCGACCAAGCACAAAAAAGAACCAAAGCAACAACCAATGATAAAATAAAGAAACATCAGACCAACCTCCTTTTGATTAAGATACGCAAAAAAGGAGAAGAGAGGTGGAAAAAATAATGATTGCAGTCGGGGTCGATATCGGTACTACGCAAACGAAAGCAGTTGCATTCAATGAACAAGCAGAAGAAGTAGCTACAGCCTACTTTCATTACCCGCTGATCCAAGAAATTCAAGGCATGGCTGAACAAGATCAGGAATTGATCGTCCATGCAGTGTATACGGTCATCAATGAAGTGATCCAACAATTGCCAGCACAGACAATCCAATTCATTTCATTTTCAACAGCCATGCACAGCTTGATTTTATTAGATAAAAATAAAAAACCTTTAACTCGTATGTTTACTTGGGCAGACACTCGTGCTGTCAATGAAGCAGAAAAATTAAAAGCAACTGAAAAAGGTCGAGTGATCTATGAACGGACGGGTACGCCGATCCATCCAATGACACCATTAATCAAAATCAATTGGTTGAAAAACGAGTTTCCTGATTTATTTGAGCAAGCGGCTTATTTTGTAGGGATCAAAGACTATCTTTTTTATGAGCTGTTTGCTGAATTAGTCAGTGATTATAGTACTGCTTCTGGCACAGGGTACTTCGATATCCACCGTTTCCAATGGTCAGAGCCTATTCTTGAAGAGTTAGGGATACAAGAAGAGCAATTACCGAGAGTAGCACCTGCGACTACCCAGTTCACGAAATTAACAGAACAAGCCCGTACGAGGTTTCACTTTGATCAAGAGATTCCATTTATTTTAGGTGGAGCCGATGGGCCCTTATCCAATTTAGGCTTAGGTGCATTTGGTGAGACGACGGCAGCGCTGACTGTCGGTACCAGTGGCGCATTACGATTTATTTCGAATCGCCCAAAGCTCCATCCAACAATGGAAACCTTCTGTTATGTTTTGGATCAAACACACTGGGTCATCGGAGGAGCAACTAGTAATGGCGCAGGGATCTTTGATTGGGCGGTCCATACATTGATGCAAGATGTCGTTCAACGAGCTAAGGAACAAGGAGAAGATCCGTATCAAGCAGTCCTTTCGGAAATCGCTTTTGTCCCGCCTGGCGCCAATGGGCTGATTTTTCAACCATATTTATTAGGTGAACGAGCACCTTTGTGGGATGCGGAGGCATTTGGAAGTTTTATTGGTCTACAACGATGGCATACGGAAAAAGACATGATGCGAGCGGTCCTGGAAGGGGTTTGTTTTAATCTCAAACGAATTTTGCGAGGTATCTGTCCACCCGATCAAGTGATTGAGTTACGTGCAACTGGTGGCTTTGCTCAATCAGTGTTATTTCGGCAGATCATGGCAGATGTATTGGGACAACCTATCCGTTTTCCAAAAGTTAAAGAAGCCTCAGCGTTAGGGGCAGTCATATTAGGTTGGCAGAGCCAAGGCAGAATCGAAACATTAGGTGAAGCTTCCGCATATATTGAATTAGCACAACAAGTGGCTGTTCAGAAAAAGGCCAGCCGCATGTACAACAAAATATATCCTTTGTTTGTTTCAACACAACAAGAATTAAGCCGCTATTCTCAGTTATTTGCGGAACTACGAGAGGATCTCTCAATAGAGATGATAGATGAAGAAGGCGAGTCGTAAATGATGACATTAGTTATATTTTCTATTTAGTTGGCAGATTTTTTGCTATTTAAAAAAAGCATTACTCTGGGGATGAAAATCGTTCTCATCTAAAGGATTTTAGTGTACTTTTCCCTCAAAGTTTACTATGATTTTAATATAGGCAAATGCGAGGAGGCAGAATTACATGAAATTTCAACAAACCAAAGAAGTATTGAATCAATTAGTAGCAGATTTAAGCCAAATGTCGGTGATCGTCCACCAAACACATTGGTATATGAGAGGTCCTGGATTCTTGACATTGCATCCAATGATGGACAGCTTCATGGACGACTTGAATGAACAATTAGATGAAATCTCAGAACGTTTGATCACATTAGATGGTTCACCTTATTCAACATTACGTGAATTTGCAGACAACACAAAAATCCCTGATGAAATTGGTCGTTGGGATCGCACGATGGAAGAACGTTTAGAAACATTAGTCGCAGGTTACCGCTATTTAGCAGATCTTTTCCAAAAAGGAATCGAAGCTGCTGGTGAAGAAGGCGACGATCCAACACAAGATATCTTCATTGATTTTAAAGCAGCAACAGAAAAACGCATCTGGATGATACAAGCACATCTAGGTAAAGCACCAGGAATTGACGCATAAACAAGCGAATCACAACTATAAAAGACACCCTGTTGACACACATCCATTGAGACGTGTGTCGACAGGGTGTTATTTTTTCTATTAATTACGCAGAAATTTATTTTCTGCTAATGGGAAAAAGACGTTCTTTAAAAATCACTACTTTTTATTAAGCGCTTACTTTTCTTGAGATATACTCTCGGTGTAAATAAAAAAGAAAAGGAGTGGAAAAATGAAAAAGAAATGGTTCTCGTTGTTGATGGTTGTAATGTTGTTGTCGTCGGTTTTCCAACCGACACTCTTAGCCTTTGCGAGTGATCGATCCTTCAAAGAAGCGATCTCGCGTCCGGCTGTTGAGATTGATTTAAGCGGCACTTCGCAAGCGAAAGATGAAAAAACATGGAACGAATGGGCAACACTCCGAGGATTTACGGATACCCTTACAAGAGTCTTTCTGTCATTTTTTTGTAATTGACTGAGCATTGAGTACACCCTTTTGAATATTCAGGAGTGGATTTGTCGTAGCCCGCGTTCTTTGGAATCAAGGGCTTCAGATTGGAATTTTTCAGTGGAATAATGATCACGCCAATAATATAGATTATCTAACTGATATTGATGAATAATAGCTAAAGTAGGGTTATTCAATCGCTCTCTTAAATCAAGATAATCAATATTCAACATCCATTTACTGTAAAAATCGCCATGTATACCAAAGCTTATGTTATAGGGAGAACAACCAAATAGAGGAATATCTTCATAGCAAATCTCATATTCTTCCTCCGATAGACCACGTCTATCGTCGTCTAGGTCGTCTTCCTCTGGATCATAAGGACACTCAGCAAGAAAATGTCCATCACTTGGACCAAAATCAATAAATGAATCATCATGGGTCACAGTTAGTCGAGAATCTAATTGATTTAACTGAGTTTCTAGAAATTCCGTATTCTTTTCTACAGCGGCCAAAGGTCGATGCTTAGGGTCAGTGAAGGTGATTAGTCGGCTACTTTTTCTACCTTCACCGATCATCTGTGAAGTTCTTTGATAATGAGATGCGATTGTTTGTTGGAATTGTTCTTCTGGAAATAAATCCTTCCAGTAAGATAAGTTTTTTGCTTGATAAGTGTGAATAACAGTTAATATCAAATCGTCAATTGCTTGTAGCGTTTTTCGATCCGAATGATTTACTTTTCCGTAATGTTCATCAATTTGTTCGCCATAAGGTGTAAAACAATAGAGCGTATAAAATTGATATTTCAATCGATACTCCGAATACACAAAATGTTCCATCGGATGATTTGGCACACGAGGATCCCAGTAAATCGACGAAAGTTGTGGAAAGACCTCTGGACCATAATCAATAAAGTTATCATTATGTATCAAAGTCAAATCTGGATCGATTGCATGAAATTTTTGTGTGAGTTCTTCTGTCATTTTTCGAATCTTGGCTTGTGGTCGACGGTTGGGATCGACAAAGGGGAAGAAATGCATAATAGTTTTTCCTTTCTGTATGAAAAAGTTTTTTAAACTAAAGTATGACATGTTTATTCTTGAAAGATTGAACTTTTTTTACATATTTTTGAAAAATGTAAACTAAAAGAACACCTTGAGACAATGTGTGAAAAGCTTATCTCAAGGTGTTCTTTTAGTTTATGTCTATTTTCAATTGACGTATTGCTTGCTCAATCTGTATTTCTACTTGGTCAAAACCTGTACCACCTAATGAATTGCGACGTTTCACGGCAGTTTCTGGAAGTAAGGTATCGTAAAGATCAGATTCGATCAGCGGGCTGATTGTTTGGAATTCTGTTAGTGGGAGGTCTTGTAACGAGCAACCTTGCTGTGTACAATGTAAGACGAGTTTACCGACGATCTCATGTGCTTGACGGAAAGGTAAGCCTTTTGCAGCCAAGTAATCGGCTAACTCAGTCGCATTGGAGAAATCTTTTTGCGTGGCTGCATACATTCGGGCTTTGTTCACTTCCATGGTTTTGACCATACCTTCCATGATCGAGAGACTAGCTAAAATCGTTTCACTCGTATCGAACATGCCTTCTTTATCTTCTTGGAAATCTTTGTTATAAGCTAAAGGCAAACCTTTCATCAACGTGAGCAAACCAAATAAATTCCCATATACTCGACCAGTTTTTCCACGAATCAATTCTGCCATATCTGGGTTTTTCTTTTGGGGCATGATCGAACTACCTGTTGAAAAAGTATCCGAAAGTTCAATATATTGGCATTCATAACTACACCAAAAAATGATTTCTTCGCAAAAACGAGACAAGTGCATCATTAATAATGAAGCATTGCTTAAAAATTCCAGAATAAAATCACGGTCACTAACGGCGTCTAAACTGTTTGCATAGACCGCAGAAAAGCCTAATTCAGTCGCGGTGAATGAACGATCGATAGGGAATGTCGTGCCTGCTAATGCCGCACTGCCTAATGGGGAAATATCGATTCGTTTCAGGCTTTCTGTGAAGCGTTCATGATCACGGGTAAGCATCTGATAGTACGCTAAGAGATGATGGCCAAAGGAAATCGGTTGGGCGTGTTGCAGATGAGTATATCCTGGCATGATCGTAGCCGTATGCTCTGCTGCTTTTTCCACGAACGTTTGACGTAACGAATGAAGCTTTTCAATCAGTTCAAGTACCGTATCTTTTAGATACAAGTGCATGTCTGTTGCGACTTGGTCATTGCGGCTACGAGCAGTATGTAGTTTCCCGGCAACAGGTCCGATTTCCTCATGTAGGCATTTTTCAATATTCAAGTGGATGTCTTCATTTTCCACCGAAAAATGCAAAGTGCCATTCGTTAAGCGTGTTTGCAGTTTTTCCAAACCAGCGATGATCTGTTGCGCTTCTTCCTCGGACAAAATACCAGTATGGGCCAACATTTTCACATGGGCGAGACTACCTAAAATATCTTGTTCAGCTAATTTTTGATCAAAGGAGATCGAAGCGCCGAATGCATCGATCCATTGTTCACTTTTTCCTTGAAATCGTCCACCCCAAAGTTTATCCATGTGATTCCTCCTATATTTTGAATGAAAGAAAAGAAGGTAAAAGTTCCTGTTTGAGTTCGCACTCAGCTTTTACCTTACTTTTCTTTTGATGGCTTTACTCGTTACTCTGATCCTACGGCTGTTTGTTGCTTCGTTTGAACTTCCGCATAGACTTTCGATGGCAGACCCCAAAGCTTGATAAAACCGATAGCAGCTTGTTGATCGAAGGTATCCGCTGAAGTATACGTTGCTAGTTCTTCGTTATACAGACTATTGGCTGATTTACGTCCTTCAACGATGACGTTTCCTTTGAATAGTTTGACACGGACAGTCCCATTGACCGCAGTCTGTGTTGCTTTCAAGAAAGAGATCAACGCATCGGTCAATGGATTGAACCAGAGACCATCATAAATCATTTGGCTCAACTGTTGCTCGATCATTGGTTTGAAATGTGCTAATTCACGAACGAAGGTCAAATCTTCCAGCTCTTTGTGTGCCTGCATCAAAGTGATCGCTCCAGGGCATTCATACACTTCCCGCGATTTGATCCCTACCAGACGATTCTCCACATGATCGATCCGTCCGATTCCATGCTTGCCGGCTAATTGATTCAAAGACAAGATCAATTCAGACAAAGATAAACTTTCTTGATTCAAAGCAACTGGAACGCCTTGTTCAAAACTGAGTTCAATGATATCCGGCTGATCAGGTGTATACTCCAAGGCTGTCGTAATATCATAAGCACCTGCTGGCGGAGTCGCCCAAGGGTCTTCTAACACACCACACTCACATGCACGTCCCCACAAGTTTTGGTCGATAGAATATGGATTCTCCAAATCTGCTGGGATCGGCACATCATTTTCTTTCGCATAGGCGATTTCTTCTTCCCGAGACCATTGCCATTGACGAACCGGTGCAATGATTTTCATTTCAGGTGCCAAGGCATTGATTGCTACTTCAAAACGAACTTGGTCATTGCCTTTTCCTGTACAGCCATGAGCAATCGTCGTTGCACCAGTTTTTCGAGCTAATTCCACTAATTTTTTTGCGATCAAGGGGCGAGAAAGCGCTGAAACCAGTGGGTAAGACTGCTCGTAAAACGTATGACCTTGTAGCGCGATCAATGCAAATTCTTGAGCAAATTCCTCTTTGGCGTCGATGGCATAAGACGCAATTGCGCCAACTTGAAGTGCTTTTTCTTTAATAAAAGCTGTATCTTTGCCTTCACCGATATCTAGGCAACAAGCAATCACCTCATAATCTTTTGCCAACCATTTGATTGCCACAGAGGTATCTAAACCACCTGAGTAAGCCAATATAATTTTTTCTTTCATAAAATCGCCCCTTTATTTTTAAGTGTTTTCAAAATAGTTGTTTCAAATGATAACATCATAAAAATAAAAAAGCAATCAATAAATTAAATAATTATACATAAAAATAAATAAAATGAAAATAATATTCAAAAATGATGTAAATACACAACTTTTTATACAAAATGGATTTCTTAGTCTAAAAGAAACTAAAACGATGAAAAGATAAAAATGAAAAGGAAATTTAATTTTTCAAAAGTATAGAAAAACGTTGACATTATCGGTATTTGCAGGTAATATGTTAAATGGTATTGTTTGCCCCACAAAGAGCCCCGGAAACTCGAAGTGTATGTCAAACATCAGAACTTAAATTGGAGGAAACTAACGTGCGTACAACATATATGGCCAAACCAGGCGAAGTAGAACGTAAATGGTATGTAGTAGACGCAACTGATGTTCCATTGGGACGTCTTTCAACAGTTGTTGCATCTGTACTACGTGGAAAAAATAAACCAACTTTCACCCCTCATTTGGATACTGGCGATTTCGTCATTGTTATCAATGCAGATAAAGTGAAATTAACAGGTAAAAAAGCGACTGATAAAATTTATTACCGTCACAGCAACTACCCAGGAGGATTGAAATCAATCTCAGCTGGTGAATTGCGTGCTAAAAATTCTCGTCGTTTGATCGAAACTTCTGTAAAAGGCATGCTACCTAAAAATACTTTAGGCCGCAAACAATTTACAAAATTGAATGTATACGGTGGAGCAGAACATCCACATGCAGCACAACAACCAGAAGTTTTAGACATCACAAACTTAATCTAATAGGAGGGAATTTCATTGGCACAAGTTCAATATATCGGCACAGGCCGTCGTAAAAATGCAGTTGCTCGCGTACGCTTAGTACCAGGAACTGGTAAAATTACTATCAACAAAAAAGATGTTGAAGAATATATTCCACATGCTGACTTGCGTGAAGTTATCAATCAACCTTTCGGCGTTACTGAAACAAAAGGCGCATATGACGTATTTGTTAACGTAAACGGTGGAGGATACGCTGGACAATCAGGAGCTATCCGTCACGGGATCGCTCGTGCATTGCTAGAAGTTGATCCTGACTTCCGTTTAGCTCTTAAACGCGCTGGGTTACTTACACGTGACGCACGTATGGTTGAACGTAAAAAACCAGGTCTTAAGAAAGCTCGTAAAGCTTCTCAATTCTCAAAACGTTAATATATTTTATATATATCGACATTTCAGGCGTTTCGCAATTCAGTTTGCGAAGCGTCTTTTTTTGGTTTTTAAATAGGTAAAGTTGGTGAGTTCAAATTGAGAGAATTTCATCGAGAATCAATCGAAGCAGAAAGAAGCGACTGCAAAAAAAGATCTAGTCAATTTAAAGAAACTAAGATATATTTAGTCGTTTACTCCGCCATTAGTTGTTTTTCTCCGCCAAATGATATAAAATGGCGGAGAAAAGAGGTGGATGGCGATGAAAGAATTTGATTATCGTGAGTTACATAAACTTACTATCAGTCATAACTTGTTGAATATGCTGACTAAGATTCATGAATATAAAGGAAAACAAGAACTATATATTGCAACAAAACCAGAGATTTTAAGTAAGCTGACGGACTTAGCATTGATTCAAAGTACAGAGGCTTCCAATAGAATTGAAGGGATCGCGACAACTGACGGTCGCTTAAAGCAAATTGTGGCGG
>Ga0308157_10003114_pt1 | contig 25012 bp, 24 predicted proteins | sample PhyBR1_FD_201035 | JGI IMG/M metagenome (GOLD analysis project Ga0308157, IMG submission 201035) | Phyllosphere microbial communities from UC Gill Tract Community Farm, Albany, California, United States - DLSLB.R1 | ecosystem: Host-associated > Plants > Phyllosphere > Unclassified | place: USA...
CACAAAAGAGACGGCCTGTGCCATGTAATATCGATACGCTCATAAATTCTCCTTGCTGAGCTGGTCATAATACACAGTGCGAACAAACTACAAACCCCTGATTACGCAGAACAACTTTGGTTTGCATCACATTGTCGCGCAGTTGATGCGCAATTGCGCGGTGTGCAAAGAGCAATGCGACCGTCCCCTTCAACGGATCGTTTCGTAAGAGACATCAACGCCACGCTCAAGCATCATTTCCTCAACTTCACGCAGGATGAGAATGACGCGAAATACAGCCAGATTGCACGCGCTACGATCGAGATTGGAAAGCGATGATTTTTATAGGTCTGAGCTTGGTGTTTCATGCCACAGAAATAGAGCAATCACGTTGATGATTAATCAATGTGATAGCGCACTCAACTGACATTACTTCTTCTGCAGCGCTTTGACTTGCAGAGCAATATTCCCGCGATCCAGTTCCGAAACAATTATCTCGGCAGGAACCTGTGGCTTTAAACGGAAAATTTTGGCGCCAGCTCTCTGATAAGCCTGATCAGATGTTTCACGTCTGCCCACGCAGTTCGAAACGAACGCCGCCACCGCTTTCACCGTCAAATCTTCCAGCACGCACGACCAGCTGACCGAAGATACATTCGTGCGCAGAACAACACGGCAGGAATTGCTGCCGGTTAATGTGAGCTTTGATGGATAAACGTCCAAATCCTTCGGCGGCACATCGGCTGCAACATTCTTGAAATTTATCTTCGATTCTTTGATGACCTGCTTCAACGTGGAGCAATCTTTCTGAGCATCCAAAGCATAGGCCGAGCTGGATGCGAGAACCAAAACCGATACAAGTGCGGACGTGAATAAAGATTTCATCAGAACCTCCGAATAGCTGAGGCATAAAACATTGAAACCGATCAAACAATCATGTTTTTGCCGGACCGGCCAGCCGGTCAGCAACAAGAAGATTATACGGCATCGTAACCTTAACCCTCAATATAAGTCTCAGCAGTGGACAAGAGGGCAACCTCGAACCTCGTGCTCGATTTATCACTGCCATCGTTTTCCGCCTGAGATTATCGCCGAAGCGGTGTGGCTGTATTCCCGCTTCCCATTGAGCTTTCGCATGGTTGAAGACATGCTGGCTTATCGAGCGATTGTCGTTACCCACAAGACGGTCCACGAATGGGCTGAGAAATTTGGGCGACTATACCAATATGATCCGTCGCCGTACACCATGCCTTGGCGACAAGTAGCACCTGGATGAGGTTGTCGTCACGATCAACGGCGAGCGACACTTTCTGTGGCGCGCCGTTGATCAGGATGGTTTTGTGCTCGAGGTCCTTGTTCAGAAACGCCGCGATACCAAAGCTGCAAAACGGTTCATTCGCAAATTGCTGTCAGGCCAAGGTGCAGCACCCCACGTTATGGCCACCGATAAACTGCGTTCTTATGGTGACGCCAATCGCGAGATCGGCCTCGCCGTTTGTGATCATCGTCAGCATAAAGGTCTGAACAATCGGGCCGAGAGTTCGCATCAGCCGATCCGACGAGGAGAGCGAGTCATGAAGCGTTTCAAATCAGCGCGCCATTTAAATCGCTTCGCATCTGTCCACGCCCCAATCTACAATCTTCACAACTTTCCCCGCGATCGCTTCACCGCAGCCAACCACCGCGAACTGCGCTAGGCCGTCGCCAACATCTAGCGCGAAATCGCATGCTTGAAATCCGCGTAAACCCATCTCCCGGCCATCCTATTCCCTCCGCTTTTGTCCGGAGCCTGCAACGTCTCAGGCCGGATCGCGCATGAGGGATTGCGTCTTCGTCGTGGTCACCGTGGCGATCTGCGTCTCCGAAACAAGCGTTCCATTGGAGAAAACACGCAAATGCGGTGTTCCACCGGCCACGAAGCCGTCGATGCTTTCGGCTTTGGCAAGCAAAAAATCAGCGCGTGCGCCCCGATGCAAGCCATAATCCTTCAGCGCCATCAGTTTTGCAGGGAATGCGGTAATCATCGCGTAGGCGGTGGCAAGTTCGTCGCCCTTCAAATGGCCGGCCAGCAGGGTCCAGCGTGCGATTTCCAGCATGTCACCGGAGCCGGTTGGAACGAAAGGGTCTTCGATGTTGTCGGAAGCAGTGGCAATAGGCACACCGGCCCGCACGATCTCAGCCACCCGCGTCAGTCCGCGTGGCGGCAGTTTGTCGTAATCGCGCGCCTGCAGATAAAGATTGGCCGCAGGCAGCGTGACAACACCGAGCTTCAACGCGACAATCTGCTCCAGGATCGCTTCGAAATCCGGCCGGTCCATAGCACTGAGAACCGAAGCATGGCTGAGCACGGTGCGCGCCTCCAGACCATAGCGGCGGACCCGCTCGAAAACAGCATTAAAAAGCGGGCGTTGCGGGTTGAGATGTTCATCGAGATGCAGATCGACCGGACGGCCATGGCGTGCCGCTGCGGCGAACAGGATATCGAGATAACGCTCCGGGTCTTCCGCTACTGCGGGCGTGCCCCCAACGGCATCGGCCAGCGCGATCGCGCGATCGATGTTGGCCTCCAGCCAGTCCAGATCCTGCCCCGGATGCGGGATCATGAAAGCCACGAGCTGCAGCTTCACCCGGTCGGTCCAATCTGATCGTAGTTTCGCCAGAGCTTCAATGCCATTGAAGCCTGCATCCTTGTCCACATTCACATGGCTGCGGATAGCTGTGGTGCCGCGGCTGAGACAACGCTCGACGGTTCTGGATGCCCGCCTGAAAATATCTTCGGGCGGGGCCTGCCGTGCATATTTTGCGAAAGCGTCGCGCGCGCCCTGCAAAGTGCCCGACGGGTTGGGCGCGAAACGCAGTACGCCTGTCTTGTCGAGGTGCTGGTGCATATCCACCAGACCCGGCGAAACAATGCAGCCTTCCGCATCGATGAGCTGCATGTCGTCTTCAAGCTCGATGTCGGACGCAATATCAAGAATGACGCCCTTTTCGGAAATCAGCATATCGGCCTGTCGGACATCCCTGGCGCCGACTGCGACCATACCTCCCCGAACAAGACGACGGCGCGGCGCGGCGGATTGCTGGAACAAATTGTCCATCGTGAAACCTCATTATCTGAATGGAGCTGAAAGGGTAGAACGGGCTTATGTCGCCTGCCGCCTTCGGCGATGCCTGTGACGGCGGGTGCGAAGCTTCCGCTCGTAGGCCGGGCAGCACGCCCGGCCCCGTAGCTGGTTATGTTCAGCCGTCGTCTGTCTGGGACTTCGCCACGGCCAGATGACCACCATGTGCCTGATTGTGGTCTCCCAAACCGTTAAGGACAAGGTTGAGCGTCACTGAAACCACGCAAGCGACCACGACACTCGAATGCAGGATAGACTGCGTCCAGTCCGGCAGTTGCTGGAACAGATTGGGTGACATGATCGGAATGAAAGCGATGGCCAGCGTCAGTGCGACAATCAGAATGTTGTACTGATTATTCGCATAATCGACCTTGGACAGCGACTGGATGCCAGCTGCTGCGACAATGCCGAACATCGCCACTGCTGCGCCGCCGAGTGCTGGTGCGGGCACCGCCGCGAGGACTGCACCGAACTTTGGAAAGAAGGCGATAACGCACAGCATAAAGCCGCACAGGGCGACAACCCAGCGGCTGCGCACGCCGCTCAAAATGATGAGCCCGATATTTTCCATATGAGCAATGAAGGGGAACCCTGCAAAGACACCGGCAACCGCGCTGGCCAGACCGTTGGCGCGCACGCCATCGGCGACCTGTTCAGGCGTCACATCCTTGTCAACGATCTCGCCGATCGAAATGAACAGCCCCATGGATTCAACCGTCTGGACGATCATGACGATGACGATCGTCATAAAAGGCAGGACGGCGAAAGTCGGCAGACCGAAATAGAACGGCGTTGGAACGGTCACCCAGGGAGCGGTTTCGACCGGACTGAGGTTGCCCATTCCCAGGAGAAAGGCGACGATAGCCCCTGCCCCCATGCCGAAAAGCACGGCCAGATTTTTCAGTAGCGGTGATCCAAGCCGGTTGAATGCAAGAATGACGATCAGGACCAGAAGCGCTACGCCCAGAAAGGCCGGATCGCCGAAATCGGACTGGCCCCGCCCGCCGCCTGCCCATTGATAGGCTTCCGGCAGAAGCTGCACCCCGATGGCGGTGACAATGCAGCCCGTTACGACAGGCGGAAAGAAGCGTCGCAGATGGCCGGTGATCGGTGCGATCAGCATGATGAAGATGCCGCCTGCGATCACGGCTCCGCAAATCCCCGCTATACCAACTCCTGGCATGGAGCCGATAGCGATAATGGCCGAAACACTCGAAAAGGCAACGCCGTTCATGATCGGGAGACGCACGCCGAAACGCCAGAACCCGATGGTTTGCAACAGCGTCGCGATACCTGAACAGAAGAAGGTAACACTGATCAATATGATGGTTTCCTCGGAGCTGAAGCCGAGCGCATTGGCGATAATCAGCGGTACCGCAACCGATCCCACATAGGACACAGCAACGTGCTGCAGCGCCAGAGTGAGCGTTTTCTTGGCTGGTAATATTTCATCGACTGGATGTATTGCAGTTGTCATCGTTGTTCCCCTTGTTTGTTCATTCTCCAACGACTTGCGGCCGTCCGTTCATGACGTCTTGTGGTGAGGCCTTTTTGCAAATTCGATCGATCCGGCTTTGGAATTCATCCAGCATGAAGAGATACGGCGGATGCACTCCCGGTTCCAAAGCCGGCTCGCACGGGCGTTTACGCCCGGCAAGCTTCTATGCGGGCTTGCAGAGAGGCACGGTCCAAATTGCGCCCAATGAAGATCATCTTGTTTGAACGTTCATCTCCAGCCCACGGGTGATTGGGACGGAATTCGATCTCGTTGTGAACCCCGTGCAAGACGTAACAATAGTCATCGTCCTGCATGGAGAAGATACCTTTCATCCGAAACAGATTCTCATTATCTTGTCGCTTGAGTTCCGTTACCCAGCGCGACATTTTTTTGGGGTCCATATTGCCCGGGAGTTCTATAGCCACCGATGTGACCGAAACGTCGTGTGTGTGACTGGCATCGCCAAGCCATGCATGGTCGTGGTCGTGGTCGTGGTCGTGATCATCGTGGTGATGATTGTGGATGTGCCAGCCGAAATCGATTTCTGCAGCCATCTTACGATTGCGATCAAATGCCGCCAGCCCCAGGATTTTGCGCAGATCAATCTGTGCATAGCTCGACAGCACAATTTCCGCCGTTTCATTGAGCTGGCGGATACGCTCGGTCACATCAGCGATATCAGCATCCTGCGCCAGATCCACCTTGTTGAGCACGATGCGGTCTGCACAGACGATCTGATCGACCGCCTGATTGTCGATGCCATCCAGATGAATATCGTCCAGATGCTGGCGGATATGCTTGACGTCGACCAGCGTGATGACACCATCGAGATTGGTTTCGTTGCGGATCGGATCGTCAAGGAAGAATGTCTGTGCAACCGGATAGGGATCGGCAAGTCCGCTCGTCTCGATAATGATATGGTCGAGACGTTCGGGTCTGGCCAGCAATTGGCGTATAACTCGCAAAAGATCATCACGCGCCTCGGCCACACAGCATACGCAACCATTGGTCATTTCGAAGATTTCTTCCGTACTGCCCACGACCAGATCGCCATCAATACCGATTTCCCCAAATTCATTCTCGATCACGGCAATCTTCATGCCGTGATTTTCCTTCAGGATGTAGTTCAGCAGCGTCGTCTTGCCGGAGCCGAGAAAACCGGTAAGCACGGTGACCGGAATCTTGTCCTTGACTGTCTTCAACATCGTTTCTTCTCCCTTGGATTTTTGTTATCAGGGCGTCTTGAGCCACCGCCGCACGCCACCCGTCTCAAGATCGAAAAGATCGAGAACCCGGCCCACCGTGTGATCGACTATCTCCGCGATGCTCGCGGGCCTAACGTAGAATGCCGGAACCGGGGGCGTGACGATTGCGCCCATCTGAGTGACGGTCAGCATGTTAGCGATATGGGTTTGCGTCAAAGGCGTTTCCCGGACCAGAAGCACGAGTTTGCGCCGTTCCTTCAACGTGACGTCGCCCGCCCGGCTGACCAGGCTTCCCGACAGGCCATGCGCTATTTCCGCCAGCGTTTTCATCGAGCATGGTGCCACGACCATGCCCATGGTCCTGAAGGATCCGCTCGAAATGCTGGCAGCCATATCGTCGGACTTGTAGAGATAGTTTGCCAGATCGCGGATATCGGCGAGCTTATAGTCTGTCTCGTGGGTCATGGTCAGAAGCGCCGACCGGCTGACGACGACATGGGTTTCTATCTGGAGCCGCTGCAGAATTTCGAGAAGGCGAAAGCCATAGACGAAGCCCGATGCGCCGCTGATACCGACGACCATGCGCGGGCGGTGTTCGTCTGGTCTTGGGGAAATGGCGTTCATGTCACCGCTCCCCTCAGTTTTACCCCGGCCAGACTGCCCACCAGATTGCGTGCACGTCCCAGCGCATCGTCGCCGATGACCGCACGAATACCGTGGAAATCCGGGCTTCGGGTTGCATCGAGAGCGAGCCGTGACGTCGTGCCGTCGGCGCTTGAGGACGGATCAAGCGGGCTACCCGGCAGACCGTCAATCCTGAAGAGATCACGATGCGGCTGGAAATGCGTGGCCAAAGCCCACAGCACCTGGCTGTCCTGCGTGACGTCTATATCGTCATCAACCGCTATTACGGTCTTCAAGTAAGGGTCCCAGCCGAGAAGGCCGAGCATGACCTGGCGGGCCTCGCCGGGTCGGCTTTGCTTCAGCGCCACATAGCAATGAAAGTGCGTGCCGGAAGTGGGATAGTGCAACCGCGTCACCGATGGGAACCGTGCCTTCAGCTTTTCGAACATTTCGGCTTCCCGCGGCAGGCGAGCAAGGTTGAGATGCTCATCCGTCGCACCGCCCACCACATCGACGAGCCAGGGCGCCTTGCGACGCATGACCGCCGTTATGTGAAACAGCGTATTGGTCGAACGATCCGAGGAATAACCGGAAAACTCGCCGAACGGACCCTCTTCGACATGTGCGTTAGGGTCAAGGTGACCCTCCAGTACATATTCCGCCGCCGCCGGAACGCCGATGGCATAGCGTGGCGTCCTGACAAGACGTAACGGCTCGCGCATCAGCCCACCAGCAACAGCACGCTCATCGGCACCGAACGGCAACCTTGCCGAAGCGGCCAGCATGAAAAGCGGATGCGCTCCTATCACCATCGCGACCGGCAACGGGCGACCGGCTTCACGCGCCGTTTGATACATGCGCCATAAATGACCGCGTGAATGCAGGCTCGTTGCCAGCGCCGACGGGGAGTGCCGCATTGATCTGTGATAGCTGAGATTGGCGATACCGGTTTCCGGATCGCTCGCAACAATGATCGCATTTGTGATGTAGGGGCCGCGGTCACTCTCGAAATGCCGGATCATCGGCAGTTTATCGAGATCGACGTCCTTGCTCTCATCGACCTGTTCCATTACCGGGCCGTTGGCAACATATTCAGGCTCGATCGGAGTGTTGGCGCGTTTCTGATACTCGCCATGAAGCTCACAGACACTCGTTCCGAGAATACGGGCGATCCGTTCGCGCGACGCGAACACATTCGTGACCAACGGCACCTCGCTGCCCGGAACTTGATCGCAGACCAGCATGGGCGTCTTGCCTTTTTCGGCCAGCGCGGCCACCAGAGCGGTGACATCGCGACCATCCTGTAGGGGTTCGCGGATATGAACAACGTCGTCGGGATAAAGTTGTCGGTAGACGTTCGCGAAACCCTGAAAATCCTGTGTTCCCGTCTTGGTGACTGAATGCAGCTCGTTCATGACTCCTCCCGATGTAATTTTCTGAAATGTGCGGGGCGCAGGCGCACCCCGCACAATGCCTCAAACGTAGGTCGCCTTGAGACGTTTCTCCGCTTCCGCCAGATCCTTGGGAGGCTTAGTGGGTTCGATACCGACGAGACGGGCAATGTTGTTACCCAGATAGTCTTCGAGAGTATCTTCACTGAGGTTCATGCCCTGCGGCTCGGGCGAACACAGAACCTCCAGTTCGCGCAGCCACATGCCCGGATTGTTCGGCGGCGAATCCGTTCCGAACACGATCTTGTTTGGCGGCAGTTGCTTTGCGAACTCCACGATGCGCGACTGGAAGCACCAACCGGACTCGCAATAGACATTCGGTGAGTCCATAGCCATCCAGAATGCTTCGAACGAGTAGTTACCGCCCGTCTGTATCCCGAAATGGCCGATGATGAAGTTTACCATCGGGAATTCGCGAATGACGGGATAGAACTGCGTCGGGATCGAATAGGGCCCGTCACCTGTGTGGATAAGCACAACGACGCCCAGCTCCGCACATTTCTTCATGGCAGGCCGGAGCCATTCCAATGCCCGGTCGGGGCGATAACCATGCATGTTGGAATGCAGCTTCAGCATTTTGAAGCCGTATTCCTTGACGTGGAATTCCAGTTCCGCAGCCCCGTTCTCCGGGCCCCAGCGAGGATTGAAGTTGAAGTTACCGATGAAGCGGTCCGGATATTTCTGGCAAAGCTCGGCGACATAAGACATGTAATCGCGAATGCCGTCGCGCCCGCGGCGGTTACCATCGCGATAACCCGTATTGCCGGGTGGCGGCTGAATGAAGCCCATATCGATCCGGCGCGGCTTGCCGTTGATCATATAAGGGCCGTCCATGAGCTTCAGCATACGCTCGCCGGTGAACGGTTCACCGGTATGACGCCAGGCCTCGTCGACCAGATTGGTTGGATGAAGATGGGTGTCGATGATCATGTGGATTCTCCGCTGAACTAGGCAAGGGTCGCCAGGTAGTGCTTGTTTTCGATGCCATGACGTTCAAGTTCGGCGACTGCATCCTGATAGGTGGCGGGCGGAGGGGTTGGCTCCATGCCCAACATACGGGCGAGATTGTTGCCGAGGTAATCCTCGAGCGTGTCCTCGTCGAGGTTCATCCCCTGCGGCGGTTCGTGGCAGAGTACCTCCAGAAGGTTCAGCCACATGCCCGGTTCGTTGGGCGGAGTGTCTGAGCCGTAAAGGATCTTGTGCGTCGGCAAATCCTTAGCAAATTCGACGATACGCGACTGCAGGCACCAGCTGCTTTCACAGAATACGTTCGGATATTCCATTGCCCATTGGAAAGGCTCGAAGCAGTAGACCCCTCCCGTCTGCACACCGAAATGCGCCATGATGAAATTGACGTCTGGATATTCCTTGATCAGCGGAATCCATTCCGTCGGAATGCTGTAGGGGCCGTCACCTGTATGCAGCTTAACGAGTACGCCAAGCTCCCGACATTTGTCGAGTGCAGGGCGCAGCCAATCCTTGGCGCGATCGGGCCGGTATGCGTGCATGTTGGCCTGCAACTGAACCATGCGGAAACCGTGTTCCTTCACGTAACGCTCGATGGCCTCGACCCCGTTGCGCACGCCGCAACGCGGATTATAGACAAAGCAGCCAATGAAACGGTCCGTATATTTTTGAACCATTTCAAGCGTATACGCCATATAGGCATCAATGGACTGACGCCCGTCGAGTTCCCCGTCCGTCCATGTGTAGATGGTGTTGCCTTGTGGTGGCTGGATAAACGCCTTGTCGATGCGGCGCGGTTTGCCATTGATCGTATAGGGGCCGTCCATCATTTGAATCAGGCGCTCGCCGCTGAACGGATCGCCATCATGCTGCCATGCCAGATCGACCAGATTGGTCGGATAGCAACTGGTATCGATGATCATTGATTGGTCTCCTTTTCCCGGTCATGAAGGACCGATCCACGAGAAAACCAACTGCGTCCCCCTTTTGTGCGACAACCGTTCGCCAAGCGACGGCAGGCTTATTTTTCGACAGCAGTGATTTTCGTCACGACCCACTATCGCCGCATAGATAGTGAGACGTACAATATCGCTTTCAGTACATGGTGAGACGATTTCGATATGATGGGGCGTTGTTTCGCCATCTGTCCGCCCCCGCCCCGAAAAGCGAAATCACGCAATAAAAAAAGCCGACCCAAGGGCCGGCTGTAACGCGTGAGGGACAAAGGACCGCCGCTGGCACTCACTTGGAAAGCTGCTTGGTCCAGTCGAACAGCATGGTTGCGCTGAGAACAGCGAAGATAAGGATGATATCGAACACGAAAACCTCGAAAATGGGAAGCCACAGGGCCTTGTTGAACGGGCAAGGATTTACCGGTCAGCATCCTTTGAAGACCTCTCGGATCTCCATCCCCACGCCTGACATGCGCCTCATAAATGCAATCGGGTTACGAAATCAAGTGTGTTTCGCGATTCTTCATCGCCTCGGTAGGTCGCGAGCAAGGCTGGCAATACCGGCAACTAAGGCGGCCAGAGCACCCGCGTATAGCGCATAAAGTGGCCCGAAAGATTGAACATTGCCGCCACGAGTGCCACTCCAAGCGATTGTCCGGCAGTGCCGACAAGCGTGGATATACCCCCAGCGCTGCTGCTTCTGTCCGGAAGAGGACATTAGTATCGCCTTCATGTTCGGCGCTTGAAACAGATCAAATCCAGCCCCGCATAAAGCCAGTCTGGTGCCAATGGCGTGGGCCCGACGACAAACGCGTTGATACCCATGCCGATTCCAAGCAGCTTTTCAGGAAATATGAACCGCGTGAGTGCAATTCCGGTTCCAGCGATGCAAGCGCCCCAAATACCCTAAAGCGTTCGACCGAATATGAGCGAGCCGAATGAGGATGAGAATCGGCATATTAAGGAAGCGAGGCTGAATAGAATAATGCCGGTTATAGCGATCCTTCTCGCCCCCAGTCTTTCCGCACAGACAATTGCGGGCAATAGGGCGACCACCATGGATAGCTGGTAAGAAGCAATAATCCATATGGCTTATCATGCGGTCACATCAAGGCTGAAGGCCATTTGCGGCAAAGCCGTGTTGGCAATCGCAATATCGAGATTGGCGACAGCCACATTCAGCAAAACTGCAACAATTGCGAGCACCCGATCCGCACCATGAAACCCATTCTTTGTTGGGTCGGTTGCGGTATCCGTGATTGAACCAGCATATTTCAGCCTGAAGGAAAACACGCTTCGCTCCTTCCGTTGGCTGCGCTTCGATTTCTACGACTTAAAGATGTCGACAACAGTGTTTTGCATTTTCAGTCACTATCGCTCCATCACTTTTGAGACGTACAATATTGTTTGTTCGGGCTGGTGAGAGGTTTTCGATATGGCTTACAATCATCTGAAACCGTTCGATCTGCGAACGCTGCGTTACTTCCTCGTCGTCGCGGAGGAGCTCCATTTCGGTCGCGCCGCCGTACGTTTAAACATGTCGCAGCCTCCTCTCAGTCAGCAAATCAGACAACTGGAAGACCGTCTCAACGTTGTGCTGTTCAAACGCAGCCATCACAATGTTGAACTGACTGCGGCCGGCCTGGCTCTCAAGGAGCAGGCCCCGCTGATCTTCCAGCAGTTGGAAAAAGCCGTTGTCACGACCCGTATGACTGCCGCAGGATCCATCGGTCGACTAGACATAGGTGTGATCAGTTCATCACTGGTTGGTATCATACCCAGGGCGCTCGGTATCTTCACCAGTCGTTATCCCGATGTCGACTGGCAGCTTCACGAACTGACGCCAGCGCTCCAGATACAGGGATTGCTCGAACGTCGCATTGATGTTTGTCTTTTTCGCATGCCCCCGCATCAGGAAGGCCTGCAACGGGAAATCATTATGCAGGAAGCGCTTATGGTAGCTATGCCGAGATCGCATCCTCTCGCCAGTCAAAACACCGTCTCCCTGATGCAACTGAAGGATCATCCCTTCGTCATGTTCGGCCTGCACCAGTCGAGATTTGCGGATTTTCTTTATCAATGTTGCGTCAAAGCCGGGTTCATGCCGAGAATTCGCCAGCAGGTCGTCGAGGTACAATCTCTTCTAAGCCTCGTCGGCGCCAATATCGGCGTTGCCCTGTTACCGGCCAGCATGCGACAACTGGCGCAACCAGAAGTGGTTTTCAAGCCGATTCATCCGTCACCGCCAGAGATCCCATTATACGCGACCTATCGCGCAGGAGACACGTCACCAACACTTAAGCGTTTTCTTGAGATAATTGGTGAACTGATTACCGAACACCAGATAAACACGGCCTCCGATGAATCGGACCGACAGATCCAATCGGTTTTCGAAGGGAGCGAGAGCAACACAAATTGAAGGCAACAGCATCCTTTAGAAGGACGCGCAAAGAGATGGGGCTGAACAATGGTCCAGCCCCGCTTGTTCGTTCTTATTTTGCTTCGATAGCCTGAAGACCGGCAAGGGCGCACTCCGCATCGGTTGCACCGGATGGTGCGCCGCCGACGCCAATGCCACCCACCAGCACGTCGCCGATCTTGATCGGCAGTCCGCCCGCCTGAATGACGAAGCGAGAATCCATGTCCCGCATGCCATTATTGGCCGGCTTCGACGCAATAAACTCTGCAAGTTCACCGGAATCGCGGCCCAGAGCTGCTGACGTGAAGGCTTTTCCTTCAGCGCTATTACCGGTATGCGGACCGGAAAGATCGGCCTTGAGCAGAACCTTCGTCGATCCATCGCGCGCTACGACTGCGACGCTCACATTGTTGCCCCTGGCGACACAGGCATCCAGCGCAGCCTGCGCTGCCTTGGTTGCGAGATCAAGCGGCAGATAAGGAGTGGTTGGAAGCGTTTGAGCGAAAGCGGTAGCCGGAGCCATCGACAGGGCGATAATTGCAAGTTTACGGATCATGGTCGTTCCTTGGTTGTGATGAGAAACAATTAGTTTCCACCAGCGAGGAACGGAATCCGTAACATTTACGATCTTATCGGTAGTTCTACGGATTCGACTGCCCCTCCAGCCACAAACGCGTCATTTCCGCTTGCGAAGTCGTGCCCAGTTTCGCCCCTATGGCCGCACGGTGGCTGTCTATCGTACGTGGCGATACTTCAAGACCATCAGCGATTTGCTTGGTCGTGAAACCTCGCGCAATACGATCGAGCACCTCGCGTTCACGCGCCGTCAACGTGTCCAGCAGTGCCAGCGTTTCAGCTCTTAGCGCCCTGCTCCCGAGCCTATGGTCAAGCAATTGCTGAGCCTTCTGGATTGCGTCGATCAGATCCTGCTCATCGACGGGCTTAGAAAGATAATCCACTGCACCGTTTCGAAAGGCGCGACGACAGGCTTCGATATCGCCGTGGCCCGAAATGATGATCACCGGCCAGTCAATTTCCTGCCCGGCCAACATCTCCTGAAGTTTCAGGCCTGTCATGACCGGCATGCGAATATCGAAGATCATGCACCCCGGCTTCAGTCGTGGTAGCTGCCCCAGAAACACAGAAGGATCAGCAAAACTCCTGACCTCGATATCTATGGTCGACAGGAGAAGGCTGAGCGACTTTCGTACTGCTTCATCGTCATCGACGAGATAGACCGGCTGAACCATCCTCTTAACTTTCCGTGTCTTGAGCAATTGGGAGCGCAACGCGAAACAGCGCGCCGTGCTCCTGTGGAATATAGGAAATCTCGCCGCCAAAACGCTCGACCAACCGCTGACTGAGTGCCAGACCGAGGCCGGTTCCTTCAGGGCGACTTGTGGTAAACGGGGTAAACAGGCGCGGCAATAGTTCCCTTGCTACGCCAGGACCATTATCCGCAATTTCCAGAATGGCTATCGGTCCGTCAGCTTTCAGGGATGCATTTACCCGTCGGTCCTGATCTTCGTCATGAAAGGATTCAATCGCATTACGGAGAAGGTTAAACATCACCTGCTCCATTTCCACGGGATCAACCGCAGCTATCAAAGGTGTTTCGGGCAGCACAAGTTCAACTTTGACGCCTCGCCGGATCGCTTCCGAAGCTAGCAAGGTCTGCACATTTTGAAGCGACAGGCGTAGATCGGCGGGTGCCGTCTGCCGACGCTGTGGGCGGGACCAGTTGCGTAGTCGATCCAGAATGGCCGATGCACGGCGCGCCTGGTCCACCATATCATCCAGCGCTCCAGCGAGAGCCTCCGTATTGTTACGGTTCAACAAGCGGCGCCCTGCCTGCGCGCCAGCGAGAAGTGCCGTCAGAGGCTGTGTCAGTTCATGCGCCATGCCGCTTGCCATCTCCCCCATCGTGTTGACCCGCGAGGCATGGGCCAACCGGGCCTCAAGACCGCTCAGTTCTGCACGGCGTTCCGCGTGGCGTGTGCGTTGTGTCTGGCGGACGATGACCAATCCACCGAAAAACAGCAGATTGGTGAGGACAAAAATCGGGATCAACTGGTCAAAAGGCAACAGATCGGTCCAGCGCGTGGCGTGCGCAGTCTGGAAAAGAAGCGGCTGCGTGGCGCTGCCCAGTTTCTTGGAAAAACGCGCTTCGCCGAACGAGACCGAGCTACTGTACAGAACCGTTCCATCGGGCATCAGGACGCGTCGTGCAACACCTTTACGGCTCCAGAATGGGTCATCAGATGTAATCAGACTGCCGGCATTGATCGCCAGCGCCAGGCCGTCGTGAGGATTATCCGTATTCGGACTACGTTTTACGATCAAATAGTGTCCCGGTCGTGCTGTAGGTGCCAGCAGTTCGGGAACACCGCGTGATGAAAGAGCCGCCGCAAGTATCGCATCGGCCAGTTCCGGTTCCAGCTTTCTGGTGCCGGTCACTGGGACAGTTGGCTCCATCGCCACCAATTGAATCTCGTCTATGCGCGGATAGAAACGAACAATCGTTGCCGCCACTTCAAGGAAAACATCGTCCTGAGAGATATCGGCAGTGCGCGCCTTGGATTGAGCGATCGTCGAAAGCGCCGTCAGATGGGCATCGTGCTGGTCGGCACGCTGCGAAGCCTCACGGTGCAAAGTGAAGCTGGCCGCTTGAAGTTCGGACAACAGGGTGGCGCGCTGATAGACAACGAGGCCACCTATCGCCAAAAGATTGAACAGCAACCACATGAGGATCGGAAGTGCGGCAGACCGGATGCTTCTATTGAGGTTCATAAATTACATCCCGGTATCAGCCGCTGTTCAGACAGAATATCGACCCAACTGACAATCATAATTCGAACAAGTCTTGTGAAGTTATTGGAGTTTAACAAGGCTGGCAAATGCAGTGTCGGCGGAAGCGCCTAAGGCTTCGCGACTGCGCGAAAAGCCGTCGCCAGCTTTTTGACCGCGATCTCGATTTCCGCCGGTGTGTAAGCTGCAAATCCCATCAGAAAACCGGTTGCGGCGGCAATACCATGTAGCCAATACGCAGGCCCGGAAAGAGTGATTTGGTGAAAGTACCGATATAGATTGTCCGATCATGCCGGTCGAGGCTTTGCACGCAGGCCATCGGCTTGCCAGCGTAGTGAAACTCGCTGTTATAATCATCCTCGATAATCCATGTCTTCTGGCGGGCGGCCCATTCGATCAGTGCCAGGCGACGATCCAGCGACAGGGTCGCACCGGTTGGAAACTGATGGCGTGAGAAACACGGCCTTGGCGTTGCTCGCTTCGCTTACCATCCGCTCGATCACAATGCCCTGGTCATCCACACCGACCGGGATGGCTTCAAGTCCGGCGGCATCGAACACCTTGCGGGCGCCGTAAAAGGCAGGATCCTCGATGACGATCCGGTCACCGGGATCGAACAGCATGTTTGCACATAAAGTCAGTGCCTGTTGCGAGCTGGTGAGGATCAGCACCCTGTCGGATGTCGCGCGGCCGCCGCGTTCCAGGTTCACGTATTCGGCGACAGCGCGCCGCAAGGGCCCTGTCCCCGGCGGATCGCCATGCAGAAGCACCTGCGTACCGGTTTCCTTCAACACCTGCCGCTCCAGACGCTCCCAAAGCTGAAGCGGGAAGTTCCGGGTTTCCGGAACGCCGTGGGCGAAAGGCCATGGCGCAAGGAGCTCGCGCACGCCACCGCTGTGAAACATGACCGCACCGCGTTTGCTCAGATTGGGCGCCTGATTGCGCAAAAGTGCATCGCGATGGGAAACGCTGTGTCCGGGCGTAAATTCCGTTATCTGCGCCACAAAACTTCCGCTGCCCACCCGGCGGTCGATGATACCCTCGGCATGCAACTGCGCAAAAGCCGCTTCGATCGTGTCCCGGGATACGCCCAGCGATTTGGTGAGACTACGCAAAGACGAAAGTGCTTTTCCAGGCCCGAGTGCGCTATCGACGATCAATTGCCGGATTGATCGCTGAATGCGGGCGTGGAGCGGCATGGCCGCATGGACAATCCAAGCCTTAACAGATTCAAGTTGGGCGCGGAGAATACCGACGTGTAATGACCCGTTTTCGCGATCTCGATGAGACGAACGGTTTCATCCGACAGTTCGAAGCTATTCGGTTTTGCCACTCCTATTGTGCCAGTCGTCGAAACCATATTAAACTCCTGATTTCAATGTGAGAAGCGCTCATCCCCGACCTCACCCTATTGCGTCAACAAGGTCGGCTTATGTTATCGCGCATACTAAAACCCCGGTGGAAGTTGAACGGACACCTGCGAGAAAGCGCGTCCGTCACTATCGTTCCAACCGATAAGAATTGCATCACCTGCCACCGGTCTGGTGGTGAAATCCAGAAGTGGCTTGCGAACCACCATCGTCTGCCCGCAGCCAATGTCCACCAGTGCGCGCAAATGGTCACCGAGGTAAGTCGTATCTAAGATTGTTCCCTTGCACTGATTGGAGCGGCTCTGCGCCGCTGTGCCGATCACAAGATGCTCGGGCCTAACTGCGATTTTAACAGGCTTGCCTGTATCGGTAAAACTGGAGGATAGATGTGTCCGCACTGTCTGGCCACAATCCAAGCGGATGGTTCCATAACCACGTTCATCCACGCCTTCCGAATGTCCAGAGATGATATTGTTCTCACCAATAAAGCCCGCCACGAAAACATTTGCGGGCTGCTCATAAAGCTCCTGCGGGCTGGCGATCTGAGTGACCGATCCGCGCTCGAAAATGGCAATGCGGTCGGACATCGCAAGCGCTTCAGTCTGATCGTGCGTGACATAGACCATCGTAACACCCAAATCCCGATGGATTTGCTTGATCTCATATTGCATATGTTCGCGCAGTGTCTTGTCGAGTGCGCCAAGCGGTTCGTCCATCAGAACCAGGCTCGGCTCAAAGACGAGCGCGCGAGCAAGTGCAACACGCTGCTGCTGCCCACCAGAAAGCTCACTCGGCCGACGGTTTTGCATTCCTTCCAGGCGAACCATCTCGATGGCCTTGTCCACCTTAACCTGTATTTCCCGCTTGTTCATCTTTCGCATGCGCAACGGATAAGCCAGATTCTGCGCTACGGTCATGTTTGGAAACAACGCATAATTCTGAAAGACAACACCGATGCCCCGGCGGTGGGGCGGCAAGTGTTCAATCGGCTTTCCCTTGACGAGAATATGACCTCGGGTAGGCGTTTCGAAACCGGCAAGCATCATCAGCGTTGTGGTTTTACCGGAACCTGAACCGCCGAGAAGTGTTAGAAACTCGCCCTGTCTTACCGACAGGTTAAGATTCTCGATAACAACGGTGCGTCCATCATAGGTTTTCTGCACGCCCACGAATTCAATGATTTGTCCGGTTTCCATGAATGACCTTTCGTGCGGCTGATATGCGTTTCCAGGTTTCCCGTACTGTCGGGAAGCATTTTCTGCGCGGTATCAATCCCTGTAGGGCACGTCAGTTGCGAGCCACCCGTCTTCCTGTTTCTGCCAGTAAATATCGTGCAGTTGACGTGTTAACGGACCGGGCTTGCCATCGCCGACTGTCTTGCCGTCGATTGTAGTCACGGGCATGATGCCGCCAGCCGTACTGGTCATGAAGATTTCGTCGGCACCGAGAATCTCGCCAATGGCGACAGGACGGACCTCGCAACGCAGCTGCAATTGCTCGCACAGTTCCAGAACTGTCCGTCGGGTCATACCTTCGAAAACACCGCTTTCTGGCGTGCAGAGAATATTATTTTTGACAGCGAATACGTTGAAGCCTGCGCCTTCGGTAATATTGCCATCCCCATCACGCAGAACGGCCACGAAAGCATCTCTGTCATAGGCCTCAAAGATGCCCATGGTGAGGTCGAGCCAGTGGAAGTTCTTGATGCGCGGGTCCACCGCCTGTGGTGCAATACGATGAACCGAGCTTACAACCATGGGAACGCCCTGCCGGCGCTGATCGTCATTCGCAATCCAGACAAAAGGCGTAGCGAAAGCATAAAAGCGCTGGGTACAAAGACGCGGATCACGGCTACCAGCCGGCGGCATTCCCCGTGTGCATGTCATCTGCACATAGGAGTCGCGCAAACCGCTCAAACTGACACATTCGATGAGGATCTCGGCGATTTGCTCACCCGTGTAGGGCAGCGACATACGAAGCCCACGCATGGACGCAAAAAACCGTTCGATATGGTCGTCAAGACGAAAGAAGCGCCCCTTCCAGACATGCGCAACGTCATAAGTGGCGTCAGAACGCACGAAGCCGCGATCAAGAATTGGAATGCTGGCATCGGCAACTGGCATATAGCGCCCGTCAATGAATGCAACGCCTCCCTGCGGGTTAGGAATGTGGACAGCGTTTTCTTCGGTCATGTTATACCTTTCCGAGATTTCGAGCATTGCGGTTCACGAGGAACAGCGCGGCGATGAGGCTGAGGGTGGCGACGATCATGAGGAACGTTGCCATTGCAAGAATGGACGGTTCTATATTGTCGCGAAGTCCCTCGAACATTTTCAAGGGAAGGGTTCGCTGGCCGGGACCGGCAAGGAAGAGAGTTACAACGACTTCATCGAACGAGGTCATAAACGCGAAAAGCGCGCCAGAGATAATGCCCGGTGCAATGATCGGAACAAGAACTGTCATGAAGGCTTTGAAAGGAGACGCGCCAAGACTGGCCGCGGCGCGGAGCAATCCCATGTCGAAGCCCTGTAGAGTGGCCGTCACGGTGATGAGCACAAACGGCGCGGACAGGACTGTATGGGCGATGATAACGCCAGGCATGCTGGCGGTCAGACCAAACTTCGCCATCAGAAAGTACATTCCGAGCCCGCTAATGACAGGCGGAACAATCATTGGCGCGATGAGAAAGCCGAGGATCGCGGTTGGCATGGGCAAGTCGCGACGGGCAAACGCATAAGCTGCAAGTGTGCCGAGAATGGTTGCAGCAACTGTCGACACCGAACCGATGATCAGACTGTTCTTGAGTGATGAGAGCCATGGGCCATCCGCAAACACACGCTCATACCACTGCAACGAAACACCCGGCAGCGGATAGGAGAGAAAGCTGCCCGAACTGAAGGACAGCGGGACGATAGCAATGAGTGGAACGACCAGAAAGAGTATCATAGCCACGCCAAAGCCGTAGTAGAGCGTCCGTATGATCATTGCTTGACGATGATATGGCATTGGCGATCTCACTTTAGTCCCGCTAGCTGACGCACGCCCACTGTGCGCGCGGCGAGCGCATAGACCGCAACAGTGCAAAGCAACAGCATAATCCCAAGTGCCGACGCCATGCCCCAGTTGATGGTGGTATTGGCGAAGAAGGCGATGAAGTAGCCGAGCATCTGGTCGCGCGCGCTCGCGACCAGCGATGGCGTGATATAATAGCCCGCGGTCACGATGAAGGTCAGCAATACACCCGCTCCGACACCCGGCAGCGTCATCGGCAAATAGACATTCAAAAACCCGCGAACCGGATGAGCGCCAAGAGAGGCTGACGCCCGCATGAAATGTGGTGGTATACCCTTCATCGTGGAATAGAGAGGAAGGACCATGAAGGGCAACATCATGTGGATCATCACAATATAGAGCCCGGTGGTGTTGAAGATCAGCTCCAGGGGCTGCCGGATCAGACCAAGCCAACCAAACAGGGAATTAACAAGCCCCTCACGTTGAAGAAGTACGATCCAGGCAGAGGTGCGCGCCAATAGCGATGTCCAGAACGGCAACATTACAGCTATGATAAGCGCGATCGAAAGAAATCGCGGCGCACTCACCATCAGATTGGCAAGCGGATAGCCAAGCAGAGCGCAAACGAGAGTGACGATAGCTGCCGTCTTGAGCGTACGAAAGAGGATATCGACATAGGTTCGTTGCTCTTGGGGTGCCTGTACCACCTTACCGTTGTCATTAATGGCAAGGTCGACTGCGGCAAGCATGTAGAAAGGCGTGTAGGCTGGCGACGCGCGTTTCATCGCGTGCCAATACGCTGCCTCCTCCCACCTCTTGTCGATTCCGGCCAGAAAACGGCGTGCGGCACCATCTGCAGTGATATCGTCTGGCAGTATTCGCAACTTGCGAACGGTGCTGGTGAGTAGCGTTCGGTAGCCGCTTTCCTCGTAGTTCAAGCGTCGGGCAGCCTCAGCAACGAGATTGCGCGGAGTGCCAGCAATTTCCTGCACAAAAGTGGTGAAAACAACATCCGGTGGCAACTCCGCTGGATCGCTCGCCGTCCAGCGGGACAATTCAGCCACCGTTTCTGGTAGAGCCTGCGTCAGTTCGACATTATCAATTGCCTTGTAGAGAATGATGCCGATCGGCAGCATGAATGTCAGCAGCACATAGAATAGAAGTGGCGCCACAAGCATTAGGGACACAACGCGCCGACGTCTGTCGGCTCGCCCCCATTCCCGGCGCGTTGCCTTGGTCGCGGTGGTGTCTTCATCGATCAAGGTCATCGGAACCATGCCTCCATAAACCATGCCGGCTGGAAATCGACCGGCATGGCCTTTAACACTATCCAGTTGGCTTACTGGGCAACCCAGCTGGCAAAGCGCTCTGCCAGTTCCTCACCGTGATCAATCCAGAACTCCGAGTTGAAACGCACCGCGTCTTTGAGATTGTCTGGTGCAGATGGGAGTTTTGCCAGTCGGTCCGCGGGAAGAGCTTCCATGGCTTTGACGTTGCTGACGCCGTAGGCGATATTATTGGCAAAGGTGATTTGTGATTCTTTCGACATCATGAATTCGACGAAAGACGTTGATTCATCTAGGTTAGGAGTTCCCTTCATGATGGCCCAGAACTCAGTCGAGTTGATCTGTCCGTCCCAGACGATAGCGAAGTCTTTCCCTTCCTTCTGGGCGGTATCAACGCGACCATTATAGGCTGTCGTCATGACGACATCGCCTGAAGAAAGCCATTCCTGCGGCTGGGCTCCACTCTCCCACCACTGGATATGTGGCTTCAGTTGATCGAGCTTGGCGAAGGCTCTGTCCTGACCTTCCTTGGTTGCAATTACGCTATAGACTTCCGATGGCGGCACGCCGTCTGCCATCAAGGCTACTTCCATGGTCAGTTTCGCAGTCTTGCGCAAACCGCGTTTGCCAGGCCACTTTTCCACGTTCCAGAAATCGGCCCAGTTCTTGGGCCCGTCCGTCAGTTTGGTCTTGTCATAGGTCAGAATGTTGGCCCAACTCAGAGCACCGACGGCGCATTCTTTGAACTGGCTAGGATCAATCTCATCTGCATGTGGTTTTTTCGACCAGACAATATTCTCGAGAAGCCCCTGCTCGCACGCCATGGTGACTTCATCGTCCTCCATCTGCATAACGTCCCAGGTGACGTTTCCAGCGTCGACCATTGCCTTCTGCTTGGCGAGGCCGCCGTTTGTCGTGTCTTCAAGCACCTTGATGCCCTTTTCCTTGGCATAGGGCGTGAAATAGGCTTCGCGAAACGCGTCCTGAACCGCACCGCCAAAGCCAACAACAGTTAGATCGCGAGCATGGGCGCCAGAAAGGCATGCCGCAGTCGCGATACCAGTTGCCAAAAGCATCTTCCCATATTTATGCATGTTCTTGTTCCTCTCTCTTTTATGATCATTGCTCGCCCTGTGTTTTTCTTGTGACGAGGTATTTCGCTTCAGACGAGAATTTGCATCGGGTTCTGAAGAAGCTCCTTGAAACTGGACAGCCATTGCGCTCCCAAAGCGCCATCTATTGCCCGATGATCGAGCGAAAGCGTCACGCGCATAACGCGGGCGTCAACGGCTTTGAGCTCCCGAGACACAATCTGTTCTTCAATCGCGCCGACTGCGAGAATTGAGGCTTGCGGTGGATTGACAATGGCGATGAAGTCGCTCACGCCATACATGCCGAGATTGCTGATGGTGAACGAACCGCCACGATGCTCGCCCGGCTTCAAGCTGCCATTGCGGGCCCTGAGCGCTAGATCGGAAATCTCATCCGAGATTACCGATAGCGATTTTTTGCCAGCATCCTTGACCACCGGGGTGATCAATCCGCCATCTGTCGCCACCGCAATGGAAATATCCGTTCGTTGCAGACTGAGAAGAGCGTCCTCAGTCCAGATAACATTGCAGGCAGGAACGCGAGCGAATGCAGCGGCGGCGGCCTTGACCAGAAAATCCGTAATCGAAAACCGCGCTTCTGCCGGACGCGTAGCATTGATCTGCTTTCGAAGTTCAAGCAGTGCATCGACAACGATTTCTGCGTTTAGATAAAAATGTGGAATCGTCTGTTTGGACGCGCTCAATCGCTGTGCAATCGTCCGCCGCATAGCGGAATGCGGTATGGCAACATGTGGGATCTCCACATCGTTCGATCGAACAACGGATACATCTTCATTTACCACCGCTGACTGCTGGGCGACAGGAACGGTCGTAGAAGACACCGCGCGTATCGCTGTATCGAAAGCCTCAACATCGGCGCGTAGAATACGCCCGCGCGGTCCTGACCCATTGATGTCAGAGAGCAGGATGCCCATTTCGCCTGCAAGCCTGCGCGCAAGCGGGCTGGCGAATAAGCGCCGGTTCAAGCCCCCGCGTGTCATTTCAGCCGACGGTGCTGTCGTTGCATCGGAGCCTACCGCTTCCGGTTGAACAAGTATCGTAGGAATGGAGGTTGAAAGCAGTTGTGCCACATCGGCTTCAGTCTCGCCTTCTTCCGCGAGAATGCCGATCGGTGTCTCAACTGTTACTGTCGCTCCATCGCCGTGTATTATGCGAGCAACGCGCCCGGTCTTGGGGCTGGGAATTTCGATGACGGCCTTGTCCGTCTCGATTTCGGCAAATGCCTCACCTGAGGCAACAGCATCTCCCTCGACCTTCAACCACCGAGCAATGGTGCCCTCGCGTGCATTGGCCACGACGGACGGCATGACGAGAAACTCAGGCATGGTGTCGCTCCGGCAGGGCTACCAATGCAGCCGCAATCTCTTCTCGCCCGGCATAGGCAGCGCGTTCGAGAACTTTGGAGATCGACGGAGAAGCTTCGCGTCCACTGACCCGCTCGACGGGATGATCAAGCCAGTCGAACAACCGACGCTGGATTTCATCGGAAAGCCATGCGCCGTAGGAGGCACCGCGCGGTCCCTGCTCTACGATCATGACCATGTTGGTTTTCTTCACGCTTTCAGTGATGGTTCCCCAATCGATGCTGGCACGGTCGAGGCACCGCAGGTCGATGACCTCGGCATCAAGACCTGCCTCCTCCACGGCATCAAGCGTTGCCTGCACCATAGCGGAGTAGGTCAGTATCGTCGCGGCAGACCCGCTCCGGCGCACCGACGCTTTGCCAAAAGGAATGAAATAATCAAGATCGCCAACCGGTGCTGGCCCCATCGTTTGATAAAGATCGACATGCTCTATCACCAGAACAGGGTCATTCGACGCCAACGCTGTGTTCATCAGCCCGACATAGTCGAACGGCGTGGATGGCGCGATAATTCTCCAGCCCGGCGAGGTGGCGAAAATGCCTGCGGGATCCATGGAATGCTGAGAACCATAACCTGTGCCAATTGCGATCTTCGTACGCAGCACAAGAGGGACGGCCATATCGCCCCCAAACATATGGCGCGCCTTGCCGACCTGATTGAACACCTGATCTGCCGCAACCCACATGAAGTCCGGATACATGAACTCGACAATTGGACGATACCGTCCATCCATCGCAAGTCCACCGCCCAAGCCCATGAAAGCATTCTCGCTGATCGGCGTGCCGAGGATGCGATCCGGATATTTAGCCTTGAGACCACGCGTGGCGCCGTTGGTTCCACCTTTCAAGCGGTGAATATCCTCGCCCAGAATGACGATACCCTCATCGATCTCCATACGCCGGTCCAGCACATCAGCAATGACGTCGACAAATTTGCGTTGTTCGATCCCGCCATTGAAGTTCGATTTCTCGACATATTGCAGGCCCGACAATTCGGATCCATCGCTACGAATACCGACATCGCAGAAGTCCGGTTTCGGCCACAGCCCCGTCTTGATAATGCGACGATTGTCCACGCGATCCGTCAGCTCATCTGCAACATCTTGCATGATCTGTTTGCAACGCGCTCTCAACGCATCGATACCAGTCTGATCGACAAGGCCACGTGCCATCATTTCTCGTGCTACCCGATCCAACGGATCCTTCCCCCGCCAGCTTTCCTCTTCCTCTTTCGTGCGATAGCCGAAGGCAGAGCCCGGGAAAGAACCGTTCTGATGGAAGTAGCGGTAAACCTCGGCCTCGATGATGGTCGGACCGTTTCCGGCGCGCATATGTGCAAGCGCCTCTTTCATAGCGAGATTGACCGCAAGCGGATCCATCCCGTCAACATGCCAAGATGGAATGGCGAAGGCTTGTCCGCGCGCGGCCAAACGCGTTTCTGCCGTTGATTCTTCAAGGCTGGTCGCGACCGCATAGCGGTTGTTCTCGATGAAGAAGCATAGAGGCAGACGCCAGGCTGCAGAGAGGTTCATCGTCTCCAGTACCGAGCCGATATTCACCGCGCCGTCGCCAAAGTAACTTACCGCAACCGCGTCCGAGCCTGACTGCTTGTGTGCGAAAGCAGCACCTGCCGCCAGCGGCACGCCGCCGCCAACAATGGCATTGGTGCCCAGTGCACCCGCGACCTGCCATCGTAGGTGCATAGACCCACCGCGACCCTTGCAATTACCCATAAGTAGCTGACTCGTTTGCGAAAAGTTTTCGCCGAAATCTTGAATCAAAAGAATCACTTGTGATTCTGTATCGAGCACCTGATTCGTTAAGGCGGTGCTTTATGTCAGTTC
>Ga0308157_10003116_pt1 | contig 25011 bp, 21 predicted proteins | sample PhyBR1_FD_201035 | JGI IMG/M metagenome (GOLD analysis project Ga0308157, IMG submission 201035) | Phyllosphere microbial communities from UC Gill Tract Community Farm, Albany, California, United States - DLSLB.R1 | ecosystem: Host-associated > Plants > Phyllosphere > Unclassified | place: USA...
CGGGCCTTCGCCGCCGTCGGCAGAGTGCCGCGCAGGATCAGCCACACCGCCGTGCGGTCCTTGTCGGGAACGGCATTCATCCGCTCTTCGAAATCGGCGACATCCTCGGCGGAGTTGAGGTCGGCTTGGATGACGGTGAATGCCCATGTGCCGACGCGGACCTTCTCGACCTCGGCCCGGTGGGTGTCGGCATCGATGTCGACGAGGAGCACGTTGCCCGGATCGGTCTCCCGCCGAGAGGTCACTTCCGGTGCTCCCGGATACCAGATGCGGTCGGCGACCTCGAAGGTCGCGTGCCGGTCGCCGAGCGCGACGAACTGGGCCCGGTCGTCGCGCAGCAGTGCCTGCAGATGGTCGGTGTCGATGGTGGCCAGCGATTCCCGATCCGGGTCGAGGACGCTCACGGCTCCGTGGCCGGCGATGATCCGGATATCACCGGCAGCCACCTCGGCGAGGTCTTTCGTCGCTGTGGCGACGAGATCCCCTTGAGGATGTTTGGAAGACCAGGGGGCGCCGATGATCTCGACCCCGGAAACGACGGTGAACGGGTCGCTGCCGCGCAGGACATGCACATGCGAGGGCACCCGTGAGGAGAAGGCCGGGGAGTCATAGATCGATGCGGCGTCCAAGGGGTCATGGTTGCCGGGAAGCAGCACGACCGGCACGGTGAAAGCGTTGAGGACTTCGAAAGTCCGGGCGATGATCGCGCGGTCGAGCTGGTTGGTTTCGAACACGTCCCCGCAGACGAGGACGAACTCCGCGCCCGTCTCGGCGGCGAGCGCTCCGATGCGGGCAACGGCGTCGAGGCGGGCGCGGTGGAACCTAGGCCGGGCCTCGTCGCTGAGGTAGTGCGCGGTCATGCCGAGCTGCCAGTCCCCCGTGGCGATGAATCTCATCTGCTCCTCCTCAATCGGTCCCATCCTACGGTCGCAGGCCCACACTATCGGCAGGCACTGACGCGGGTGTTCTGCACCACACAGATACCCTCAAACGCTGACTTAGGTTAGGCTAAACATTTGTGAATGCGATTGCACTGACTGCCACCGGCCTCAATCTGGGCTACGACCGCACCGAGGTCGTCCATGACGTGAGCCTGACGATCGTCCCCGGACGGGTCACCGCCCTGCTCGGACCCAATGGGTCGGGCAAGTCCACCGTCCTGCGCTCACTGGCCCGGCTGCACCCGATCACCTCGGGCGACGTCGTCATCACCGAGGCCGACGCAGACACTCCATCAAGCACTCTGACGGCCAGAGAGTTCGCCCGGTTCGTCACCCTGCTGTCCCAGTCGCGCCCGCACCCGTCGGGCCTCAGTGTCCGTGAGATCGTCACCTTCGGCCGCCACCCGCACCGTAAGCGCTTCGCCGGGCTCACCGACGTCGATCGCGCTGCCATCGATCGCGGCCTCTCCCTCACCGGCACCATGGCGATGGCCGACCGTCCGGTCGACCAGCTCTCCGGCGGCGAGCTCCAACGCGTCTGGTTGGCGACCTGTCTGGCCCAGGACACCGGAGTCCTCCTGCTCGACGAACCGACGAACCATCTCGACCTGCGCTACCAGTCGGAGATCCTCGACCTCATGCGCGAACTCGCCGACGACCACTCCATCGCCGTCGGCGTCGTCCTCCATGACCTGGAACATGCCGCCACCGTCGCCGATCACGTGGTCCTGCTCGAACAGGGCCGCATCCGCTCGGTCGGCACCTGCGAAGACGTCTTCACCGCCGAGACGCTGAGCGAGGTCTACGGGCTGCCTATCTCGACCCGGATCGATGCCGACACCGGCCTGGTCCGGGTCGAAGCCCTCCACCGACGGACTCGTCGCCCGGCCGCAGCTCTCTGAGCACCCCACCGCACCTTCTGACAGTCACACCCAGAAATCGCACCACCTCATCTCCGATCGCCGATCGGTTCACAGAAAGAACACCATGACCAGAACACCTCTGTCACGCACCTCGTTCGCCGCCTTCGCCTCGGCAACGGCGGTCTGCGCACTGGCCCTGACCGGGTGCGGCACCACCGATACCGACGCCCCTGCTGATGCGAAGGGACAGACCTCCGCATCGTGCGCGGACGACTCGAGCACCACCTCGGCGGATCCGGTCACCGTCACCGACGACACCGGCCACGAGATCGAACTGGACAAGCCGGCGGCGAAGGTCGTCTCTCTCGAATGGCAGTACACCGAGGATCTTCTCTCGCTCTGCGTCGATCCCGCCGCTGTCGCCGATGCGAAGGGCTTCACCACCTGGGACACGGCAGAGAAGCTGCCCGACTCCACCACCGACGTCGGCACTCGCCAGGAACCCAACGTCGAATCGATCCTGTCGGCCGATCCGGATCTCGTCATCATCGAAACGACGAACCGCAAGGACAAGATCGTCGGTCAGCTCGAGAAGCAGGGAATCCCTGTGATGGCGATGGCCGGCGCCGACGGCAAGGATCCCGTCAAGTACATGAAGGACACGTTCACCACCGTCGCCGAGGCGACCGGTCGCACCGAGCGCGCCGACACCGTGCTCGGCGATTTCGATGCGAAGCTCGAAGAATCGAAGAAGGCCATCGCCGAGGCGGACCCGGCCACCACCGAATTCGTCTACTTCGACGGCTGGGTCAACGGTTCGAATGTGGCGCTGCGTCCCTTCGGCCAGGGTTCACTCATCGGCGAACTCGGCGAGGAACTGGGCCTGAAGAACGCGTGGACCGGTGAGGTCGACCCCGCGTACGGACTCGGCCAGACCGATATCGAAGGCATCTCGAAGGTCGGTGACGCGAACTTCTTCTACACCGGGACCGAGGACCCTGAGTCCGAGGACTATGTGGAGCTGCTGAAGAAGAACGACATCTGGGCGAACATCCCCGCAGTGAAGGACGACCGCACCACGGCCTTCCCGGCAGGCATTTGGACCTTCGGCGGACCCAAGTCGTCCGAGCAGGCCCTCGACGCCTACGTCGACGCACTGACCAAGTAGACCGTGGCCTCTCCCCTGACCCGTCCGAACACCTCCCAGCAGACGGCTGCGGCACCGGAACCGACCATGGTTCCGGTCCGCGGCCGCGGAATCGTCGGTGCCCTGTCGACCGCCGCCGCACTGCTCGGCCTCATTGCCGTCCTCGTCATCGCCTCCGCCTGGCATATCACGCAGGGCACCTCGGGCATCGGCATCAGGGAACTGTTCACGGCCGTGACCGGCACGCTCTCCCCCGCCGAGGATGGCCCCAGTGCCCGTGACATCCTCCTCGGATCCCGGCTGCCGCGCGTGGGGGCGGGCATCCTCGTCGGCCTCGCCTTGGGTGTGGCCGGCGCCCTGTTCCAATCGCTGGCGCGCAACCCCTTGGCATCGCCGGACACGCTGGCGGTCACCGGCGGTGCGTACTTCGCCGTCACCGTGGTCACTGCCTTCGGCATTGCGATTCCGATCTGGGCCTCGGGAGGGGTCGCCTTCCTCGGCGGCCTGCTTGCCGCAGCCCTGGTCCTCGGCCTGGCCGGAGGCGCAGGAGCCTCGACGACTCGGCTCGTGCTGGCGGGCACGGCCACGGCGATGGCGCTGCAGGCGGCGACATCGACTCTGCTCATCCTCTTCGCCGAAGAGACGACGAGTCTCTTCTCCTGGGGTTCGGGCACTCTCAATCAGCTCGATGGCACCGCGGCCCTGCGCAGCATTCCCGTCATCGCTGTCATCGCCGGCGGTGCGATCCTGCTGTCGAGGCGTCTGGACCTGCTCGGTCTCGGCGACGACGCCGCCTCGGTGCTCGGGGTTCCGGTCAGGTCGACGCGGGCCATCGGGATCCTCCTCGCCGTCATGCTCACCGCCACTGCGGTGACCCTGGCCGGTCCGATCGGCTTCGTCGGCCTCTGTGCCCCGGTCATCGCCCGGCTCCTCGCCCGCGTCGTACCGAGCCTCGGCCGTCATGCCGTGCTCTTTCCCGCCGCCGGTCTCATCGGTGCGATCATCGTCATCGTCGCCGATGCCCTGCTGCGCGCGATCGTCGGCGCCACCGAGGCGATCACCCTCCCGTCGGGAGTGACGACGACTGTGCTCGGGGCGATCGTGCTCGTTCTTCTGGCGCGATCGATGCGCACGGCATCACCGGCCGCGGCCACCTCGGCGGCGAACTCGGCTGTGGTAGGTCCGCGACGTGCCGGGCTCGTCATCGGCATCGGCATCATGGTCCTCATCCTCGTCGCCGTGATCGGTCTGCTCACCGGGGAACGGTTCTACCTCCTCGGCGATGTTCTGCTGTGGTTCCAGGACCGGGCGGCCCCCGTCATCGATTTCGCCTTCGACTCACGCGCGCCCCGCGTCGCCGCTGCTCTGGCTGCCGGTGCCGCGCTCGGACTCTCCGGCACCCTCGTTCAGGCCAGTGCACGCAACCCTCTGGCCGAACCCGGCCTGCTCGGCATCACCGGCGGGGCCGGGCTGGGTGCCGTCATCGTCGTCACCCTCATTCCCGGCGCTGGGGTCGGACTCGTCTCCGCGGTCGGGATCGTCGGCGCGCTGGTTGCCTTCGCCATCGTCTACGGACTCTCATGGCGAGGTGGGATGAATACCGATCGCCTCGTCCTCATCGGCATCGGGCTGTGGTTCGGGTTCACCGCCCTGACGACACTGTTCCTCGTCCGTGCCAATCCCTGGGACACGCCTGCCCTCTTCACGTGGCTGTCCGGATCGACGTACGGAAGGGCGTGGGCGGACATCGCACCAGTCGCCCTCGCCCTGCTCGTCGCCGTACCGCTGGCGTTCGTGTGGACGCGCGAGCTCGACCTGCTCGCCCTTGATGATGACACCCCACGGCTGGTCGGGGTTCCGCGTGAACCGGTGCGTCTGGCAGTGCTCATCACCGCCGCCGTGCTCGCGGCGGTGAGCGTATCGGCAGTCGGCGTCGTCGGATTCATCGGCCTCGTCGCCCCGCACGCTGCGCGCGCTCTGGTCGGCGCCCGTCATATCCGGGTCGTGCCCACGGCGATGCTGCTCGGAGCCGTGGGCCTTGTCGTCGCCGACGCCGTGGGGCGCACGGTCATCGCTCCGGCGCAGATACCGGCCGGTCTCATCGTCGCCCTCATCGGCGCCCCGTACTTCGTCTACCTGCTGGCACGCACCCGCGCCTGACATTGCGTGAGACTCGCAAGGTCCCGCGCTGCTCCTCGCCTGCCCGGTCGCCTTGCAATTCGATGTGCACTCTCCAGCCGATCCGAGTAACGATCAGCAGATGAAAGGTCGCCGCCGAGTCACGATGGCATTCGGCGGCGACCTGTGTATCGTTCGGTTGTCAGATGATTCCCGTCGGCACCAGCAGAGCCCACGCAAGAAGCGGGGCGATGAGGACGACGAACCCGGCGTAGATCATGAGGTCGCGCCAGATTGTTTTGGCTTCGCCGCCCTGTGTGTTGGCAATGATGAGCGCACCGTCTGTCGAGAACGGAGAGACATCGACGATCGTCGCCGATACCGCGAGCGCCGACATGACGGCTGTCGCGCTGAGGGCACTCTGCTCGAGCAGAGGGATGGACATCGGAATCAGGGCGGTGAGCAGCGCAGTCGAGGATGCGAAGGCAGAACTCACTCCGATGACGTAGCAGAGGACGATCGCGACGATGAGTGGAGCACCAATTGCCACCGCCATCTTCGAGAGCGAATCGATGACGCCGGCGTGGGTGAGCAGGCTGACATAGACGATCATGCCCGACACCAGAAGGACGGTCGACCACGAGATTCCTGAGACGAGGTTCTCGGAGCTCTTCAAGGAGGTGAACGCCAGCACGAGTCCGCATGCCAGTCCGAGGAAGCCGATCGGCAGCTCGAATCCGACCGCGCCGACAACCATGACGACGATGAGGCCTATGGTCAGCCACACCTGACGAGTCATCGGCGATGTCGCTGTGCGCACCTCGGTCTCTACTGCGACTGCCGTTCCAGAACCGCTTCCCTGCCGAGGCATCCTACCGTCAGAGTCGGGCCCTTTGCTTCCCACACCGGAGTCTCCATGAGCTCCCCAACTCTCAAGGTTGTCCGGGTCGGGCACTGTACGCAGTCGCCCGAGGGCCTTCATCACGACGACAGTGAGAATAGTGACCAACAAGTTGATGACATAGGCTGCGAGGAAGAGAGCCCCGCCGTTGATCTCGAAGCCATTGGCCTCGGCAATGTCACGAACAATGTTTCCGGACACGGAGATCGGTGAGAACCCACCGGCGTGTGCGCCGTTGATGACCATCGCTCCCATGACTACTCCGCTGTAGCCAGTCGAGGCACAGAAGCCCATGGCTGCCGGTGCCAGCAGAGCAACTGCGGCGGGAGAGAATGTGCCCATCGCTGTCAGCAGCGAGGAGACGACGAAGAAGATCCACGGCACGATATTGATACGACCCCGGACTGCGCGGATAGCCAGATCCACGAGGACCCTAATGGTCCCGTTCTTCTGGGCGATGCTGAAGAAGAAAGTCACGCCGACGATCGTCAGCACGATGCTCGCGGGAAACTCCTCAAGGATCTCCTTGTCATCCATGCCGAAGACGAAGGTGCCGAAGACGAAAGCCCCGACGAGGCCCATGATCCCGATATTGATGGGCCATTTGGTGGCGGCGATGAACATCACCACCAGCACCACGAGCATGAGTATCTGAACTAGGGACATGGGTGTTCCTCCAACTTCATTGTCAGCTGATCTTCCTTGAAAAGATTCAGGTATTCCTAGGGACGGTCGTTCATGAGACCAGGGGCAGATCTATGTCTGCGTGGGCAATCCGCCGCGCCACCCGTCTGACTCCGAGACGAGCGACTTGCCCCGACCCGGTGAGCTGAACTCGACAGACGATGACTCCGACGGGGGTGCCGATTCGGATAGCCACCTCGTCGTCGGCGTCGGTGTGCTGAAGAGCCCGCTTGTCGATGACGTCATTGACAAGACTTCCTTCCACGAATGAAGCCCGTGCCAGGGCGATCGCCGAAGTGATTCCGATTGCGGGATGCAGATCGAACATCGAAACCATCCGCGCAGAGATGTCGTAGTCTCCGGCGGAGATCCTCTCTCCGGAGATGCTGGTGTAGTCGGACGGCGGCGCGATGAGGCCCACCTTGGGTACGGCGGGGCTCGGCTCCTCGCCTTCGGCGCTCAGTCCCATTGACCTCGATGCGGCCGATCGAATCTCGACGAGCTCATTGAGTCTCAGACGGATCTCCGCGGTCGGCTCGGCCCCGGACAGTCCGAGCTCAGCGGCACTGACGAAGCAAGCCGGAGCACCGGCGTCGATGCAGCTGACGGTGATCGAAACTCCGTCGCAACTCACCTCGGTGGCTGCCTCTCCGGTCGGCAGCAGCTCGCCGGTTGAAGCACCGTCGACGTTTTCGAAGAAGACGTTGACCGGAATGCCCGGCATCGAGCTTCCCGGTATCGTTTCGGAGCCGTTCGATGGAATCTTCTTTCCGGGTGTAGCTACATGAGCGACCACGACGGAACGAGTATTCTCATTCACCATCCTCACCGGAGTGACTTCGCCGCCAGGTCGGACCAATCCGTTCTGGACCGCGTAGAGCGCGACAGCCGAAGCGCAATTGCCGCAGTTCGACGTGAACTCGACCGCCGACCGGCCGATTCCGACCTGCGCGAACAGGTAGCTGACGTCGATGCCGGGGATCGCCGACGGCGAAATGACGGCAGCCTTGGAGGTCGTCGAGGAAGCCCCACCGACTCCGTTGAGCTGACGGTCATCTCCCGACCCGAAGGCCGCAGACAAGGCTTGCGCGATCCCAGCTCTGTCCGCCGGCATCTCGTCATTGGCGAACAACCAGCACTTGGACGTTCCGCCTCTGTACCACTGTCCGTGGAGCTGACTTTCCACTCGCATCTCCTTGGTCCATCGCCGCTGTCTGCGACGACGAACATCAAGTTTTCACATCGTCTAGTTAAGTTCAATCAACACTTGGTAACCTCTCTATAAGCTACGCTTAAACTATGAGTTCAGCGCCCTACAACGTCGACCGCCTCCTCCTGCTGCTTCTCGTCTTTCGGACAGGCAGCCTCTCCGCCGCCGCCGACGAACTCGCGTTATCGACCTCGGCAGTGTCACAGCAGATCAGCAAACTGGAACGCGAAGTAGGCCTTCCGCTTGTCGTCCGTCACCCGAAGGGCATGCGCCTGACAGATGCCGGAGTCAAACTCTCGTCTTATGCGGCGACCATCGACAATGCGCTCACGGCCGCAAGGAACGACATGTCCGCGTTTGCTCAGCTCGACCGAGGCGAAGTTCGGATTGCCACATTTCCGACCTTCGCCGCGTCGGTGATGCCGAAGATCCTTCAGCATTTCCATGAACTGCATCCAGACCTCGATGTGACGGTCAAGAGTTACCGTCTCGACCGCATCCAAGAGGCGCTCGAACGCCGCGAAGTCGATCTCGCGACAGTGTGGGACTACCCCTGGGCGCCGATCGACGACCAGATCCCCGTGACGACGACGCTGCTCAAAGAGCCCACGATGCTGCTTCTGCCATCAACTCACGCCTTAGCACGACGCAGAGTCGTGGAGCTCAAAGAGGTGGCGGACAATCCATGGATCACTCGCTCTTCCCACCCCGTTGCCTCGGTGCTCGGACGGATATGCAGTGATGCCGGGTTCGCGCCGCGCATCGTCTTCGAGGCCAATGACTACCAAGAGCTTCTGGGCATGGTCGCCGCCGGGCTGGGGGTGGCCATCGCCCCTCGCCTTGCAGTCCATTTTCATAGCCCCGACGTGAAGGTCGTCTCCATCAGAGGAAATCCAGCGCCGAGACGCATCGTCCTTTCCCAACTGCCCGAACGAGTGCCATCACCGGCTGTGCTGTCTCTGGTTCGCGCATTCCGCAAGATCGCCAGCGCGAAGGAATGGCGGACCTAGCAGCTCCCTCCGACTCCACGACCGAGCATCTCCACATGCGACGGTCTCAACGATGTACGCACTTTCTCATCAGTCCTCGATTGCCCACGCGGCCGCGTGCGCGCGGATGAAATCGCGCAGGCGCTCGACGACGCGGCCGGGCCGACGCACAGCCGAACACAGCGCGACCTCACGCACGTATTCGGCCCCGTCCAGAGCCACCTCGGTGATTCCGTCGACCGGACGCACCGCGGGCGGGATCAATGCCACGCCCATTCCACGACCGACGAATTCGCGGATCGTCGAGAACTCGGTGACCTCGATCTTCACCTCCGGATCGAATCCGCTGGCCTGACACCAGCGGTCGGTCAGCACCCGGAGGTTGTAACTCGCAGGGGTGGCGATGAATTCCTCGGACGCCAACCGATCCAGGGTGATGCTGCGGACACCTGCCAGCGGGTGCACATCGGGCAGCGCCGCGATGATCGTCTGTCGTGCGAGCACCTCGTGGCTGACCTCGGGCGGCGGCGGAATGATGATCGCCAGATCGAGAGTGCCCCGCTGCAGATCAGCGACGAGCTCGGCACCGTGGGCCTGTTTGAGATCGAGGCGGATGCCAGGATGAGCCCGGTTGAAAGCCGCGAGCAGGTCGGGCACCTCACCGGCGCCCATCGTCAGCGGAAATCCGAACCGAATCGTGCCGTGCTCGGGATCGGCCACCTCGGCGAGATCGGCCAGCGCCGCATCGATCTCCGTCAGCGGGGCACGCACCGCAGCCACGAGATCCAGCGCTGCCGTCGTCAGACCGATGGCGCGTCCGCGCGGAACGGTCAATGGCACCCCGAGGTGGCTTTCGAGGGCGCGGATACGTCGGCTCATCGTGGATTGGGGTATGCCGAGGGCGGCGGCGGCCTCGGTCAGATGCCCGTCCTGATCGGCCAGCTCGACGAGTTCCCGCAGCGCCGTCAGCGGCGCCGCGCGGGACTCGGATGATCGTTCCATACTCGGATCATACAGTTCCGATCGCGCATTGGACGGATGATTCATGGGGGCGCATGGTGAGAATATGACTGCGAACCCCAAGCACACCGACCAGCTGCCCGATGCCGATGTCGTCCTCATCGGCGCGGGCATCATGTCCGCGACTCTCGGTTCGATGCTGACTCTGCTCGATCCCGATCTGCGGATCCTCGTTCTGGAGAAGGCCGAATACATCGCCGGAGAGAGCAGCGACCCGTGGAACAATGCCGGCACCGGGCATTCGGGGTACTGCGAACTCAACTACATGCCTGACCCCGCCGATGGCGCGAAACCGGCAGAGATCGCCGGACAATTCCACCTCACCCGCCAATGGTGGGCCCATCTCGTCCGACTCGGGCTCCTCGACCCAGCGGAATTCATCCACTCGGCCCCACACATGAACCTCGTCTTCGGGGACACGGACGTCACCTACCTGCGTCGACGCGTCGACACCCTGAAAGCTGACCCGCTGTTCTCCGCAATGGAGTACACAGAGGATCCGGACACTATCGCCCGGTGGGCTCCCCTGACGATGGAGGGACGAGCCGACAGCGACGAGCCCATGGCGGCGGCCCGTCACCCTCGCGGCACCGATGTCGATTTCGGCGCTCTGACGTCGGCACTGCTGAGCATCGGGTCCACCGAGGTGCGAGCGGGTCACACAGTGACCGGGCTCGAATCGCGCACATCGGGCTGGACGGTCAGCGGATCGACACCGGCGGGACCGTTCGCCGTGCACGCGAAGACCGTGTTCGTCGGGGCCGGCGGCTTCGCGCTGCGACTCCTGCAGAAAGCCAGGATCCCCGAAGTCCGCGGCTACGCCGTCCTGCCGGTCGGGGCCGCTTTCTACCGGTGTTCGACCCCGGCGGTCGTCTCCCGCCATGATGCGAAGGTCTATGGTCAGGCCGATGTGGGCGCCCCGCCGATGTCGGTGCCGCATCTGGACCGCAGAGTCGTCGACGGCAAGGAGCATCTGCTATTCGGCCCCTACGCGACCTTCAGCACGAAGCTGCTCAAGCACGGTCGCCTCTCCGACTTCTTCACGACGGTGCGGCCTGACAACCTGCATGTCATCGCGGCCGCCGGTCTGCAGAACCTCAGTCTCGTGTCGTTCCTCGTCAAGGAGCTCGCCGCCAGCCCGTCCCGGAAATTCGCGCAGCTGCGACGCTATCTGCCCCTGGCCCGACGCAATGAGTGGGCCCTGTTGCCGGCCGGGCAGAGGGCCCAGCTGGTCAAACCGGATCGGCAGAAGATCGGCGTCCTGCAGCAGGGCACCGAACTCGTCGTCTCCGCCGACGGCTCGATCGCGGGTCTGCTCGGGGCCTCCCCCGGAGCATCGACGGCGGTGCCGATCATGGTCGATCTGCTCAAGCAGGCCTTCCCCGCCCAATGGCACGACAGCTGGGGGTCCCAGATCGCCGAGGCGGTCCCCGACCTCGATCGCACCGACTGGACCGCCGAGGCGGTCGCTCGTTCCCACGCCACGACCGATGGAGCGCTCGGCCTGTCCCCGGTCAACTTCGCGTGACCCGCGCGGACTTCCGCTGCGCGTACTCGGCCAGCGGACGGCGAGGCAATCGCCTGTCGACATAAGCCGCAGATCAGAGACCTCATTCCACTGCTTGTGCCGTTGGCGGAAGTGCACAGTGGAAATCCGACAGCTTTGTGGCAGGTTGAATTGCATGGGAGGGCTTTCGACTCTAATGTGACTCACAACACTTACTGTTAGGGAGATCACACATGAGGCGTCTGACCCGCAATTTCGTCGCAATCTGCTCCACTCTCGCACTGACCGCCGGACTCGCCGCCTGCGGCAGCGGCTCCGACGAAGCCGGCGGCGCCGGCGACACGATCGTGGCCGAGACCGCCTTCAACCTCAAGACGATCGACCCGCATCGACAATTCGAGTTCACCGGTTCGACGATCGACAGCGCCATCTACCAGACGGCGCTCGAATTCGAGGACGGTGACCTCACCAAGCCCACCGATGGCCTCTGCTCATTCGAAATGTCCGAGGACAGCAAGGAGATGACGCTGACCCTCAAAGACGAGGATGCGAAATTCTCCAACGGCGATCCCGTCACCGCCGACGACATCGTCTTCTCCTTCGAACGCCTTCAGGGCATCAAGGGCAACCCCTCGTTCTTCCTCGACGGGGTCAAGGTGAAGAAGGTCGACGACAAGACGGTCACGCTCACCAGCGCAGAGCCCAACCCTGCGCTGCCCTACATCCTCCCCAACTCCTCGATCGGCATCGTCAATTCGAAGGTGGTCAAGGAGAACGAGGGAACCACAGATGAGAAGGACGGCGCCGAACAGTTCCTCAATGAGAACTCACAGGGCTCGGGACCGTACAAGGTGGAGAAGTACGACGCCGACAGCCAGGTCGTGCTGACCGCGAACGAGCATTACAACGGTCCGGAACCGAAGTACAAGCGAGTGGTCCTGCGCAATGTCTCCGCAGAGACGCAGCTGACCGACATCCAGTCGGGTCAGGCGCAGGTCGCCTACGACCTCAACGCCGATCAGGCGAAGCAGATCGATGAGTCGATGGGCAAGATCTCCAGCCTGCCCTCGACTCGCAGCCTCTACATCTTCAACAACGCCGATGAGAAGATCGGCGGCCCCGCAGCGGACCCGAACTTCCGCAAGGCCGTCATGGCGGCGATCGACTACGACAAACTCATCGACCTCGCAGGGAAGGGATCCCAGCGCATGGCCAGTCTCGTGCCGAACGAGTTCGTCGGTGCCGTCCCGAAGGACGAGGCTCCTGAACGCGACCTCGAGAAGGCGAAGAAGCTGCTGAAGGAGGCTGGCTACGACGGAGAGAAGGTCCCCTTCCACTATTCGAGTGATCAGGCCGTCAATGGAGTCGACCTCGCACAGCTCGCCGAAACCCTGCAGGCGCAGCTGAAGGAGGCCGGCATCAACCTCGATCTCAAACCTGCTCCGAGCTCGACTCAGCTCGACGGCTTCCGCTCTGCCAAACAGCCGATGGGCATCGGAACCTGGGGCGCGGACTTCCCCGATCCGACGAACTACAACGTCTTCATTCCCGGCGGCGACGTTGCCGATCGCGTGAACTGGAGCGAGGACCCGAAGCTGAAGAAGCTTGCGGACGAAGCTGCCAAGGCGAAGGGTGATGCGCGCGATGCCGCCTACGCGAAGCTGTTCAAGGCGACCACCGACACCGCGGTGTGGATCCCGCTCGTCCAGCCGGTCAGCACCGTCGCCGTCGGTTCGAGCATTGAGAAGTTCGTCTCCAACGCCGACATCTCGTTCGACTTCGCAAAGGCAGAGTGAGGATGGCGGAAGCCACCACAGCGCCGCACGATACTGATGTCGCGTCCGCTTCTGGTGAGGCGGACGCGGCGCAGCGAGTCAGACCACCGAAGCTCCACCCCCTGCTCCGGTTCATCCTCATCCGGATCGGGATTTCGCTCATTCTGATCTGGGGCGTGACCGTGGTGACGTTCCTGCTCACCAACCTCGTGCCCACCGATCCGGTCGCCGCCATCCTCGGTGACCGGGCCGCGGCAGATCCCGAGATCGTCGCGCAGACACGGGAGAAGCTCGGACTCGACCAACCGCTCCTCGTCCAGTACTTCACGTATCTGGGAAATCTGCTGCAGGGAGATCTGGGTGTCTCCAATCAGACCCGCACACCCGTGCTCGCCTCGATCGGACAGGTCTTCCCCGCATCGATCGAGCTTGGCATCGGAGCGATTCTCATCTCAGTGATCCTCGGACTGCTGCTCGGTCTGCTCAGTGCTCTCAAACAGAACAGTCTCGTCGACCACGCCATCCGCACCCTCAGCCTCATCGGCATCTCGGCACCGACTTTCTGGATCGCCACCGTCGCCTACTTCGTCTTCTTCTTCAGACTTCGAGTCGTCCCCGGCGCCGGTCGGCTCGACCCCTGGATCACCCCACCGCCGAAAGTGACCGGCCTCTACACGCTCGACTCGCTCTTGGCGGGTCAGATGGCGACTTTCGCCAATGCGCTGGGCCACCTCATTCTGCCGTCGTGCGTTCTCGCCCTCTTCACCATCGGCCTGCTCACACGTTTCAGCCGTTCGAGCGTCCTCGACATCATCAGGCTCGACTACGTCACCGCCGCCAAGGCGAAAGGGCTGCCGGCTCGGACAGTGGTCTTCAAATACATCTTCCGCGGCGCGCTGGTCCCGATCATCACCGTCGTCGGTCTGGCCTTCGGCTCCCTGCTCTCCGGAGCTGTGCTGACTGAGACCGTCTTCGCCTGGAACGGACTCGGCCAATATGCCTACCGGGGAGCGACAACGCTCGACCTGCCCGTCATCATGGGCGTCGGCCTCGTCATCGGCATCGTCTATATCCTCGTGAACTTCATCGTCGACCTGATCTACGGCTTCGTGGATCCGAGAGTGAGGGTGAGATGAGCATCGGCACCCCGAAACAGCCCGCCAATGCCCCCATCACCGAGGCGGCCCGCCGCGATCCCGTCGACCCCGGACTCAAAAGGTGGCAGATCCGCTTCCCGAAAGCCCTGCGCACTCCGCTGGGGATCGTGGGCGCTGGAATCCTCGTGCTCTGGCTGATCGCAGCGATCTTCGCACCGCTGCTGGCGCCGTTCGATGCTCTGGCGCAGAACTTTCCGAGGCTCTCGGCTCCCAACGGGGAGAATCTGCTCGGTACCGACACACTGGGCCGAGACGTGCTTTCCCGCATCCTCGTTGCTGCCCGCACCACCTTGCCCGCCGCGGTGTTCGTCGTCATCTGCTCTGCGCTGCTCGGCTCGGTCCTCGGGGCCATTGCCGGATACTTCGGTCGAGCCGTCGACGAGATCATCATGCGCATCGCCGATCTGGTGTTCGCCTTCCCCACGATCATCCTCGCCATGGTCATCGCAGCCGCCCTCGGTCCGGGCTTGAAGAACGCGATAATCGCGATCCTGCTCGTCTCCTGGCCGTCCTACGCGCGTGTCACCAGATCGCTGGTGATGACAGCGCGGGGCAGTGAGTACGTCATCGCCGGACGCCTGCTCGGATTCAGCGCGGGCAGATCACTGGCCCGCGAAATCGCACCGAACGTCATCTCTCCCGTCGTCGTGCTCGCCACCCTCGATGTCGGTTCGGCGATCCTCACCATGGCAGGACTGTCGTTTCTGTCTCTCGGTGCCGTTCCGCCGACCCCCGATTGGGGCGCAATGATCAGCGAAGGCGTCTCTCAGTTCGCTGCCTGGTGGATCGCCTTCTTCCCCGGCCTCTGCATCCTCACCATCGTCATGGCGTTCAACTTCATCGGCGACAGTCTGCGCGACACCCTCGATCCCCATACCGCCCAGGAAGTCGGTGAGACGACCTCATGAGCATGATCAGCATCAGAGACCTCAACCTGTCGGTCACTGCAGGCAAGAAGACCACTCATATCCTCAAAGACGTCTCGTTCGACCTCGAAGCAGGTCGCATCACCGGTGTCGCAGGTGCGTCTGGATCCGGCAAGACCCAGACCGGTCTGGCCGTCATGGGGCTCTCGCCCGCGGGCGCGGAACTGAGCGGAAGCATCGATTTCGACGGAGTCGAACTGGTGGGAATGCCCGCCAAGCAGCACAACCGCCTGCGCGGAGTGCAGCTGTCGATGGTCTTTCAGGATCCGGCCTCGGCGTTCCATCCCATGCTCACGGTCGGCGACCAGATCACCGACCACCTTCGACACCACCAGAAAGTGTCGAAGAAAGACGCCCTGGCCAAAGCCGTCGAGATCCTCGGCCGAACCAGGGTGCCGCACCCGAAGGAGGCGGTGAAGAAGTACCCGCACCAGTTCTCCGGCGGACAGCTGCAGCGAATCGCTTTCGCCTCGGCGATCATCTGCGATCCGAAGGTGCTCATCGCCGACGAACCGACCACAGCACTCGATGTCACCGTGCAGGCAGGCATCCTTCGGCTGCTGCGTGAACTCTGCGACGATCTCGACCTCGCCGTGCTGCTGGTCACCCACGACTTCGGAGTGCTCTCCTCGGTCGCGGACACCATCGTGGTCATGAAGAACGGCGTCGTCGTCGAAACCGGTGAACGGGAGGCGGTCATCACTGCTCCTCAACACGAATACACGCGTTCGCTCATCGAATCGCTGCCAGGAGCGGAGGTCTCCCCATGACATCGATCGACCAGGCCCCGGCCGCCGCCACCGCTCACTCCCCCGCAGCAGGGGCTCCGCTCCTGGAACTCGATTCCGTGGCATGCGAATACAAACTCGACGGCGGCGGCCGCTTCCGAGCCGTTAACGGAGTGTCTCTGCAACTGGGTCGTTCGGAGGTGCTCGGGCTCGTCGGCGAATCCGGCTGCGGCAAATCGACGCTGGCCAAACTCATCTGCGGGTTGGAGAAGCCGGCAGACGGCACCGTCACCTTCGACGGTCATCCGGTCAGAGCGCTCGGGCTGAAGAAGAGAGCGAAGGAACTGCTCGGCATTCAGATGGTCTTCCAGAACCCCTACGCGTCGCTCAATCCGCGCAGGCGGATCCGCGACCAGCTCGACGATGCGCTGGCCCTCAATCCTGACGGCGGTTGGACCGTGGAATCGCTGTTGGACGCCGTCGACCTGCCTGCCGACTCCGCACAGCGCTATTCGCATTCGTTCTCCGGCGGACAGAGGCAGCGCATCGCCATCGCTCGTGCCCTGGCGGCGGGTCCGAAAGTGCTCGTCGGTGATGAACCCATCGCCTCTCTCGATGCGTTCCTCCAAGCGCGGATCGCTCGGATGATGCGCGACCTCGCCATCGACTCCGGTGCCTCGATGATCTTCATCAGCCACGATCTCTCGGTCGTTCGCGATATCGCAGACAGGGTCGCAGTGATGGAAGCCGGACGCATCGTCGAAGTCGCCCCGACCGACCAGATCTGGAACGATCCGCAGCACCCGTATACGAAGAAGCTCCTGGCCGCGATTCCCCAGGTCGACGGCAAGGGAATCATCCCCGGCAGCGACTGATCTGCCAAGCAGCCGGCGGTCCCGAGCGACATCGAAAGGACACGAGAGTCATGGTCATCCTGATTCGCGGGGCAGAGATCTGTGCCCCCGAGCCGCTCGGAGTGCGCGACATCCTCGTGGAGGGCTCACGTATCGCCCACCTCGGCCAGGTGGATCGCGACATAGTCGCGCAGTTGCCGGCTTCGGCAGTCATCGATGCCGACGGCCTGACTGCTGTGCCCGGTTTCATCGACCCCCATGTGCACATCATCGGAGGCGGAGGCGAAGGCGGATACGCGACCCGCACTCCCGAGATCGACATCGGCGACATCATCCGCGCAGGAGTGACCACTGTCGTCGGCTGCCTCGGCACCGACTCCATCACCCGCTCTCACCGCGACCTCCTTGCCAAAGCACGAGGCCTCGAGGAAGAGGGCATCACGACATTCGTCTACACCGGCAGCTACCAGCTTCCGGCACGAACTGTCACCGGTTCCGTCGCCGACGACATCGTCCTCATCGACAAAGTGATCGGGGCCGGCGAGATCGCCATCTCCGAAAGTCGGTCGTTCCAACCGACGATCGAAGAACTCGCCGACATCGTCAGCCAATGCCATGTCGGCGGGCTGCTCAGCGGAAAGGCCGGTGTCACTCACTTCCACGTCGGATCGCATTCGACTCGGCTCGCACCCCTGCATCGTCTCCTCGACGATTATCCGATTGCCCCGCCCGCCGTGTATGCCACCCACATCACCCGTGATGACGAGCTCATCGCCGAGGCGGTCGACCTCGCGGCCAAAGGCGCCTTCGTCGACATGACCGCCGGAGCGTCCACCGTCGAAGCGGTGAAGAAGTTCGTTGAATTCGGCGGCCATCTCGACCGACTCACCCTGTCCTCGGACGCCAACGGCAGCCTGCCGAAGTTCGATGCTCACGGACGTCTGACGGAACTCCAGGTGGCATACCAGACGACGCTGTACGACCAGGTGTGGGCGTGCGCTGATTCCAGCGGCCTGCCCCTGTCGCAGGCTCTTTCGTTCGTCACCGCCAACACTGCAGACGCCCTGAAGCTCCCACGCAAGGGACGAATCCGTCCGGGCGGTGACGCCGATCTGCTGCTCGTCGACGCAGAGCACTCAATCGAGCACGGATTCGCACTGGGCCGGCCGACCATCAGCAGGGGCGAGCTGCTGGTCAGAAGCACATTCGATCAGAGGCCACGCTGAACCCGGTCAGCCTCGCGTGACCCGCGCGGACTTCCGCTGCGCGTACTCGGCAGGGCTGAAACCGGTGACGCGAACGAAATCCGTGCTGAAGTGCGATTGATCGAACCATCCGAAGTGCGCGCCGAGGTCGGCCAGAGTTCCGTCCCACCCGCGGTCGATCGCTGCGACCGCGTCGATGATCCGTGCCCTGGCCAAGACCTTCTTCACCCCGACTCCGCAGAAGCTGCTGAATATCCGCTGCAGCGTACGCTCACCGAGATCGGCTCTCTCCGAGAGGACCTTCAGGCTCACGACTTCGGGGTCGGACAGGATGTCGAGCACCCGCTTCAATCGTTCGAACGACGGGGTCATCTGCGGCCGCCAGGACAGCAGCCAGCTTTCCACCGATGCGGCCAATTCGCTGAAGTCGGGCGCCCCGGCACTCTGCGACTGCGCAAACATCTCGGAGAGTCCGAGGTCGGCATCCAACCTCGGAAACCACAGTTCGGCAGGGACGGTCGAATCACGGATGCTCGCCGGCTTCTCCTCGGAGAACGCCAGTGTCGCACCAGGCTGAAAGTTCACGCCGAAGACTCCGCCGCGCCCGAAGATTCCCACATCGAAGCGCCGTTTGGTGACCGGACCGGTCACCCATGCCCCAGGCCCGTCCACGTGCGCCCGCCGGCTGTCGCCGAACTCGAAGGTCAGATGGATGGTCGGTTCGGACAAGGTAGCCGTCTGATAGCTCTCGCCCTTCGGCAGATCCCACTCGACGGCCCAATAGCGTTTGACGAAGGGGCGCAGGCGCTCGGCGACGACACGAACGGACGAATAGCGCGCATGCTCGAGCATCTCCCCCGGCTTGAGCACACGTCCGAAGAAGTGCTGCGGCATCTCTTCTCCCGGTGACGCATTTTTCCTAGTGACGTCGTCGTCCATGGCACAAGAATGTCAGACATGACTGAAACACAGAAGACCGACACCGCCGCGACCACCGCCGACAACTCCACTACAGCACCCGTCGCCACACTGGCGATGGTCACCCTTGACGCCCCGAACGCTGCCGTTCTCGGAGAGTTCTACTCTTCAGTCCTCGGCTGGCCCATCGCCTATTCGGACGAGAGTTATGCCATGCTCACTGGTCCCAGCCATGCACTGGGCATCGGCACGATCCCGGACTATCAGCGACCGAGCTGGCCCGACGACGGACACAAGCAGTTCCACCTCGACCTCGCCGCCGACGACATCCATGCGGCAGCCGATCGCTGCGTCGAACTCGGAGCTACCCGAGCCGAAACGCAGCCTGGTGAGACCTGGGTCGTGCTCCTCGATCCCGCCGGTCATCCGTTCTGCATCTCGGACGCGAAGAACTGGGGCTGAGCATCCCCGCAGACCTGACAGCCGAGCTCTCAGCTCCGCCCGGCCTTGTCCGCCCGCACAATGTAGTGAGACCCATCGAGACCATCGACGAGGATCGTCGCCTCATGCCTCGCATTCCCTCCGGAGACGATCCAGTTGGGCTTGAGCACTCCGCGCAGACCGCCAGCAGGAGTGATATCGATGCCCATACCGAGCTTCACCGTCTTGACGACCTTCGCACGTGCCAATGATCGCGCGGTCCGCTCCGCCTCATCCCGAGTCGGCGGCGGTCCCGACTGCTCGCCGATCAGACTCGACCACTCCGATGATCCCGCCGTGGCGCCGCGAGGGGTGAAGTCGGCGATCATACCCCTGCCCGACAAGGCGTTGACGAGCACGTCCATCCGCTGCACCGGCCCGGATGCGCTCCGACGGAAGAGTCCGCGGGTGCGCACGTCGAGGGCGGCCCACCAGAACGGATGATGCACCGCTTGGACCTCGGCGAGCGCGTCAGGGAGTTTGCGCTGGAAGACGGCGAGCGCCTCGGCGGCGGTGACGTGCGGGTCCATCCGCACCGGATCCTCAGTCTGCAGATCCGGGCCGACCGGGCGCCCGGTTCCGATCTCGGCACTCATCTCAGACGTCCTTCGGAACCTGACCGGCCAGGGAATCGTTCTGACCGGTGAGCATGTGTGCTGGGATCGCGCCGATCTTGTCGGTCTCCTTCATCGCCTCGAGGACGTGGGCAGGCACCGGATGCGAGCGCTGAGTGGCCAGGGAGACGAGGATGAGGGCCAGGGTCGAGCACACGATGCCTACTCCCATCGGGTCGACTCCGGTGACGTCGACGAGTCCTGTCAGCTGCCACACGACCGACGACACAGTGCCGGCGATCATCGACCAGATCGCTCCGGGCACGTTCGCCTTCTTCCACCAGGCGGCGGCGATGTAGACGGGGACGAACGCGGCACCGAGCACCGTGGTCGAGAAGATGACCACCTCGGCGACGGCCGGCGGATCATTCACCGCGACGAAGTAGCCGATGATCGCCAGCACGAGAACGGTGAACCGGGAGACCCAGACGGACTGCTGGTCGGACATGTCCTTCTTGAAGAAGCGTTGGAACAGATCTTGGCTGGCGATCGTGCCCGACTGCAGCAGCAGAGCGTCGGCTGTGGACATGATCGCAGCCATGATTCCTGCCATGACGATGCCTACGGCGAAGTTCGGCAGCACAGTGTCTGCGACTTCGAAGACCGCGAGCTCCGGATTGTCCAGAGTCGGCAGCAGGATGAGCGCCATGATGCCGACGATGTAGGGAGCGGGGATGAACAGCAGGTTGAAGCCGGTGGCGTAGAGGCTGGCGCGCCTGGCCACCGAGGGCCGCTTCATCGCCATATGGCTGACGTTGACGTGCGGCCAGCCCATATAGCCGATAGAGAAGACGAGGACGGCGCCGACGATGACTCCCCATTGGACGGATTCGATCCCGTCCGGTCCCCACATGGTCAGCAGGTTCGGGTTGATCTGTCCGACCGTCTCGTTGCCGGCTGTCCACCCGCCCACGGCCTGCAGACATCCGATGAGGATCCACACCATGCCGATGAGCATGATGATCGCCTGCACGAAGTCGGTGTAGGCCACGGCGAGGTAGCCGCCGAGAAAGGTGTAGAAGACGATGACGCCGACGGCGATGAGCAGCGCCCAGGCATACGGAATGCCGGTGACCATCTCGAGTCCGCGCCCGCCGGCGATGAACTGACTCATCACATAGAAGAAGATGCAGAACAGGGCGACCGGCGCGGCGATCGCGCGGATCCACTTCGACGGATATCGATGTTCGAGGTATTCGATCGAGGTGAGCGACCCGAGGATCTGGGAGAGCTTGCGCATCCGCCGGCCCAGGATCGAGAGGTTGAGAACACCGCCGCCGATGTCGCCCATCGCGTACCACAGAGAGAAGTAGCCCTTCGTATACGCCAGCGATCCCGCACCGAGGAACATGTACCCCGACATCGACGACGACTGCAGGCGCAGAGCCGTGACCGCAGCGCCCAGGCTGCGACCGCCGAGCAGATATCCCTCGCTGCCCTTCGAACCTATCTTGAGCGTCCACACGCCGATGCCGGCCATGGCGAGGAAGTAGATGACGAGGAACCAGGTTTCGATGTTCATGCCGCTCCCCCGTTTCCTTTCGCCGAGGCGGCCCCGCCGTCTCGTCCGTCCGCTCCGTTCGCGGTTCTCGCCAGGGCCTGATCCTCAGCCATGTCCTCGGCCTTCCAACCGCGGGAGAGGAAGACGAAGACGAGGGTGTAGATCACCCAGATCGCGGGGATGCCGACGATGATGACGACCGTCGCCGTCGGAAGACCGAACACGTTGACCACCTCGTTGTGATGCGGGAATACAGATGATGTGAATGAGATTACAAGTTATCGCGAGAAGCCTGAGTCTGCAGCGCCGAGTTCGCATGGTGGGAACGCGGGGCACGACTGTCTGACCGACCTGTCGGTTCGATGCGCGTGTCCGTTCCGCAGCGCGGGCTCACTCAACGGTGAACTGGCGCTCGTGGAGTCCCGTCGCGGCACCCGGAATGGCGGGCCGGCGTTCCGAGGTCTGCACGTTTCCGTCCTGGTCGACCGCGCGCACGCTGACCGTGTGCGTGCCGGTGCTCAGTCCCGTGTGCTCGCATCGCCACTGGCGCCAGGTGTCGGCGGTGAGTTCTTCGCTGAGTTCCGCTTCCGCCCAGTCGCCGTTGTCGATGCGCACCTGCACCTTCTCGATGCCTGTGTGCTGCGCCCAGGCCATGCCTGCGGTGACGACCCGGCCGCCGCTCTTGGGCGTGACAGTGGCCCCGGGGCGGGGCACGTCGATGCGCGAGGCCACCAGCACGGGTCCGTGCGTGGCCCAGCCGCGCGTCGTCCAATATGCCTCTTTGTCCGCGAACCGGGTGATTTCGAGATCGGTCACCCATTTCGTTGCCGAGACGTAGCCGTAGAGTCCGGGGACGACCAGGCGTGCCGGGTATCCGTGGTCGCGTGGCAGAGCATGACCGTTCATGGCCACGGCCAGCAGGGCCGCGCGATCGTCGGTGAGCACTTCGAGTGGGGTGGAGGCGGTGAAACCGTCATCGGAGCCCGAGAGCACCATGTCCGCACCGGAGTGCGGTTTCGCCCGTGCCAGCAGGTCCCGGATCGGATAGCCCAGCCATTTCGCATTGCCCACCAGGTCGCCGCCGACCTCGTTCGAGACGCAGGCCAGGGTCACATAGTGCTCCTGGAGCGGGAGGTCGAGGAGTTCGGCCATCGTGATCGTGAACTCGTGCTCGACCATGCCGTGGACGCGCAGCATCCATGTTCCCGCGTCGATCGACGGCGGGAAGAGCGCTGTGTCGATGCGGTAGAAATCCTGGGTCTCCGTGACCAGCGGGGTCAGTCCGGGCACGTCGAGTTCCGCTCCGGTGGGAATCTCCGGCGCCGAGGCGGCCGGTCGCGGGAGGACGAGCTTCGTCACCGTTCCTGCCGCACTGCGGGCCAGTGTGGCCGCGGACTGCCCGGCCGCGACGGCGGCGATGCCGACCGCGCTCAGTCCCGCGGCCAGCCCGAAGAAGGCCCGTCGACCCGGCCTGGCCGGAGTTCGATGCTGCGTGTCGGCTCCGGCGTCCTCGGCGTCGGAGCGAGCCTCAGTGCCTCCACCGGTGCGAGCCGGAACTGTCGCGACGTGAAGGAGGACGAGGAAGGCTGCGGCCCCGGCGGCGATTCCGCCGAGACTCGGCAGGGTGGCCACAAGCCCGGCACCGGAGCTGAAGCCGACGACGGCAGGCAGCAGGCCGAAACCGATGAGCAGGACGAGCGCCAGACCGCGACGGCGAGCGCCGATCCACCCGATGATCGCACCGCACCCCGCCCCTCCTGCCACGATGGTGATGACGAGGGCGAATTTGTCGTGAGTGCCGAAGACCGCGATCGCGGACTTGATGAGCACGGTAGGCATCAGCGGGATGAGTGCCTGGCCGATGAGCAGAGCAGGAGCCGACGCCACGTCCAGGCTGCGGGCGATGAGTTCGGCCGTGCCGAAATAGATGAGTGTCGCAACGACCCCGGCGAGCACAGAGGGCCACGTGCGCTGAGTACTCCCCACCATGCCCTCCTTCTCCCCCATGCTCAGGCCAGGTTTCGACGCAGGCGCACGACCGCCTCGGTGAGGGCGCTGATGCGGTTCTCGCGATCGGGTTCGGGCAGTGTCCGAGCCGAACGCAGTCCGTGTTCGAGGAGCACGACGACCTGATCGGCGAGGGTCTGATCTCCGAGTTCTGGGACCGGCCGGGCCTCGGAGCCGATCCATGAGAACTCGGCCAGGGCCTCACGGATGACTGCACGTCTGCTCGGTGCCGGTGGGGCCGCCTCGTCGAGTTGGGCAGTGGTCAGGGAGATGATCCGGATGCGCAGACGGCGCACCTCGGTCTCGAGTTCCGCCGCTGCCGTGGTCATGGACTCATGATAGTCCTCGTCGATGGGAACAGCGGCGGAACCTCAGACGATGATCAGGTGTCGGCCACCCAGACGGTCATGGTTTCCTGATAGGTGTCCAGGGCTTCCGGGCCGTTGTCGCGGCCCCAGAATCCGGACTGTCGCAGTCCGCCGAACGGAGTGGCTTCGGTGCCTTCGCTGTAGCCGTTGACCGCGAGGGTGCCCACGCGGATCCGGCTCGCCCACCACCGCACTTGGGCGATGTCCTCGCACCACACGCTCGACGCCAGCCCATAGGGTTCGCCGTTGATGAGGTCCACAGCGTCGTCGCGATTGGTGCGTCGCAGCAGCTGGGTCACGGGGCCGAAGATCTCTCCACGGCCGAGTTCGCTGGCATCGGGCACGCCTTCGATGACGGTCGGCGGATACCAGGTGCCGATGTCGGGGACGTCGGCACGGGTGTTGAGGATCCGCGCTCCCTTCTCCACGGCTTCGTCGACCCAGGCGGTGATACGATCGCGGGCGCGAGCATTGATCACCGGGCCGACGTCCGTATCGGCGTCGAACGGATCGCCGACGGTGAGTGCCTCGGTCGCGGTGATGAGTGCGGTGCGGAACTCGGCGAACCTCTCGTCATCGTCGCCGACGTAGATCACCCGAGAGGCGGCGGTGCAGTTCTGGCCGCTGGTGCCGAAGGACGCACCGGCGATGTCGGCGGCGATCGCCTCGAAATCCGTGGCGTGTGCGGAGTCGACGATATAACCGGCCCGTCCGCCGAGTTCGAGGGACACCTTCTTGAGGTTCGACCGGGCCGAGGACTCGAGGAAGGACCTGCCGACGGGTCCCGAACCGGTGAAGGTGAGCACGTCGATGTCGTTGTGCAGACCCATCGCGGCGCCGATCGCTGAGCCGGTGCCGGTGAGGACGTTGAGAATGCCGTCGGGCACCCCCGCCTCGGTGGCGAGCCTGGCGAGGTGGAGGGCGCTGAGCGTCGAATCCTCAGAGGTCTTGACGACCATCGCATTGCCGGCGGCCAGCGCCGGGGCGATCTTCCAGCCGAGCATGGCCACGGGATAGTTCCACGGCAGGATCGCTCCGACGACCCCGCTGGGCACCTTCGTCACCCAGCCCCAACCGTCAGGATTCTGCAGGTAGCGT
>Ga0308157_10003117_pt1 | contig 24999 bp, 23 predicted proteins | sample PhyBR1_FD_201035 | JGI IMG/M metagenome (GOLD analysis project Ga0308157, IMG submission 201035) | Phyllosphere microbial communities from UC Gill Tract Community Farm, Albany, California, United States - DLSLB.R1 | ecosystem: Host-associated > Plants > Phyllosphere > Unclassified | place: USA...
AATACCTTTTATTTGTTCGGTAGTTGTCATAAATTTATAGTAATTTTGCGTGAAAAATTTATTAGATTCGTGTTTTTAGCCCTGATAGTAGTGGAAATCCTTTTTTTGAAAATTGCTATTTTTTGTTAAAGAAAAAAAAGCGACCAACGGAAGCTCTTTTTTCTTTAACAAAAAAAGCCATTTTGAAAAAAGATTACCTCACACTACATTCATTATAATTGGAGTTCGATGAACTTCGTTTATAACAAATAGCAGGAATAGCTTCTAATAATAATTTAACTAGTTTTGAGTTACAAAAATAGGATATAGTTTTTAGATTATGGAAATAAATTTGATTAGCGATACAATTACCAAACCATCTGTTGAGATGTTACAATACATGTTTAATGCCCAAGTGGGTGACGATGTGTACAAACAAGATCCTACAGTGATAGCACTAGAGGCGAGATTGGCGGGAATGTTTGGGATGGAAGCGGGGCTTTTTTTTCCGTCGGGAACTATGGCCAATCAAACAGCAATTAAATTGCACACACAACCGGGAGAGCAATTAATCGCGGATAAATATGCGCATGTGTATAATTATGAAGGGGGTGGGGTTTCATTTAACAGCGGTGTTTCCTGTTGTTTGTTGGATGGTGACAGGGGAATGATTACAGCAGAGCAGGTTTCTGGTGCGATAAATGATCCTGAGTTTTATCACAGCCCGTTAACAAGTTTGGTTTGTGTAGAAAATACAACAAATAAAGGTGGTGGGGCTTGTTATGATTTGGAAGAATTAAAGAGAATAAAAAGAGTTTGCGTCGAAAATAATTTGAAGTTTCACTTAGACGGTGCCCGAATTTGGAACGCTGTTGTGGCTAAAAAACTGCATCCGAGAGAATTTGGAGCCTTGTTTGATACGATTTCGGTTTGTTTGTCCAAAGGTTTGGGAGCACCAATTGGCTCTGTGCTTTTGGCTGATAAAGCTACAATTCACAGAGCTTTACGAATTCGAAAAATTTTAGGAGGTGGAATGCGTCAAGTTGGATATTTGGCAGCTGCAGGTAATTTTGCTTTGGATAATAACATTGCCAAATTGGTCGATGACCATCGCAGAGCTAGAGAAATTGCCGAAGTTTTAATAAGAAGACCTTGGATTGGAAAAGTTGAACCTGTAGAAACCAATATTTTGATTTTTTCTGTCCGCGAAGATTTGAATGAAAAAATACTGATTGATAAGTTAAAAGAGAAAAGTATTTTTATAAGTTCTCTAGGACACGGAAAACTCAGAATTGTGACGCATCTTGATTATAAAGAAGTGATGCACACGTATGTTTTGGAGACGTTGCAGAAGATAGTTTTGTAAATTTAAGTAATTAGTGATTAGTAATTGGTAATTAGTTAGTTGGGATACTATTATTAGCTAAAAAAGAGAATAATACAACCGAAATGGTTATTATTATTCGCTTTTTTAGCTAATCACTGATTACTAATCACCAATCACTATTATTTAAAAAGATTATCCATTCCTGGAATCATTGGCATATCCATTTTGGCAACGGCGTCTAATTCTGCTTGGTTTATTTTAGAGGCTTTTTCGATTGCTTTGTTTAATGTTAAAATCAAGTAATCTTCCAGTTGTTCTTTGTCCTCTAACAAAGAATCATCTATTGCGATTGATTTAATTTTTGTGTTGGCAGTCAAAGTAACTTTTAATAGATTATCATTACTTTGTTCGTCAACAAGTACGGTGTCTAAACGTTTTTTAGTATCTTCGATTTTTTGTTGGGTTTCTCTAAGTTTGCCCATCATTCCCATTAAATCCATTTTTGGTAATTTTTAAATTAATATTTGGAATAAACCCTTTATTTTAGGGGAGCTAAGGTATTACAATTTTTTTTATATTAATATAATTTATTATTCTTAACTTAGTAATTCAATTTTAAACTGGTTTTATGTGTGCTTATGTTGAAATGGGAGCAACCAAAAAGCAAGTAAAAGAACACCTCAACTTAACAAATGAAATAAACAAACGAGAACTAACTTGTCTAGGTTAAAAAAACCTCGAAAATAGTTTTCGAGGTTTTAATTTTTAATAATTACTATTTCTTTGTTGGATTAGCTTAAACAAATAAAATAAATTCCCAATTATTAAAACTAATAGAACTGGATAAAAATAATTTATGTTGTAAATTGTATCGCCAATAAAAATATCAAAGTAGTGTTTTTGCGTAAAATAGAAATAAATAAACATTAAAACGCCAAGGGTTTGAAATATTAAAAATTTAGTTTTCATTTTCTGTTATTTTTAAATTATTAAAAAAAGCATTATACATATTAAAATAACCAAATCTAGCATCTTGCGAACTAATATCACTAATAATAAAATTTCTCATTCTTTTTGGGAATTCATTGTAAAATAATTTATCTTCTATGATAATTTTAATTTTTTTAATCATTTCTTTTGTTTTTCTTGTTTCCTGATTTTGTTTTTGCAATTCACTAATTTCTGATTCAGAATAAAATATTTCGATTTCATTCTTTTTGCATTCAATTATATAATAAGGAATTAAGATACTTACAAGTAATGATATAGTAAATAATTCACCATCTTCAATAATACTAACATTAAAAGTCATACATCTATCTCCCCAATCAAACAATGTAAAATCTGTCAGTTTTTTTAAAGTATAGTCATTTCTAAACTCTGTTAAAATATTTTTCGATATGTCTTCTTTATAATCAGAATCAAACTTTGTTATTATCTGGTTTAATCTAATATATTCTTCACTCTTAGTATAGCTTTCATTATCTGTTTCATAACAGATGTTCTTAGGGTAGAACAAGTATGCTAGGTTCATCAAAATTTTTTCAATCATAATATTTAAATTATCGACAATCACTTGAATATATAGCAGTTGTTTTATATTCAGTTGCAGGTAGGCTTGTACTTGAATTAAACTGTACTCTTCCTCCTGGTATTCTTAAAGGTATTTCTTTTTCTAATTGTGTCCTAAAATATTGCTCAACTATCATATCAGACGTATTTGTTAGTTTAAATTTATTATTAACATCGTTCATTACAGTACGAAGAGCTAGTGCAGCTGCATTAGCTGCTAGTCCTGGGGTAATATCTGTGTTGCCAATTTTTACATTAGTAGGTGCTCCAAAAAGTACTGGCTGTGGAAAGCTAATTACGTGAACAATTTCAACTCCGTTGTTACTTAACAAGATAATCCTCAAATAAATATTTTTAACCGCTGATTCTTGCCAAATTGTGCCTGGTTTTGATGTAAAATTAAAACTTTCGCAACTAGGAGGTAGAGTTGTTACTGTGCTAACTGAGCCACCACTACCGCCACTACCATGTGAAGAATTAAAATAACTTCCCGTATAACCACTACCTCCTCCACTGTTTACATAATAAACATAGCCACTACCGCTATAACCACTACCACCATTTTGAAAATCATTACAAATATAAACATCACCCAAGCAGTAACTGGCAGCTGGAGGGTCTGGTTCAGCTTTAGAGAAAATATCATTTGTTTTTTCTTTTAAAATTTCACTCCCCGATATAGAAGCTATACTTGTAGAATTTTCAAATTTAGTACTTTCAATAAATCCCTTTTCTAAGTTCCAAGCTACAATATAACCGTCAAAATGGCTTAATTCTTTTAGAGAATTTAGTTCTTGTAAAGATTCTTTAGTTGGGAGTAATTCATATAATGTTACTTCAAAACTTTTGTGACCTTCTAAAGGATATAAATATAATATTTTTTTACCTTTATAGTCTTTAACCTGTTTTATGTCATTTACGGGAATTACAATTGCATTTTGCCCATTTTCTAGCGTTTCTAGCTTCGCATTTTCCCAAGCATACTCCTGATTTTTGAACAAATCATTAAAAGTGGTTTTTGATTGATAATCATCAAACCAATTTTTAGCCGATAATAATTTAGGCGATAGATTTGGTGTTGGGTTTTCATCTTGCTGACACCTTATAAAGGTGAGCGAAATTAGCAATACAATAGCTAAATGTATTGTTTTTTTTAATTTAACATTCATAGTTTATTTTTAAGTTAGTTAATATCTATATCTTATTAATAAATAGGATTTTATAAAGCTAAAGTAAATAAAAAATATGATTGTAGTGCTTTTTTACTAATTAAATGTAGTATTTATTCCATCTTATTTATTGTTAAACGGCATTGATAATTAAATAGTTAATAAACGGGCATAATAGTTTTATTAGAAAAAAAGAAGTATTGACCCTTTACAAATAAGGGGTTAACATGCTGTCACTAATACTTTAACTAACTATTGATAATGAAAGAATTCCATAAAGAAATAAAAATCCTAAACCAAATTTAACCAGTACTGAGTTAATAGACTTATTCAGCCAGTCCCACCAAACTAAATAACAACCAATGAGAGACATATTTAATGCTAATAGTAAGTTGTTGTTTTTTTTGATTTTTGATTTTCAATAAGTATAACCGTAAATCAAACTCCCTTCTGTTGATTTTAAATTATTGAATAGCAAAATTACGGATTTTGATGTTTATTTTTGTTAAATAAGATAAAAAACGAATTCAGTTTCAAGTCACTTTATGTTATTTTTACATTTTTAAATACTAAACTAACTCGCAAACAATGCCTGAAAATAGTGGAGCTCCTGTAGCTAAAATAATTCCTAAGAAATTAAAGAAATTTGGTCACGTTAGAATCGACAATTATTTTTGGTTAAATGATCGCGAAAATCCTGAAGTTATTGATTATTTGAATCAGGAAAATGCCTATTACCAAGAAAAAACGGCACATACCAAAGAGTTTCAAAAAGTTCTTTTCGAAGAAATGAAAAGTAGAATTAAGGAAGACGATCAGTCGGTTCCTTATTTTTATAATGGGTATTATTACATTACCCGCTATGAAAAAGGGCAGAATTACCCAATTTATTCACGAAAAAAAGAAAGCCTTTCGGCAAAAGAAGAGATACTATTCGATTGCAATGAAATGGCAAAAGACAAGCCTTATTTTCAATTGGGGGCTTTAAGCATTAGCCCGGATAATAAACTGGCTCTTTTTAGTTACGATATTGTTGGAAGAAGAATCTATACTATTCAGATAAAGAATCTGGAAACCAATGAAATTCTTGAAGATAAAATCGAAAATGTAACAGGAAACGCTGTTTGGGCTAATGATAATAAAACCATCTTTTATTCAGATCAGGACAATGTTACACTGCGTTCGGCTAAAATTTACAAACATAAAATAGGTTCACAACAAGCTGATGATGTTTTGATATATTTTGAAAAAGATGAAACTTTCAATGTAGAAATTGCAAAGTCAAAATCCAGAAAATATTTGGCAATTGAGTCCAGCAGCACATTGACAAGCGAATATCAAATCCTTGATGCTGATACACCTGATGGTGAATTTAAAATTTTCCAAAAACGTGTTAGAGGATTGGAATACAGTATCAATCATTATGAGGATAGTTTTTATATTCTGACAAATAAAGATAAAGCAGAGAATTTTAAATTAATGAAAACCCCAGTTGACAAAACGTCAAAGAGCAATTGGAAAGAAGTTATTGCACACAGAAGTGATGTTTTGTTGGAAGATATTGAGATATTCAAAGATTTTTTAGTTTTAGAAGAGCGCGAAAATGGATTGAATAAAATCCGAATTATGCCTTGGAGCGGAGAAGGGGAGTATTATCTTCCTTTTGAAAGCGAAACTTATACAGCTTACGCAACAGGAAATGTTGATTTTAATACAGATGTGTTGCGTTATGCATATCAATCTATGAGAACGCCTTCGTCGGTTATTGATTTCAACATGAAAACAAAAACTAAGGAAATTAAAAAAGAGCAGGAAGTTCTCGGAGGAAAATTCGATAAAGAAAATTATATCGAAGAACGTGTTTGGGCTACAGCTGAAGATGGAGTTAAAATTCCAATTTCAATGGTGTACAGGAAAGGACTAAAGAAAGATGGTTCAAATCCGTTGCTTCAGTATGCATATGGGTCATACGGACATTCTATGGATGCTGGTTTTTCTTCGACGGTTTTGTCACTTTTAGACAGAGGTTTCATTTTTGCCGTTGCACATATTCGTGGAGGAGAAGATTTAGGAAGACAATGGTATGAAGACGGAAAATTATTGAAAAAGAAAAATACATTTACCGATTTTATTGATTGCTCCAAATTTTTAATTGCTGAAAAATACACTTCGCCACAGCATTTATATGCCGAAGGAGGATCAGCCGGAGGATTGTTGATGGGAGTTGTTGTAAATATTGCTCCTGAATTGTATAATGGTGTTATTGCGCAAGTTGCATTTGTAGATGTGATTACAACTATGCTAGATGACAGTATCCCTCTTACGACTGGTGAATATGATGAATGGGGAAATCCAAACATTCGAAAATATCATGATTATATGTTGTCTTATTCACCATATGATAATGTGAAACCTCAAAAATATCCGAATATGTATGTGTCCACAGGTTTGCATGATTCTCAGGTTCAATACTGGGAACCAGCAAAATGGGTGGCAAAATTACGTGCTTTAAAAACAGATGATAATGTACTTTTTTTAGACACAAATATGGATGCGGGGCATGGAGGAGCGTCCGGTCGCTTTGAAGCACTCAAGGAATTGGCAAAAGAGTATAGTTTTTTGTTAGATTTAGAGAAAATTGGAAACTAATTAGAATTTTTTTTGTTAGATTTGCATCATATCGGGATCTATTAAAAAAATGCTCTCAGATAAACTATTTTTTTATGAAAGAAGAAATAAATGCTTATAATAATATTTTAGAGTTAATAGGTAATACACCACTTGTTAAGCTAAATAGTGTAACGGAGAATTTAAAAGGCAATTTCTATGCAAAAGTAGAATCTTTTAATCCAGGCCATTCTTCCAAAGATAGAATCGCTTTATACATTATTGAAGAAGCAGAAAAAAGAGGGATTTTATCTCCAGGCGATACAATTATCGAAACAACTTCTGGTAATACAGGATTTAGTTTAGCGATGGTAAGTATCATAAAAGGGTACAACTGTATTCTTGCTGTGAGTTCAAAATCATCAAAAGATAAGATTGATATGTTAAGGAGCTTAGGTGCTAAAGTATATGTTTGCCCTGCTCACGTTTCTGCAGATGATGATCGTTCTTACTACAATGTTGCCAAACGACTTCACGAAGAAACAAAAGGATCAATTTATATCAATCAATATTTTAATCAATTGAATATTGATGCCCATTATAAAACAACAGGTCCTGAAATTTGGAAACAAACTAACGGAAAAATTACTCATCTTGTGGCTTGTAGCGGTACTGGAGGAACAATTTCCGGAACTGCAAAATTTCTAAAAGAACAAAATCCTAATGTTAGAATTCTTGGTGTAGATGCTTTTGGATCGGTTTTGAAAAAATACCATGAAACAAAAGAATTCGATAGTAGTGAAATTTATCCTTATAGAATAGAAGGTTTAGGTAAGAATTTAATTCCATCTGCAACCGACTTTGATATCATCGATAAGTTTATGAAAGTTTCTGATGAAGAAAGTGCTCACTCAGCAAGAGAAATTACCAGAAAAGAAGGTTTATTTGTTGGATACACTTCCGGAGCAGTAATGCAAGCAATCAAACAATATGCTGACGAAGGAGAATTTGACGAGAATAGTAATGTAGTAGCAATTTTCCCAGACCACGGATCTCGTTATATGAGCAAAGTATTTAGCGATGACTGGATGAATGATCAGGGATTCTTTGATAGTGTTAATGAAGAAGAAGCTCAAAAAATTGAATTTATAAAATAAATTTACTCATATTTTTAATATAAAAACTCCAGATTTATTCTGGAGTTTTTTTTAGGCCTAATTTAAAAAATCATAACGTTATATAGTTTTTTGTGTAAGAATACTAATACTAGTTTGTTTTTGTAATTTGATAATAATTTAATAAAAATTATATGGTTTAAATAAAATAGTTGTTATTTTGTTGATAATATTTAGGAATAATATAATATTAATTAAGGTTTTTTGTGTGTTGAACGAATATTTCGGCTGTTTATCGAAATATTTAGGTAGTAGAATTAAAGTAATCTTAAATTTGAATTAATAAATGAGGCCACATTATTTATTAACAAATAAACCTGCTACATATGAAAAAAGTTTTACTTCTCTTAGTAATGTTAGCGTCTTCTATTCTAGCTAATGCACAAACAGCAATCGAAGAATTTAATTTTAACGGTACACTTAATAATACAACTAACGATATTGCGTTTAGTGGTATTTCTAAGTTTGTAAAAGACAGGGCAGGTGTAGCTAATAAAGCTATACGTGTTGTTAACGAAGCATTGGAAGCAACTATTAAAAATTTGCCACTTTCAAATTCAGCACGAACTGTTTCTATATGGGTTAAGTATAATGATATTACTACTGCAAATTATATATGGGGTTATGGGTCATTAGCAAATGCTCAATATTTTGGTTTATTACAACAAAGTACTTCAAATGCAGTTTCAGATCTGAATCTCGCTAGTTGGGGGCCTGACAATGATGTTATTGTTTCTACCACAATTTCTTCGGGCGTTTGGTATAATTACACGGTAACTTATGATGGTCTTACTTCGAAAATTTATAGAGATGGTGTTTTGATTAAATCTTTTATTAGTCCAAGAAAGCTTACTTCATCTATTGTTTTTGGAATAGGAAAGATTGGTTCTGCAGTGAGTATCAATGCGGATATAGATGATTTAAAAATTTTCAATGTAGCTTTAACTGCTGATCAAATTGCAGCTTTATACGGTAGTACAACTACGTTGGCCCAGAGCAATGTTGCAAAAGTCAAAGACAATCCTAATGTAACAAAAAAAGAAATTATAACAGCGCAAAGTGCAACAAAACCAGCTATGAAAACGAAAGTGGTATTGTCAGCTCCTGCCGAAACAATCAATACTAAATTATCGGAAATTTATTCTTCAGAAGGTTTTAAGGTGCTCAGTGGTGACAAAAATGAAATTGATATTACTACTTTACCAGAAGGGAATTATTTGCTGAGAGTCGTGAAATTGCATGACAGTAACGATAAAATTGTAATCGCGAACTGATTTGGTTGACTCAGATCAAATCATAAAAAAACTCTAGATTGCTCTAGAGTTTTTTGTTGTTATTATAGGAATTATTCTTCCATTGTATGATAAACGTTCATTACATCATCATCTTCTTCCATTTTTTCAATTAATTTTTCTACATCGGCCATTTCTGCTTCAGTTAATTTTTTTGTGATTTGAGGAATTCTTTCAAAACCAGAAGATAATATTTCTAAATTTCTGCTTTCTAATTCTTTTTGGATGGTTCCAAAACTTCCAAAAGGAGCGTAGATTAAGATACCGTCTTCGTCTTCAAAAACTTCTTCAGCACCAAAATCAATTAGTTCTAATTCCAATTCTTCTGGATCGATACCATCCTTTGGAATTCGAAAATTACAAGTGTGGTCAAACATAAATTCTACAGAACCTTGTGTTCCTAATGTTCCGTTGCATTTGTTGAAATAACTTCTAACATTAGCAACAGTTCTATTGTTGTTGTCTGTAGCAGTTTCGATTAAAAGTGCAATACCATGAGGAGCATACCCTTCAAATAATACTTCTTTATAGTTTGCAGTGTCTTTATCAGTTGCTTTTTTGATGGCTCTTTCAACATTGTCTTTTGGCATGTTGGCAGCCTTAGCATTTTGAATGACAGCTCTTAATCTTGAATTGGCGTCAGGATTTGGACCTCCTTCTTTTACAGCCATTACAATATCTTTACCAATTCTGGTAAAGGCTTTGGCCATAGCTGACCAACGTTTCATTTTTCTACCTTTTCGGAATTCAAATGCTCTTCCCATTATTATTTTATTTTGAATACAAAAATACTGTTATTCCTTATTTTTCCAAAACTATAGAAAAATCTTTTTGTAAAATATATCAATTATACATTCGTCTCAATATTTTAAAATCGGCTATTATAGATATTGCTTCATTAAGATAGTGGTTGGATCTTAAATTATCGAGTTGCATTTTATTATATTCAAGAAGTGAAGGGTAAATAAGTAACAATGATTTGTTGTATTCTGAATTGGACACATTCAGGTTTAAGTCACTTGTGCCAAAATTATTGATTTCTTCGTATAAATGATTGATGCTATTTTGGTTGTTATAAACAGCATCTAAAGTCATTGGTATATCGAATTTTGTTTTTTTAATGACGGTGTCAATATTTGAATTAAGTGCAATTATAGAATTGAAATAAGGGTCTTTCGCGACTCTTTCTTTGCTTTTTTGAGCAAGCATATTAATTAATTCCTCGCTTACATAAGGTTTGAAACGAATTCTAACATCTAATGTGTCGTTTTTTAATGCTGTTGGAAATCCGCTTTCTTTTTGAAAAACATCTTGGTAAATAGTAGGAATAGGAACATCTGGAACAACTCCGACCGCTTGATGGCTTTTTCCGGTAATTCTGTAAAATTTGCTCACAGTCAGTTTTACAAAATGCTGTAAATCATTCTCCTCCAAAGGTTGAATTGTCTGCATTGTCGCTTTTCCTAAAGAAGTGCTTCCTATTAAAACTGCTCTATTGTAATCTTGCATGATATCTGCAAAAAATTCACTTGCAGAAGCGGAATTTCCATTAATGATAATAATAACGGGTCCTCTGTAAATAACGCCCTTGTAAGGATCATTTATAACAGATAATTGTTTTTTGTTGTCCACAACTATCGAAATTGGCCCGTAATCAATAAAGAGACCAGCCAATTTTACTGCTTCTTCCATAGATCCACCGCCATTATCTGTCAAATCAAGAACCAATCCTTTGATATCGTCTTTCATTAATTTGATTGTTTCTTTGGCAACATCTTGAGCGCACCCTTTGTTGTTATTGTCTTCAAAATTTGCGTAAAAACTAGGGATTTTTATATATCCCACTTTCATGCCCCGATCGACAATAAAGCTGTATACAGTGTTCTCTTCGTCCTTTAAAACTTGTTTTTCGATGTTTACTTTGAAGCTTTTTCCAGAATTTCTCTTGAGCGTTAATGTAATATTGGTGTTTAATTCCGATGTCATCATTATTGCAATTGATTCTAATGAAGAACAGGAAACTTCCAGAATTTCTTTTTGATTTGAAATTGCTAATATGCGATCCCCTTTTTTAATTTTACCAGTTTTGAAAGCGGGTCCATTAGGGTCAATTTCGTTTACAATGATTTCGTTTTTTTCATTTAGACTAACTTCTATTCCTAATGAAAGTTTTTCTTTGGACAAAGTGGATACAAAACTGGATTTGGTATCGTTACTGAAATAATTGGTATGAGGGTCAAAATAATTGCAAAAAATATTGAAAAAGTTATCCTCAAAGGGTTTTTCGTTGCTTAGCGATGCATTGATTTTACAAAGTTCATTATCAATTATACTTTTTTGAGATTTATGACTCATGTTGTTGAAATTCAGTTTTAAAGAGTCTAAATTCTTGCTTTTGGCAGCAATATCATTAAAGACTTCGTATCTGATTTTCTTATTCCATGCTTTATCAATTTCATTAGATTTTAAATAAAACTTAAAGTCTCCTTGTTTAAACCGAATGCTGTCTTTTGTATTAAAATCAATGGTTTCATTGTTTAGTTTTTCTAAAACAGCTTTGTTTCTAAGTAATGATTTTTTGTACTCTTTTTTAATAGCATCCAAAAAAGAACAGTCTTTATTTAGAATATAATCATCTAATTTTAATCTGTATTTTTTGGAAAGAGAGTCTGCCTGTGATTCTAAGAAAATGTTTCTTGCAGGATCTAAATCATTTAAAAATTCATCAAAAACATAAGCCGATAAACTGTCGTTTACCGGCTTTGGGCTATAATGCTCGCTTTGAAGTAGTTTGTTTATTTTTAGTAAAATTTCACAATTTGCATTGCTATTTTGAGCAAATATAGAAAATGTAGAAAACAGTAATACAAGTGTGATTTTTTTCATATAATAACTAATTACTTTTTGTAAAAAGGAAGTTTTACCACTTTTGCGGGAACATCATTTTTTCTAATTCGGATAAAAATCTCGCTATCAATTGCGCTATTTGGCGTAGTTACGTAACCTAATCCAATTCCCTTATTTATAGAAGGAGACATTGTTCCCGAAGTTACAATTCCGATTACATTTCCAGAAGCATCGACAATTTCATAATCGTGTCTTGGAACAGAACGTTCCTGCATTTCAAAAGCAACTAATTTTTTGGTAACGCCAGCTTCTTTTTGTTTTTTCAGGTTATCAGAATTGGTGAATTCTTTGCTGAATTTGGTAATCCATCCTAAACCAGCTTCTAGTGGGGAAGTGGTGTCATTGATGTCATTTCCGTATAAACAGAATCCCATTTCTAAACGTAAAGTGTCTCTTGCAGCCAAACCAATTGGTTTGATTCCGTACGCAGCTCCAGCTTCAAAAACTTTGTTCCAAATAGTTTTTACTTCTGAATTTTTGCAATAAATTTCAAATCCGCCTGAACCTGTATATCCAGTTGCAGAGATAATTATATCTGAAAAACCAGCAAAATCAGCCACTTTAAAATGATAATATTCAATTGCGGCCAAATCTATCGATGACAACGATTGCATGGCTTCAACTGCTTTTGGTCCTTGAATTGCCAATAATGAAAAGTCATCCGATAAGTTTTTCATCTCAACTCCCAAATCATTGTGAGCCGAAATCCATTCCCAGTCTTTGTCAATATTTGATGCATTTACTACCAATAAATACTCTTCCTCTTTCATTTTATAGATAATTAAATCATCCACAATTCCACCTTCGTTATTTGGTAAACAAGAATATTGCGCTCTTCCGATTGTTAAAGTTGATGCATCATTCGAAGTTACTTTTTGGATCAAAGCCAATGCATTTGGTCCCGAAAGTATAAATTCACCCATGTGCGATACATCAAAAACACCTACTGCATTTCGAACCGTTTCATGTTCTGCATTAACCCCTTCGTAAAGAATTGGCATATTATATCCAGCAAACGGCAGCATTTTTGCTCCCAAACTCTCATGTATGTGCGTCAAAGCAGTATTTTTCATTGGTATTATTATGTAATTATTAAAGTGCTAATTTATAGTTTTTATTTTGTCTGACAAAGGTTATAAATGTTGAAAAACACATAAAATATCTGCTTTTTTTAATCAGTTATTTATTCAATCATTAAGCTTTTGGATTTAGAATGTAATAATTGAAATTTCTTTAAAAGTTAAGAAATTTACTTAAACTAATCATTTAGATTTTTAAAAAAATAGAAAAGATTAAATAGGTAGCAATATGTATTTATTTCAAATAATAAAATGGAACTTATGTTAGTTGATTAACACTTCGCTCCATTTTTTATAATGTTATTAAATGAATAAGCTGATGAGTTCTAAAATATTATTTTTTCGAAAATAAATTTTGAACAACCCAAGCAGGGCCTATTAACAAAAACTGAATATCTTTTAGGAAAGATGGTTTTTTACCTTCAATATTATGACCATAAAACTGACCAATCCAAGCTACTACAAATACTCCAATTGAGAATGCCCAAAGCGGTACAAATTGACCAATATAAAAATTCAAGATTACACATAACATTGAAAAAACAGCAATTTTTATAGCCATTGAAATCGACAATCTTATATAAAATACCAACACAAAAAGTAAAACTACAACAGCCCAATTTTCAATAATGGGTTGGTTTAAATGTAAAAGGTTATTCAAAAAAGTAGTTGGAATACTCATCAACAATCCGACAATTGAGAAGAAAATTGCGGGAACACAAATGTAATGTATGGCTTTATTTTTGGGGTTTTGATGACTTACTGCATACTCTTCAAACCATTGATCTAGTGTTTTCATAGGGGACTTTTTTTGTCTAATTTATAAAATTGTCCAATATCGCATGTGTTTTAACCGATCTTTTTTTCTAGTACCATAAACTCAAATGGCTCTTCCGTAATAATTGTGTCATGATCGTTTACTTGAAAAGGTTGTCTAACACCAGTATCAACATACCCATGACGATTATACCAAGCAATTAGCTTGTCTCTAAGTGTAATTACTGTCATTTCAATTTTGGGTAAACCCAATGACAATGCATGAGTTTCTGCTTCTTTTAATATTTTTTTTCCAATCCCACTATTTTGAAGTGTAGGGGAAACAGAAAGCATTCCGAGGTAGAGCTTTTCTCCTTTGTTTTCTAGTAAAACACAACCGATAATTGCATCGTTTTCAGTAAATTTTAAAATAGTATTGTTTTTATTTTTAAAAAGCTCAAGCAATTCTTCTTCGGTAATTCTTTTGCCTTCCAGAAGGTTAGATTCTGTTGCCCAACCTAATTTGGATGATTCTCCGCGATAGGCAGAATTTATTAATTTTTCTAAATCTGGTGCATCTTCTTTAGTTGCAGTTGTAATCATTTATGTAGGTTTAAATTGAATGTTTTTTGTACCATCCAAAGATAAAAAAAACGTCGTGAGTAGAGACGTTGCGGTGCAACGTCTCTTTACTACAATAGATTTATTAAATTTCAATTTTAGTGCCCATAAGCTTTAAAAACTCCCGGATAAATGCAGGATGTGCAGGCCAAGCAGGTGAGGTTACTAAATTTCCATCAACAAAAGCTCCATCAACAGGAATAGATTGAAATTCGCCACCTGCTAAAGTTACCTCAGGACCAACAGCTGGATAAGCGGTAAGTTTTCGTCCTTTGACAACATCAGCGGCAGTCAAAATTTGAATTCCGTGACAAATTGCAGCCACAGGTTTATTAGCAGAAAAAAAGTGTTGCGTAATTTCGATTATTTTAGCATGCAATCGTAAATATTCTGGTGCTCTTCCCCCGGCAATTACTAACCCGTCATAATTATTCACGTCTACCTGCTCAAAACTATAATTCAATACAAAGTTATGTCCAGGTTTCTCAGAATACGTTTGATCGCCTTCAAAATCATGAATCGCTGTTTTTATGGTGTCGCCTTTTTTCTTGTCGGGACAAACTGCATGAACAGTATAACCAATCATTTCCAGCATTTGGAACGGAACCATAGTTTCATAATCTTCGGTGAAATCACCAGTCAGGAACAATACATTTTTCATTTCTTCAAAATTTAAATTAGTTATAGTTTTTAAGAAGTTATAAATTCAAGATTTTCTTAATCTTTGTTTTTATAAAGTTAAATAAAAAACAGGTATAGTTTTGATTTTTAGGGTTTTTGCTTTGTTTTTTTAACCGCTAAGTTCACAAAACTTTGCGAACCTTAAGCTTTTAAAATATAAAGAATGGTCTTTATTTGCTTTCCTTGCGGTTAAAACTATATTATGTGCTAGAAAAAATTTAGCCACATAGAAGCATAGCTATCCTTTGAACAGAAAAAGACATTTCATTGTTCATAGACAAGCAATAGCTATGTAAAAGTGTTAACTTCTATAAAACCTTTAAAAGCAGAGAAAAAAACTATGTTCCTATGTGGTTAAATTTTTAATACAGAATCTGATGTAAAATATAGCCTTAAACAAAAAAGCTACAACATAAAGAGAACTTTATGTTGTAGCTTTTGATATAGTTTTTAAAATTAGAAGTTAATCTTCTTCAATTTCAAATTCGGCGTCTTTTTCCCAAATTTCCATTTCGCAAGGTTTACAGTTGAATTTTAGTTTGTATTCAAGCTCTCCTTGTTTTAGAACTAATGGTTCTTTGAGTTTTTCTCCCATCTTGTCTTTTTGATGTATCGGACACTTTTCCAATTCGTATTTAATACAATATTTGGTAGTCATAACACGCGATTTACCTGGATCCCATTGTAGTTCAAAAGCTTTTTCGATTTCGGTAACACCGTGACGCTCGTAGAACTGACGAGCTTTTTTATTGGAAACATTGTACATGAAATCCAATTTGGTTTCTGGATAAGGATGCGATGTTTTGACCAATTGGTGTTCTTCACGTTTGTAATTTGCCAAACGAATTTCGGATAATTGTTCGTAAACTGTTCTTCTCATTTCATTGATTTTTGAAATTGGTAAGAACCAGTTTTGAGAGAACATTACATTGATTTCATCGGCGGTATAAGGTGTAAAACCTGTTTTTGCCAATTGAGTTTTGATATTATCTTCTATCGAAAGGTTGTTTTTCGTTTGTTCTTTAGCGTGTGCCAATTGAACTGTACTAACATAACCATCTTCATCAGTTGCGATTAATTCGAAACCATTTTCGTTTTCCGTTAACAATAAAGTAGTTCCGATTTTACGAACTGCGCTGTCTTCTCTTTCAACAATTTTGATGAAGGCAGCATCATTATTTCTGTAAATGAAAGTTCCTTCTTTTATTTCTTTCAGCACATTTGGATAAGCTAGACCATTTTCAGCCTTGTTTACATAAATTCCTTCGGCTTCGTTATTTTCGTTGATGAAACAAAGTCCATCTCCGTTATTTAACAATTCACCATTTTCAATTTGGTAAGCGCCTCCGATGGTTTTAATCAATTTACCAATATATTGTCCTTTTGATTTTGGGCTTTCCCATGAACCAATAGATTTATCTCTACCATTTACGAAATAATCGGTATAACCACGGTTGAAACTTTTGTCCAAAGCCGAATCAAAAAGATATGTACATTTTCCTGAAGAAGCTTTGGTGTATTTATCATTTCCTTCTAAGAAAGAATCCAGTTTTTGTCTTAAGTAAGAAACATTATTTTTTACGTAAACAATATCTTTTAAACGACCTTCAATTTTAAAAGAAACAATTCCAGCTTCAATCAAATTTGGAATTTGATCCGAAACGTCAAAATCCTTAATCGAAAGCAAGTGACTGTTTTTTATTAAAGTATCACCATGACCATCGATTAAATTGTATGGTAAACGACAGTTTTGAGCACAAGAACCACGGTTTGCAGAACGCTCACCATTGGCAACACTCATATAACAGTTTCCGCTAAAGGAAACGCAAAGTGCTCCTGTCACAAAAAACTCCAGTTCTACATCAGCTTCATCATAAATTGTTTTGATTTGATGTAAATTCAATTCACGTGCTAAAACCACACGTTTGATTCCGGCATCTTTTAAGAATTTAATTTTATCGGCATCACGATTATTGGCTTGTGTACTGGCGTGAAGCACAATAGGAGGCAAGTCCATTTCCATAATCGCCATGTCCTGAATAATCAAAGCATCGACTCCGATATCATACAATTGCCAAATCATCTGACGGCAAGATTCCAATTCATTATCGTATAAAATAGTGTTGATTACCACAAAAACCTGTGCGTGAAATAAATGCGCATATTTCACCAAAGCCGCCACATCTTCAATTGAATTGGTCGCATTGGAACGTGCTCCGTATAAAGGTGCACCAATATAAACAGCATCGGCTCCACTATTAATAGCTGCAATTCCACCAATTAAATCTTTTGCAGGCGCTAAAATTTCTATTTTCTTCTTCATCAGTTGATGATTATTTTTAATTTCTAAAAGCGTGCAAAGGTCTTATAAAAAAATCAAGATTTCTAACACTAAATAACTTTTTTTGAATTTAGTAATAAAGAGGATTCTTAAAAGCTTTATTTTATTGATTAAAAGCATAATGGGAGCGAAAATTTACGTTCGTAGTATTTGGAATATTGGTTAGAAAGTACTTTTCAAATTTTGTACTTTTAATAAAAAATACAAGCTATGAATGCGCCTATAATAATTGATAAAAACGAAATCTTAAAAAGATACAAGCCAATAGAAAAGCTAACTCATAAAGGTTTACAAGGACACGCTTTACTCATTGGCGGAAGCTATGGAAAAATAGGAGCAATTTGTTTATCAAGTAAAGCCGCACTCAAAGCAGGTTGTGGTCTAGTGACAGCTTTTGTTCCAAAATGTGGTTATGAGATTGTTCAAATTGCTGTTCCTGAAGTAATGGTAATAACAGATAAAAATAAAAAACACCTTTCGGACATTAGTTTTAATTTAGAACCGAATGCTATCGGAATTGGTCCGGGAATGGGGCAGAATATAGAAACTCAAAAAGCATTTCATGATTTTTTATCAAATACAAGTGTTCCAATAGTTATTGATGCAGATGGATTGAATATTTTGGCTCAAAATCCGACTTGGATGGCTTTAGTTCCGCCAAAAACTGTTTTGACCCCACATCCAAAAGAGTTAGAGCGATTAATTGGAAAATGGAATTCAGAAGCTGAAAAGTTTAGTAAGACTATTGCTTTTTCACAAGAAAATCAAGTGATTATCGTGATGAAAGGTGCGCCAACTCATATTATTGACGGCGAGACCATTTATCAAAACACAACAGGAAATCCCGCTTTGGCCACTGCTGGAAGTGGTGATGTTTTGACAGGAATGATTACGAGTCTTTTGGCACAATCGTATAAACCTGTCGATGCAGCGCTATTAGGTGTTTATTTGCATGGATTGACCGCCGACATTGCTTTGCCTGAAACCGGACATCAATCTTTCATAGCATCGGATTGTATTAATTATATTGGTAAAGCGTATTTGAGTCTTGAATAGTTCTAAGTTTCTAAGTCGCTGAGAAAAAAACTTAGAAACTTAGAACCTTAGCACTTAGTAACTATTTATATTTCCAAACCAATACATCTGCCGTTTTCATTGATGGAGTGCCAATGATAATTTCAGCATTTGAAGGGATTTTCATTTCATATACTTTATCAGAATAATTTACTGCAATTCCAAAGCCATCACGATATTCCACAGTTACACCTTCTGGGTAATTTTCAATTGGAATGTTTTGCTGTTGGTATAATTTGGTTAAAACTTGTTTTTCAAGATCTCCTTTTTTGGAATCAACACCAATATATGTTACTGTTCCTTTTCCTAATTTATGCGAAATAACAGCAGGAGTTCCCGCATAGAAATCGCCTTGATAGGTTCCCCAAATCTCGGTATCCTTGTTTGGTTTTAATAAGTCTCCCCAGCTTACCCATTCGAATTCCTGATTGTTGAATTTAATTTTATCCGGAGATTGTGGCATTAATAAATCATACGATTCGATTTCTGAACCAATTAATTTCCACATGGGCTGGTAAAATTTAGCTTCCCAAAGATGCCCTTTACGATTTTGAATTCCTGTACGACAACTCAAAACCAAGTTTCCTCCATTTTGAGCATAAGCAGTCAATTTGTCTATCATTTGTTGATCAATCATTTGATAGGCAGGCACAATTAAAACAGGATAATTTGAAAAATTAGTTGTATCACGAACAAAATCCACTGGCGCGCCAAACGATTTTACAGCTTTATAATATTTCTTAAAATGTTCTTCGGTATTCCATTGATTGGTTTGTTTGTTCAAATCGATTCCCATCACATTATCAGCATTGAATAAAATTCCGGTTTTGCGTTGCAAATAAGCTTTTGGCAATTGTGCTTTCGCATCGTATTTTTTGCGGAGCATATTGACATCTTTGATAAATTGGCTAAATTCCTGTCCGCCAGGAGTAGGAGTAACGCCGTCAGTTCCTACGATTCCGTAATGAAATTGTTCATAGCCGTACAAAGGAGCACGGTAACGGTAAGTACACGTAAATTTGCTTCCGCCTGCAAAAACGCTCCATAACCATAAACGCATGGCTCCGGGTAGCGGCTGAGGATTAATACTTCCCCAGTTTACCTGTCCCGGTTGCAATTCCATAACGCCATAAGCTCCTTTCATTGGACGGAAAAAATCATTTGCAAATGGAATTCGGGAATATTCTCCAACACGATAGCCTTTTGGACCAATGCCAAGATCACTGCCATAAACCATATATCGAGTGTAACTTACAAAGTCTAATTCTTTACTCATTCCAACATATCCCACATCATACATCGGAATATAATTAGAAGTTATCCATTGGTTTGGAGTAGAAAATTTGCGAATTTCTTTTGCCTGATTGTCCAGAAAAGTAGCCGTTTCATTATCTGCAAAACGATAATGATCGAGTTGCGAGTGTAGGTTCATTCCCCAAACAGCGTGTAAAGGAATATTGATTTCGTCAAAATTGCTGTATGTTCCGCTCCAGAAATTGTTTCCCCAAGCTTCGTTAAGAACATCAATGGTTTTATATTTTTCTTTTAACCAATCACGGAATCGCTGTTCAGCATCTTTTCCATAATCCAGAAAACGTCGAGGTTCGTTATCAATTTGCCAACCGATGATGCGTTTGTCATTGCCATACCTTTTAGCTAATTCGGCAACCATTTTCAACGAATAGGTACGGTAATAATTGCTAGAAAAAGTAGCGTGTTGACGTGTACCATGATCCATTTTTGTTCCATCTTCGTTGGTGGCGAGTACATCTGGATGTTTACGAACAAGCCAAACAGGAGGCGTAGCTGTAGAAGTACACATAATCACTTTTAGATGGTATTTTGCTGCAAGTTCCAATGATTTATCAAGCCATTTGAAATCGTATTTACCTTCTTCGGGTTCTAATTGTGCCCAGGCAAATTCTCCAAAATGAGTGAACTCGAAACCCAATTTTTCCATGTTTTGAAAATCACGCTCCCATTGTGAAGGATCCCAATGTTCCGGGTAATAATAAACTCCTACTGAAGTTAAATCTTTGGTCGGGAAAAATTTTTCTAATTTTTGTGCAAATGTAATTGTACTAAAGAGAAGTAGTAACGTGAGAAAGTATCGTTGAAACAATACTGCAATTTTATAATTCATAGTCATAAGGATTATAAGTGTGTGAATTACAAATATAAGTTTTTAAGGAAATACTATATCGTTTATTATGGAATAGAATATTATTTTCTTCAAATTGATTATCACTTTTTGTCTTCGCGCCTTCGCGTCTTGCGAGACAATTTCACGCAAAGTCGCAGAGGCGCAAAGTTGTGCTGTCAAAAAGATTTAAAGTATGATCTTGGTATGAATTACGGGCAGTTATAATAAATTAAAACTAAGTCGTAAGTTTGTAATTCTAAAACTGTGCTATGAGAAAACCACTTGAATTGCGGACTGTCAATGTTACGCGTTATATTTCGCCACTACGGGAAGGAGGGTCTTTGCCAGCTTTGGCCGAAGCCGATGATGATTTTAAATATGTTTTAAAATTCAGAGGAGCGGGACATGGCGTAAAAGCTTTAATAGCTGAATTCATTGGAGGGGAAATCGCCAGAGTTTTAAAGTTAAAAATGCCTGAATTGGTATTTGCTAATCTGGACGAAGCATTTGGACGTACTGAAGGTGATGAGGAAATTCAGGATTTGTTGCAAGGCAGTCAAGGATTGAATTTAGCATTGCATTTTCTGTCGGGAGCAATAACTTTTGACCCTGTCGTAACTCAATTGTCGCCGGAGTTGTCTTCGCAAATTGTTTGGTTGGATGCTTTTATTACCAATGTTGACCGTACTTTTAGAAATACTAATATGCTGATTTGGCACAAAGAATTATGGCTGATTGATCATGGAGCTTCTCTTTATTTTCATCATTCCTGGAATAGTTGGGAAACCCATGCCAAAAGTCCTTTTGCACTGATAAAAGACCATGTTTTATTGCCGCAAGCCAGTTTGTTGAAAGAAACTGATGTTGCTTTTAAAGCAATACTTACTGAAGATATTTTGCATGAAATAGTCAATTATATTCCGGAAGATTGGCTTCAATGGGAAGACAGCGAACAAACTCCAGACGAAATCAGAGAAGTTTATTTTCAGTTTTTATGGACGCGATTGAATCATTCAGAAATTTTTATAAATGAAGCCCAAAATGCAAGAGAAAAACTTATATGAGTATGCCGTTATTCGTGTAGTACCTAGGGTAGAACGCGAAGAATTTCTAAACGTAGGCATTATTCTTTTTTGCAAAAAAGCGAAATTTATAAAAATGCTTTACACGGTCAATGAAGCTAAATTATTAATGCTTTCTGAAGATTTTGATTTGGAACAGCTTCAACTGAACTTAGAATCTTTTCAAAAAATTGCAGTAGGAGGTAAGGCTGGTGGGCCAATAGGCGAATTTGATATTCCATCACGTTTTCGTTGGCTAACGGCTATTCGAAGTTCGGCGATACAAACGTCCAGACCTCATTGTGGATTTTGTGATGATTTAGACGAAACTATTCAGCGTTTGTTTGAAGAATTGGTTTTGTAATCTCATTGTAACAATATTGCACGCAGATTTTGCAGATTTTTTTATTGCATTTTCTGCGAAATCTGCGTGTTTCATTATGTTATTTCTTCACAAATACTGAGAAATTTTTATACAATGCAGTTCTGCTAAACATGTGCCTTAAACCAATTCTGCCTTCCAATATTGCTGGAATATTACTTAGATCCCAAGTGAATAATTTTGAAACATTTTTTCCAACTACATTGAAATAAAGTTTCTCTCGGGTTTTGATAACCGTAATTTTATAAGTTTCATTAGGATTGAATAAACCAGTTTCAAAACTAGCAGGAGGAATTTCTGTTGTCGTAGTAAAGTTTTGACCAGGAAGTACGGGATATATTCTGGCTCGGATGTAATCTTTTTTGATGTCGGTGTTTTTATTATCAAATGAAGCATAACTGATATGCAATGCTTTCATATTATTATAATAGGTTTTCATGGATGGAATCTCTCTAAGATTATTCCACTCCGTTATGTCTTCTGAAAAAGGAGCGACACCGATGCCTGTTGCCTGAATATATAGAATAGTTGCATAAATGGTTTTCAGGTCAGTTTTGGTATAATTGTATTCGATTTTTAAATCTCCTTTAAATGATTCTTTTGTCCACAAAACGGCATTGTAAGCATCATCGTTTTCAACAGTGCCAGTATTAAAAAGCATTCCTTCTTTTGTGTTTTTGATTTCGGCATGAAGTCCGTCCAAAAACCATTTGGTTTGCCAGTCTTTGGTTCCCGAATCATTAAATTGCAGTTGCCATTGTTTGGATTGATTTAGTTTTTCAAAATCTGCTGCGTCTGAATTTTGACTTTTTGCTAAAGTCGAGATAAAAAGCAATAAAATGAGAAGGGTAATTTTATTCATTTCCAATAATTTGATCCGAAGTTAGTTATTTATGTTGAAAATTATGAACTTCAGTCTCGCCGATAAACTAACAATAAACTTCAGCTATTGTTTCGTTTTCCAGCAATTCAACCAGAGTGCTTTCTTCGGCATTCAAATCAGAGTTTTTAGGGTTTGGTTTATAGTTCCAAATTGTTCCTTTTTCGAAAGCGGCAATAACTGTAGGATGCACATAGTATTTTTTGCAAACCGTGCGTGTATTTCCCAATTTGGAAGCCACTTCGTCAAGAACTTGCACGATTTTGCGTTTGCTGTCGGTTTGACTTTCTGGAGGAGTTAATTGTTGGAAAGCCGTTAATGCATTCACTGTTCCAGCCCAGGCACGAAAATCTTTTGCAGTAAAATCTTGTTGCGTTATTTCTTTCAGATAATTATTAATATCTGCCGAACCGATGCAATGATGTTTGCCTTCGTCATCATAATATTGAAACAAATCCTGACCAGGAATATCCTTGCACTTTTTTACAAGATTGGCCAACTTTTTACTTTGAATGCTGATTTTATGGCTAACACCTTTTTTCCCAATAAAATTGAAATAGATTTTTGAATCTTGAAAGCGAACATGCTTATCCTGCAAAGTCGTCAAGCCAAAAGATCCGTACAATTTTTTATACGCTTCATTTCCAATTCGAATATTGGTTAATTCGATTAATTTGATGACTAATGCCATCACTTTTTCATATGGAAGTCCGCTTCGGTTTAAATCTTTATCGACTTTTTGGCGAATGTAAGGTAAGGCATTGGCAAAACTGCGCAGTCTGTAAAATTTGGATTGGTTTCTTATTTTATTCCATTGTGGATGGTAACGGTATTGTTTTCGACCTTTTGCATCGATACCCGTTGCCTGAAGATGTCCATTTTCATAAGGAGAAATCCAAACAGATTCCCACGCCGGAGGGATGACTAACTTTTTAATCCTTTCCAGAGTTTCTTTGTCGCGAAGCACTTTTTTACAATGATCAACAAAAATAAAATCGCCATTTTTTTTCTGGCGATAGTAACCTGAATCACACTTTACCGCATAGCGCAATCCAATGGACTTTGCGGTAATTTTTGAATCCCGGCCAATTTTTTCGAGTTTAGATTGTAAGCGTTTCATTTCGATAAATTATTCGAATTTGGTTTGATCTTTTTGTCCTTTTATGGCCAAATCGTTCAAAACCATTGCAGCACTTTTATCGGTATAGGCAGATAATCCAGCCACGTAAACACCTTTTTCTCCAGTGTGCGATTTTATACCATAAACAGTGGCTTCATCGCCTGGATCGCTTTCGCCTTCATAGCGATAAATGTGTACGATTTGAAAATCGTTTGGGTTATTGATGATTTTAGATTCCTGAATGTTGAAATCTACTGTGAAACCTTTTTCTTTTAATTCTTCTAATGCTCTAGAAACAGTAGCATAGTGATACATTTGTCTGTCCATGACTTTGGTTTTTAATAATATACAAAATTAAGATCATAGTGGTTCGAAGCTGTTATAGAATTACAGATTAGAGTTGTAAAATTATGTGTCATTGGACTTTTTAAAATAATTGTATTAAAAAAAAGAGGCAAGAATTAACTCGCCCCTTTATAATTATTCTAAAAATATTTTAATATGTATATCCTACCGCTTCCATTTGAGAATCCGTTTGGTTTGTGACAACCACAAATGGAAAACCTTTTTCAGCAGCTTGTTTTTTTATTCTAGTAGTTGCCTGCTCAATCCAATCTGATTTGGTTTGCCCTTTTGGTTTGTGAATTATAGTCGTTAATCTTGCTCCGTGATTCAAACCATTGATTTGAGAATTGGTTAGAAACTGAACGTTTTTATATCCTGATTTCCCAGAAACATCGATTTTGTGATTGTCAATTAGGACTGCTTTTGTTGTTTTATCAATCACTTTATCAATCGCAAAAAGGCTTATTTCATTTACAGTACTGCTTCCC
>Ga0308157_10003118_pt1 | contig 24999 bp, 29 predicted proteins | sample PhyBR1_FD_201035 | JGI IMG/M metagenome (GOLD analysis project Ga0308157, IMG submission 201035) | Phyllosphere microbial communities from UC Gill Tract Community Farm, Albany, California, United States - DLSLB.R1 | ecosystem: Host-associated > Plants > Phyllosphere > Unclassified | place: USA...
TCCATGAGGGTTAGGGAGAGGGCGTTGGCTCAGGGCTCGAAGGACTCGACGGTGACCCGGCCGCCGGGGGGCTGCCGCTCCGCAGCCGCCTCAATGCGGGCGAGCTGGTCCATGGCCGATGAGCACGCGAAGCCGTACTTCTCGCGCACCCGCTCGCTCGCGATGTTCAAGGCAGTGCGAGACTTCTCCACGAAGTCGTCCAGGGGGTAGCTCTCGCCCGGCGTGAGGAAGTCCTTCACGACGAGGGAGGGCGAGTAGCAGGCCTCGCGGCGGCCATCGGGCCAGCGGACGTGGAAGTGCATCTCAGGCATGCATCGGCTCCTGTCGGGTGCGGGCACAGGCCGCGTAGGGGTTGAGGTTGCGCTCCGCGCAGGCGCGCCAGGAATGGGCGACAACTCGCACTTGGCCGGCGGCTCGCAGTCGCGCGCGGGTATCCGTCGCCAGGGCTTCCGCCATCGCGGCGGCGATGGCGTCGGGATCGGCCGGGTCGACGAAGAGGGCGTCCGTCGCCGCGAGGTACTCGGTGAAGGGCGGGTGCCGGGACACGATGGCGGGCGTGCCGCAAGCCATCGCCTCCAGCACGCACAGGCCGAACCCCTCCGTCCAAGAGGGGAAGGCCAGGGCGTCGGCGACCCGGTAGAGGGCCGGCATGTCGGCCTGCGGGACGGGGCCCGTCTCGATGACGGCCGCGCCCCGGCCAACCGTCAGGCCCGCGGCCACCAGGGCGGAGCGGCACCGGGCGCGGTAGGTGGCGTGGTCGAGGAGCGAGACGCCGCCGGCGACGACGAGCTGAGCCTGCGAGTAGCGCGCGCGCAGTCGGGCGAAGGCTTCGATAATGCCGAGGGTGTTCTTGCGCTCCTCGAAACCGCCGACGCTGAGGATCACCGGTCCCTGGCCGAGGCCCCAGCGCTCCCGCACGGCCGCGTCCGCCTCGGTCGGCTCGCTGCGAAAGACCGAGAGGTCCACCCCGTTCCCGACGACATCGGCCTCGGCACCGAGGTCGTCCCGGATCCAGTCGGCCCAGGTCCGGCTGACGCAGAGCAGGCGCGTGGCCTCGCGGATCGAGCGGTCCTGCCACTCCGCGAGCAGCGGGTCGGAGAAGCTGTCGACGTGGTGGACCGTGCGCACGAAGCCAGGGATCAGGCGCCGGTGCTTCAGGGTCGCGAGCGCGTTGCCGCCGATGCCGTCATGGGCGTGGAAGACGTCGAAGTCGCAGGCGGCAGGCGTCGAAAAGTGGCGCAAGTAGTCGTTGATGCGAGCCCGCACGAGGTCGACAGTCGCACCTTCGATCGGCTCGGCGGCAACCGACACGGTGGGGCAGGCCGCGTTCCGGAAGAAGCCGCGGCCGGCTGGATCAGGCGCGTGGACCAACGCCTCGTGCCCGAGGGCGCAGAGCGCCTCGGCCAGGGCAAGGCAGTGGGCGACGCCGCCGCGCGGATTGGTGGAGTGGGTGAGGATGGCGACGCGCAGGGCCGTCATGATGCGGCCCCGGAACAGACCCGGCCGCAGCCGATGAGGGGGCTGGCCGCGAAGTCCCAGACCACGGCCTCGTCGCCCGTAGCGCCGCGGACCCGGGCGACTCGTCTCTTATCGAGGCGCCCGATCCCGGCGGCCGCGATGCCGCGCTCCGCGAAGCGCGCGAGCACGGCGGGCGTGCGGTCGGGGCGCACGCTCAGCAGGTAGCCAAAGCTGGGGAAGGCAGTCAGCCAGCGTGTGAGTGGGACGTGGTCCGGCCTCGGGATCGCGTCGAGGTCGATGACGCCGCCGATGTTCGAGCATTCGAGCAGCATCAGGGCCGTGCCGACGACGCCTGCCATGCTGATGTCCTTGGCCGCACAGGCCAGGCCGTCCTCGGCGAGGCCCGGCAGCAGCGCGAGATCGCCGCGCAGCCGCTCGCCCGGAGCGCCGGTGGAGGCGTCCCAGTAGGGGTGCGGATCGCGGAACCGCCCGCGCAGGTCGATGGCGGCGACGAGGTCGTCGCCCGGCGCTGCGTCGAAGCTCGTCAGCAGGCGCGGGCCCGCCCGCCCGAGCACGGCGACCGCGAGGTTGCCGGTATCCGCGCGCGTGTTGGTGTGGCCGCCCACCACCGGCACGCCGTAGAGCGCGGCCGCGTCGGCCAGGCCTGCCAGGATCGGGTCCGCCGCCCCGGCGTCTCGGCTCCACAGGGCGTCGACCACCGCGAGCGGACGCCCGCCCATGGCGGCCACGTCGCTCAGATTGACCATGATCCCGCAATACCCGGCGAAGTACGGGTCGGCGGCGACGAAGCTGTCGAGAAAGCCCTCGATGGCGAGGAGCAGATGGCCGTCGCTGTCGGGAATGGCGGCACAGTCGTCGCCGACCGGCACGGCGGCGTGCCGGCCGCCCAGCCCGAGCCGTGCCACCACCGCGTCGATGTCGCGCTTGTGCGCGACGCCGCGCGCGTCCTGGATCTGACGGGCCAGGGCCTGGATATCGAAGGGGGCCGTCATCACGCGGCCTTGGCGAGGGTGACAAGCCCGTGCTCGGGGTCGAGCATCGGCGGGTAGGCGGAAAGATCCGCCTGCATCAGGTGGTGCGGGCGCCCGTGCAGGTCGACGGCGTCAAGGCTTGCCCAGTGCAGGGCTTGGAATAGCGGCACGTTGCGTTCCTGCACATGGGCGAGGAAGCGGGTGCAGCCCCGGGCATGGGCGGACGAGACCGCGACCTGGATAAGGCCGGCCCCGAGCGCGGCCATGCCGCGGAATGCCCCGGCGACGGCAAGCCGCGAGCCCCACCACTCGCCAGGCCGCTCCGCGACCTCGTGGATGCGTACCGTGCCGACGACGGCGTCGGCCTCGCCACCAAGCGTCGAGAGGGCGCAGATGGGAATGGCGTGCGCGTCGATGGCGTCGCGGTCGTCGTCCGCGAAGATGCCCTGCTCGGTGCAGAAGACCTGGCGGCGCAGCGCCGCGCAGGCGAGCCGCTCCCACGGCGCGACCGCGAACTTCACGCGGAAATGGCTCGGTCGGAAAGGCGGGACGGGTTCGAGGATCATCCCACCACCCCCGCGCGCTCGTAAGTGGAGAGCGCCGAGCAGGCACCGCAGCGCCCGCAGCCGGCCTTGATGTCGGTCGAGCGCAGATCCGCGCCCGCCAGCATGTCCGCGAGCGGCTTGAGGATGGCGTGCATGAAGTCAGGGCCGGGGGCCGGGTGGCTCTCCAGCGGCGTGCCCGAGATCGGCACGAACGGCACCACGAAGGGATAGACCCCCATCCCGACGAGCCGCTCGGCCATCTCCAGGATGGCCTCGGGAGCGTCGCCGAGCCCGGCCAGGATGTAGGTCGAAACCTGGCCACGGCCGAAGACCGGCACCGCGGCCTCGAAGGCGGCGTAGTAGCGCTCCAGCGGCACGCTCGCCTTACCCGGCATGATGCGGGCACGGACCTCCGGGGTGACGGCCTCCAGGTGCATACCGAGGGCGTCGATGCCGGACGCCTTCATCCGCTCGAACCAGCGGTCGTCGTCGGGCGGCTCGCACTGGGCCTGGATCGGCAGGTCAACGGCCGCCTTGACCGCGAAGGCGCTCTCACAGAGCACGGCAGCGCCCCGGTCGGTGACATTCGGCGTGCCGGTCGTCATCACCATATGCTTGACGTCGTCGAGCAGCACCGCCGCGCGGGCGACCTCGGCGAGCTGCTCGGGGCTCTTGTGCGCGACCGTGCGGCTGGCCGCGAGCGATTGGCCGATGGAGCAGAACTGGCAGGTCTTTGTGCGGCTGGCATAGCGGATGCAGGTCTGCAGCACGGTGGTGGCGAGCACGTCCCGTCCGTGCAGCACGGCGATCTTGGAGTAGGGCACGCCGTCGAAGGTCGAGAGCGCGTAGAAGCGCGGCTTGCCCGGGAAGGTGGCTTGTCCGATCACGACGCCGTCGTGCTCGATGATGGAGACCCCGTTCGCGTCCGGGCGGCGCACCAGGAAAGGCGACTCGAAGGCGGTCTCGGTGTGAACCGGGACCATCACGGTCCGGCCCGCGATGGTCATCGCTTTGTGGTCGGAGGGCCCGGCCCCGCCGCGTCGGCTCGGCGCGCCGGCGCGGCTGTCGGCCAGTCTAACGCCGTAGGACTGCAACGCGTTGATCAGGCGCTCCGTCGGCATCCCGACCAGGCCCGCCATGACCGGCGGGATCGAGGGAAGGCTCGTCGGAAGCGGGCTGCTGCTCATGGTCGAGGCTCCGGGAAACGGTCTGGGAACGGATCGGCTGGTGCACGAACGAGGCCGGACGGTCGTCGTGGAGGAGGCTGAGGAGCTCGGGCCGGGCGTAGTGGCCGACCGAATCCATCATCCGCTTGCGCTTGGTCACGAGCGCGAGGTCCATGTCGGCGATCAGGATGCCCTCGCCGGGTCCGAGCGGGTCCGCGAGGTGCTTGCCCTCAGGCGAGATGATGGCGGTGCAGTTGCCGCCGCGGCAGGCGCCGCGCAGGCGCTCGTCCGGGCAGACCTGCGCCACCTGCTCGTCGGTGAGCCAGCCGGTGGCGTTGATCACGAAGCAGGCCGCCTCCAGAGCGTGGTGGCGGATGGTCACCTCCATTTGGTCGGCAAAGATCTGACCGACGAGCGAGCCCGGAAACTGGGCCGCGTGGATCTCCTCGTGGCGCGCCATGAGCGCGTAGCGGGCGAGCGGGTTATAGTGCTCCCAGCAGGCGAGCGCGCCGACCCGGCCGACCGCGGTCTCCACGACGGCGAGGCCGGCGCCGTCGCCCTGACCCCAGATCATGCGCTCGTGGTAGGTCGGGGTGATCTTGCGGCGCTTCAGCGCCAGGCTGCCGTCCGCGTCGAAGATCAGCTGCGTGTTGTAGAGGGAGCCGTGGTCGCGCTCGTTCACGCCGAGCACCACCACGGCGCCGTGGCGGCGGGCTGCGGCCGAGACGGCTTGAGTGACGGGGCCCGGCACCGCCACCGCGCGCTCGTAGAGGCGCAGGTGCTCCGAGCCCTGCAGGGCCGGTGGCAGCACGAAGGAGAAGTACGGGTAGTAGGGGACGAAGGTCTCAGGGAAGACCATGAAGCGGGCGCCCTTGGCGGCGGCATCGTCGATGGCGTTGAGCACGCGCTCCAGGGTGCCGTCCGGCCGGTCGAGGTCCGGCGCGATCTGGACGGCGGCGGCCCGCACGATCCGGTTCTCTGACATGGATGATCCTCCGGCTGTGACGGCGGCCGCGTCGCGTGCGGCCGCCGGATGCGACGTCCCGGTCGACGGACCCGACGGCCCGCTCAGACGGTCCAGGTGTCGATGATCACCGCGTTGTCGCGCTTGTGCAGGAGGATGCAGTCGAGGACGTCGAGGGGGTTGATCATGCGGATGCCCTCGATGAAGGCCGCCTCGCCGTGGCCGTAGAGGGCCTGGGTCGAGAAGCGGCAGGCATAGACCTTGCCGCCCTCGGCCATGAACTTCTCAAGCTGGTTGTTGAAGTTGAGGTGGCCAGGGAAGGCCTCATCGCCAAGACGCGGGAAACCGCGTTGGACGCCGAGTGTGATGCCAGGACCGTAGAGCAGGATGGAGGTGTCGAAGCCCTTGCGCTGCAAGCGGGTGGCCTGGAGCAGGTTCACGAGGCCGATGGAGCCTTCGAACGCGACCGTGTGAAAGGTGACGAGCGCCTTCTGGCCCGGCTCCGCCTTCACGTCCTCGAAGACCTTCTCCTCGTAGTCGACCAGGAAGTCGCCCTTCTTGTGGGGTTCGCGGTTCACGGCAGGCATTGCTCTCTCCTTGAAGGATGAGACCGCGGCAGGCGGGGCTGCGAACGGTCACCGGACCATCATGGCAAGCGGTGTGCCAGAACCTCGGCGATCAATATGCCGATCAATACGCTGAAGTAGTATGCATACAATTATGAGATCAACTTGCGGATTTCACGATGCGCACCGCACTTCGATACGCCCACTCTTACAGCATCCCCTGCCCATTCGGTGATCAATAGATGCACGTTCGAGGCTCAACGATTGCTGGAATTGTATGGATAACTTGAACAGCAGCTCCGGAGCGTTGTTGCGGTATGACGCTTGCTAGCCATACAATCGAACATTGATCGTGTGTTGATGGTACAGGCTCGGAACGGATGAGGGCGGCGAAGCGAGGAGGGCCGACGAGCCATCAGGATGTCATGGCCGTGGCCTGGACGCCGGACCTGAAGCGCTGGGGCAAGCCGCATTACCTCGCCATCGCGGAGGCCCTGGCGGAAGACATCCGGACGGGGCGCTTGACTTTTGGCACGCGCCTGCCGACCCAGCGCGCTCTTGCCGAGGCGCTCGACCTCAACTTCACGACGGTCTCCCGCGGCTATATCGAGGCGCATAAGCGCGGTCTGATTGAGGGCCGTGTCGGCCAAGGCACTTTCGTGGTCGATCCAGCTCGCTCTGCCCGTCCGGGGGCTGCCGCCGGCGTGCCACAAGTCGGGCCGGTCGACTTCACCATGAACCTCCCTCCGGAGCCCGACGCGCCGGCCCTGCGGGCGCGCATGCAGGCCTCCTTCGCGGAACTCTCCGGCAACCTTGCCAACCTTCTCCGCTACCAGGGCTTCGGTGGCACCGACGACGACAAGGAGGCGGCGCTGCGGTGGCTGAAGGGCCGAGGGATCGAGACGACGCGGGAACGCATGCTGATCTGTCCCGGCGCCCACAGCGCCCTCTTCAGCGTATTAGGTCAGGTCGCCCGGCCGGGTGACACCATCTGCGCGGAGCGCATCACCTACCCGGGCATCCGCGCGCTCGCGGCGCATCTGGGGCTGCGCCTCGTCGACCTGCCGATGGACCGCCACGGGGTCGACCCCGACGCCTTCGCGGCCGCCTGCACCAAGGTCGCGCCGAAGGCGATCTACCTGAACCCGCTGTTGCAGAACCCGACCACCGCGACCCTGTCCCGCACGCGGCGGGAGGCCATTATCGCAGTGGCGCGGCGCTACGCAGTCACCATCATCGAGGACGATGCCTACGCGCGCATCTGCCCGGCGCCGCCGCCGAGCTTCGCCGAGCTCGCGCCCGAGGTCACCTACTACGTGGCAGGGGTGGCCAAGTGCCTGGGCGCCGGCCTTCGCCTTGCCTTCCTGGTCGCCCCGAGCGCCCGGTCCGCCCTGCCGCTCGCGGGTGCGCTGCGGGCCGCAACCGTCATGGCCTCGCCGATCTCGACGGCCCTGACGACACGCTGGATTATGGACGGCACGGCGGACGCCATCGTCCAGTTCGTCCGCGAGGAGTCGGCCGCGCGCCAGCGCATTGTGACCTCGCTGCTTCCGGCCGGGACCTACACCGCCGATCCGCATGGCTTCCACGTCTGGATCACGCTGCCGGAGGGCTGGACGCGCTCGGCCTTCGCTAGCCAGGGCCGGTCGGCTGGGCTCGGTGTCGTCGGCAGCGATCCCTTCTGCGTGGCCGGGACCCCGCCGGAGGCTGCGCGCCTCTGCCTCGGCGGCCCCTCGACCCGGCAGCAGATCACGCACGGCCTGGAAGTGCTCGCCCACGCCCTCGAAGGCTCGCCGGCACTCGCCTCGACCTATATTTGAAAAAATGGCACTCAGGCGGCCTCACCCGCAACGTGGGCACCGGCTTCGCATTGCCACCCCGATAGGTGACTTCTCGGCATAGGATGGTTTGGCCATGAGGGCTCCTCTATGAGGAGCAACGGGCCAGCGCCGGCAGCGATGCGCGGCATAGCTCAGATCGCGACGTCCCCTGGCAGCACGTGCCGTGGCTCACCGGCGCCTCAGCGCGCGATGGACATCTCGGCGATAGGCGCCAGGCCTCCGTCCATGCTGTAGACACTCTCGAAAGCCACGATCTTCGGCCGATCGGGCTCATACCGGGACAGCAGCCGATCGAGCGCGGCGGCGTCGTTGTGCGGGAAGATCGCCTTCTCGGTTCCCGCGCGGCGGATGCCCTCGATCATCGAGTTGTGGTTGCCGGCGTCCGACAGGATCATGCTGTCCGGCAGCACTTGGCCGAACACGCTCAGCGCCGCGAGGTTCGAGATGTAGCCCGAGGTGAACAGGAGGGCGGCCTCCTTCCCGTGCAGGTCGGCCAGGTCGCGCTCCAGCAGCATGTGCTCTTAGGCCGTGCCGGAGATGTTGCGGGTGCCACCCGCACCGGCGCCGTAGCGGTCGAAGGCGTCGTGCATGGCGCCGAGGACCTCGGGGCTGTGTCCCATCCCAAGGTCATCGTTGCTGCACCAGACAGTGACCGGCCGGCGGCTGCGGTCCGATGCCTCCACACGGCCATCGGAAACGTGCCGACATTCCGCTCAAGCTCGATGAAAACCCGGTAGCGACCGTCCTCACGCAGCTTCTGGAGAGAGGCCTCGAGCACGTCGGAATGTGGGAGCATCGTCCCGGTCCTCGTGAGGTCTGATCAAGTCGGCCATGGTGCCCAAGCAGGACAGGTCATGCCGCCGGCGCGCATCCGTCCGGGACCGCGCGGCGGAGCGGCGGGGTCAGCCGCCCGTCGTCGGACCCGTGTTGGGGGCTGGCGAAGTCGCGAGGCGACCTTCTCCCGCCTTGTTTATGTACTGGCTGGCGATGAAGAGCCCCTTCAGCGGCCGGATGACCGGCACGCAAGCGAGCAAGAGAAGCGGGAGCGTCACGACCGCATGAACCCAGACCGGCGGTTCGTAGGCGAGCTCAAACCAAATGCCGAAGGCTGTGACCGGGAAGGCCATCGTCATCATGATGAAGAAGGCGGGCCCATCGGCTGGGTCGGCGAAGCTATAGTCGAGTCCGCACGCCTCGCAGCGTGGCTTCAGAGTGATGAAGCCGTCAAACAAGCCCCCCTCGCCGCAGCGAGGGCAGCGGCAGCGCAGCCCAACGCAAAGCATCGATTGATCGGTTGTCCTTTGCATCGTTCCCGTTCCTGAATTGCTCGCCACCCGCGGCATGGAGGCCGCCTTGCGCGCCCCGAATGTATGGCCTAAATATCCATACATTCCTGGCCAAAATCGACTGCTTCAGCGGCGTTTTCCCGGCCGAAGCTACGTCGCGCCTTGCCTGTACGATATATGTATGCATACATTAAAACTGGCGCGGGGGTCAATGATGGAATCTTGGAACCCTACAATCACCGGCGACGCAGGCCCGAAGTACCTGGCCATCGTCAAGGCGCTGGCCGAGGACATCCGTGCCGGTCGGCTGCCGCCGGGCATGCGCCTGCCGCCGCAGCGCACCCTAGCCAAGCACCTCAATGTCGACCTCACCACGGTCACCCGTGCCTTCAACGAGGCGCGCCGGACGGGCTTGATCGATGCCACCGCCGGTAGGGGCAGCTTCGTTCGCGGACCCAAGCCGCCGTCTGCTGAGATGCGTCGGCCGGACCCGTCCGGAAGCGTCGACTTCAGCATGAACATGCCGCCCCAGCCGCTCGCGGCGCGTCTGGCCGAGCGTATGCAGACAGGCTTATCGCGGCTTGCCGGTTCGCCGGGCTTCCTCGATCGCATGCAGTACCAGGACAGCGCCGGGAACATGGCCGACCGCGCTGCGGCGGCGCAGTGGCTCGGCCAGCGGCTCGGGCCGCTTCCGGTGCACCGCGTCCTTGTGGGAGGCGGCGCCCAGGTCGTGCTCGCAGCCGTGCTCGCCGCCATCCTCAAGCCGGGGGATGCGCTCTGCGTCCCGGCTTTGACCTATCCCGGCCTGCGTATGGCCGCCGAGCGCCGTGGCGTTCGCCTCGTTCCGGTCGCCTGCGACGCGGACGGGCTTGATCCGGACGCGCTCCTGGAGTGCTGCAAGGCCGAGCGGCCGCGGGCCTTGTACTTAGTGCCGACGCTCGACAACCCGACGACCGCGACTCTGCCGACGGCGCGGCGCGAGCGGATTGCCGAGGTCGCGCGCTTGCACGGCGTCGTGATCATCGAGGACGACGCCTACGGCGCGCTGCCGCCCGACGCTCCGGCTCCCATCGCCGCCATGGCCGGCGACATCACGTGGCACATCGCGACGCTGTCCAAGTGCGTCAGCCCAGGCCTGCGTATCGCCTACGTCGCCGTACCGGGGACGAACGAGTCGGTTCGGCTCGCCGCCGAGTTGCGGGCCATAAACATGATGGCCTCGCCGCTCACGGCCGCGCTAGCCTCGCAGTGGATCGTGGAAGACGAGCTCGATGCGGTCGTCGCGTCCATTCGGCAGGAGAACGGCCGCCGGCAGGCCGTCGCGCGCGAGACCTTGCAGGGTCTCGACGTGCAGGCCCATTCCTGCGGGCACCACCTCTGGCTCCGGCTTCCCGAACCGTGGCGTCGCGGCGAGTTCGGGGCGCACGCGCGTCAGCTCGGGCTGTCGGTCATCCTGAGCGACGCCTTCGCGGTGGGACCGGCACCCAAGGCCATTCGCGTTTCCTTGGGCGCGGCGCCGGATGCCGAGACCTTGCGGTACGGCTTGAGCCTGCTCGCGACGCTCCTAGCGCATTCGCCCGGTGCGATCTCCACGGTCGTCTGACGTGCCTGACGTCGCGAGCCCGGCCGGGGAGCGAGAAGACTCCGTCAAACCTTGGCGTGAATTCACTTGGCTTCGACGGACCAGGGTCCCGGCCACCTTCTTCGGGATGGTCCTGGGGTTGTCCGGCTTAGGAAACGGCTGGCGCGCCGCCGCGCGCCTAGGGCTTGCGCCCGCCTGGATAGGCGAGGCGCTCTCCCTCCTCGGCGTGGCAGTCTGGGCGGCATGGCTGGCCCTCTATGCCTCTCGGTGGCTGAACGATCGGGAGACGGTCCTCTTCGAGGCGCGTGACCCGACGTCCTCGTTCTTCGCCTCTTTGGCGCCCGTCGCCACGATGATCGCCAGCGTTGGCCTTGCGCCGCACTGGCCGGACGTCGCCTGGGTGATGGCTTTGGCAGGGCTTGCCGGGGCGACCCTCTTCGCCGTCTGGGGCGTGGGCGGCCTTTGGATGGGCGACCGCGCCTTCGAGGCGACGACGCCGATCCTCTACATGCCCACTGTCGGCGGGGGATTCGTGGCGGCCATCACCTGCGCCGCCTTCGGCATGAAGGAGGTCGGTCTGCTCTTCTTCGGCGCCGGCATCCTCTCATGGCTCACGTTGGAGTCGGTCGTCATTCACAGGCTGATCCTGCAGACCCTGCCCATGCCGCTTCGCGCCTCGCTCGGGCTTCACTTGGCTCCGCCCGCGGTGGCCTGCGTCGCCTACCTGGCGGTCACGGACGGGCCGCCCGACCGGCTTGCGCAGATCCTCTTCGGCTACGCCCTGCTGCATGCTTTGGTCATGGTTCGGCTGGTGCCCTGGTTGCGCCAGCAGCCGTTCTCACCAGCGGCCTGGGCCTACACGTTCGGCGTCTCGGCCCTTCCGCTCGCCGCGTTGCGATTGACGGAACGCGGCTTGGAAGGGCCGACCGCGTCCCTCGCAGTTCCGCTATTCGTCACGGCCAACCTGATCATCGGCTGGATCGCTCTGAGGACTTTGGGCCTGCTGCTGCGCGGCAAGCTCTTGCCTGTCCGACCTCTGTGAAGGCGGACGGATAACTACGATTGACGTTGGTTCACATGATCGAACGGGTGACGCGCCCCCTCCCTTCTTCCCCCACTCAGCGAGCCCGTCATGCTGCTGGCGCTGGCCTTCCTCGTCACAGCCTGCTCAGATGATAGCCAGGAGCGTCGCCGTTCCCTGGGCGACGCCCCGAGCTTCGGCGACTTCATGCGGGTGGCCGACGCGGGTCGGGGCGTCCGCTTGTTTGGCCAGTGCGCCGCCTGTCACACGATCAGGATGGGAGCCGGCGACCGAAACGGACCCGGTCTCTACGACGTGGTTGGCAAGCCCGTCGCGAGCAGGAGCCGACGCTTCGGCTACACAGGGGCCCTCCGGTCGGCGGGCGGCGTCTGGACGCCGGAGAGGTTGAACGCTTGGCTTGCCGCTCCTGCGAAGTTCGCGCCGGGCACCAGCATGAGTTTTCGCGGACTTCCAGACGCGCTCGACCGGGCGGACATCGTTGCATATATGCAAGCGCAGTCGGTTGAGGCCGGAGGTGCTGAGGCGCTCTCCTCGCGGCCTTGATCATCTCCATCCGATTTCCCTGGTGTCGCACTGTGCGCCACGCATCTCGGGAGACGAAGCGGACCGTGCATTGGCCGGGGCTAGCTCTGCCGCTGAGATTGCGCGGAGCTTATCAGCGCCACAGCGAGATGGACCGCGGCTACATTCTTGACGTGCCCCCACACGCGACCGGAGGCCGTGTGCGAGGCCGGTCCCCGAACCGACCGGCTTATAGCGTGCCGGCAAGCGCACCCGCCACACCGGCCAATGCATCGTGCCCGTCCGTGCCCGCGGAGGTATCGCTACGGTGCAAGGCTCCGGAGTTGGCCGATGTTCCAGCCGGCCAACAATGGGTGTTCACGCAGTATCCGGGATGGTCTCGGTCGAGGAGAAAATTGCTCTGGGATCCGCGGCCGCCGCCTTCGATGAGTAACGCGTCCCACATGCGAGACAGGAGGTTTCCCGTCCCGTTTCTCGTGCCCTACCGGACAAAACGTGAGTACTGCCCAGGGGATCGATGGTTCGAATGGACCGTTATGAGCCGTCTGGTCAATCCACCAAGCTAGCTGTTCAGAATGCCATTTGCATCTAGCATATCCGCTTTCTGTGGCGAAGCGGATATTGGAAAGCCTCGGGCTCAATGTCCGCAAGGGTTGAGGAGTTCGCACCCCGCTTGTTCAGCTGTGTGCCAATTTCGTTGAAAAACTCGTGTCGGATTTGGACCGAGTGCTGAGCGGCCGCGCGCCGGTCCGGCGTAACTGGCGGCATGCCTAATTCGAATCCGACCGTCGGCGAACTCTTTGAGGCCAAGGCCATCACCGACGAGCAGGTGAACGCGGCGGTAGAGGTGTAATTCTCGGGTTTAGAACCGGGCATCTTTCCGATTACTGATGGATAATCGTTGATGTCGATGCGGCGGTCGTTCAGCATTTATGGGCCGGTCACGCCATCGCCAACGCGGAGTCGAGCCTTGGCCTGAAGCGTGCCGCCGTCCGCACCGCGATCTTGCTGGCGCGAGCGCAGAAGGCGTGAAGTCAACCAGCCGGTAAACCCTGAAGCAACCCGGCCACCCTATGCCGTCGGCTCCGTCATCAGCCGGCAGCCGTGATGCTCCTTCCCGAACTTGCGCCCGATCTGCTGCCGCCTGGGTCCGCCGAGTGGCGGAAAGCCTTCGGCGCCCTGCGCCCCACCTCCTCACCGTGCGGCTATCTCGGCGCCACCGCCTGGGCGAATATCCACGAGGCCTGCACTGATTTCATCGAGCGCTTTGGCTCCGAGGCCGTACGCTTGGGCTGGATCGCGCCACAGGTCTTCGGCGTCCACCCCTAGCACGGCACGCTGCACATCGACTGGTGTGGGGTGATGATCACCGGCGGGCATAAGGTGATCGGCATTGAGCCGAGCCGGATCCAATTTGGCAATGTGAGCGGATACTGGAATACGGCCGGCGCACCGACCCGCATGCGGTCTGGGAATTCGCGGCCCGTCGCGAAGGGAAATAACCGAAGCTCCTGGCGACACGCGAGCCACGCACCTCGCGTACAGTTCGGTGCGCCTTGCAGCACCTCAGCGGACAGGACGATGTTCTCACCTTTGTGAATGAATTATATGTTCAGAATGTCAATGGTGGTCCCAGCAGTATGTTGCAGGGCAGGTGCCGTGGTTGGACTAATGCTCTTGGTTGCATTCGCATCGGGCGCCACGATGATGGCTTCGAGCGATCGTCACGCCAGCATTGTATGGGCAGGTCTCTCTGCGCTCGGGATCGCAATTTTCACCGTGGGCTTCGAGTGATGAGTGCTGCGTGTTTGCCCCGCGTCATTGGCCGCGATGATGCAATCTCCGCCATCAGTTAGGAAACATCCTCATCAGGCCTGCGCGACCGGTAGCTCGTCCACCTGCGTCATGTAGCATTGCGTGCGCATCTCAAACTTTGTCGTCCATGTCCGCCGCTGCTGCGCCAGCCTAGCCCGCGTCGGCACGACGCTGCCGCGGACGAAGCGGACGTTGCAAGCGTCCATTGCGCCCATCAGTCGTGTCGAGCGTTCGCGGTCGAGCCGGCCGATCAGCGCCCGCTGCGAGGCCGCCAGCGGCACGAGGTCAACCGTCACCACGCCGGCCTTCGAGTAGCGCCAGGGTGGGCAGCCCTGCTCGCGCCAAGTCCGCGTCACGCCGTGCAGCGCCGCCGGGATCAGAGCCAGCGTGTCGTTCGTCGCTTCCGGCAGCGTCACCACCGTCGAAACCGAGTGCATCGGCTCGCCGCGGTCGTGCTCGCTCGTGTGATAGAAGATCGTGATGTGGTTGGTACCGAGCCCTTCCCACCGCAGCTTCTCGCCGAGCCGCGTCGCGTGCGCGGCGACCGCCTGCCCCAACTCGGCCCGCTCCGTCACCCGGCCGGAGAATGAGCGCGTCACAGCGCAGCTCTTGCGCCGGGCCGGCACGAGTTCAAGCCCGAGGCAGGACACGCGCGGCCACCTCCAATCCGGTCGCGCAGGCGTGCCTCGGCGCTGCTCATCGGCCTTGGCCAGCGCCGGAGATGTGCCAGCGGATGGTGAAGCGCACCACGCCCCAGACGTTGACCTCGGCCAGTTCCTCCAGTGCGTAGATGGGGAGTTCGGAATTATCGAAAGAGAGGTGCGCGCGGTTGCCCTCGACCACCATGCGCTTGATCGACATCTCGCCATCGACGGCCGCCACGACGACACTGCCGTGGCCGGGCTTCAGGCTGCGGTCGACGCAGGCGAGATCCCCATCGAAAATCCCGGCATCGCGCATCGAGTCGCCGGCAATGCGCCAGAGGAAGGTTGCCGGTGGGTTCGGCACGAGCCAGCGCGGCAGCTCCAGGGCGTTCTCGACGAAGTCGTCGGCTGGTGAGGGAAAGCCCGCGCAGACCGACGGCCCCATCAGCGGTACGCGCACGGCGGAGAAGCCTTGGTCCGGTAGCTCATCAGCCTGAAACAGGCTCACGCTGTGCTCTCACCCGTGATAGAACGAAAAGAGAACAAGCAGTCCGGCGGTTCCGGGTCAACGCGAGCGAAAACGTGACCGTGCCGCCCTGTGGAAAACACGGACAACCCCAATCGGGGCTTGGTAAGGAAATCGACGATGACGATGCGGACGACCTTCCTCGTGCAGACCTTCGTGCTGAAGCGGAAGCGGCTGCTCCCAGGCGATCGGCAGGTCTCGCCGACGAGCAGCGGTGCGATGAAGCGGGCCGAGGCGATGGCAACGCGCATGCCAGGGACGGCCGCCCTGCAGATCATGGCCGACGACGAGACGGGCGAACTAGAACGCGCGACGATCCTCGGCCAGTACGGCGACGTGCCTGACGATTTTGCCGAAAGCCTGCAGGCGGCCTGACCATGGAAAGGGTGCGGCGGGTCGGGGCCTACCTGCAGGTTCAGGACGGCGACGGCTGCCGCCACCTCCTGCGCGTCTCCAGCGTCCAGGCGGTCAGCGACACCGACCTGATGCACAACGAGACCTTCATCACTGCGGCGGGCAAGACGATCCGCGTGCCTCAGGCCCTCGACGAGATCCTGCCGCTGATCTCTCCCGGCGAGCGGTTTTCCGCCGAGGACAAGCCGGAGCCGTGGCCTTTCTGATCTGAGGCGACCGTACGGGAGATCTACGAGACCGTCGGGGAACAGGCTGCGGAGGCCTGCGCCAGCGATGACGACCGCATGGCCGAGGTACGGAAGCGGATGCTCGCGGCGGCGAGAGTCTGATACGAAAAACCCCGCCGCGGCTGAGCCGGGCGGGGCTGGGGCTGATGGGGAGTTCGGCGGGTCAGCTCTCAGCGCTGACCTTCCAACTGATGTTGCAGGATCGCGTCAGTAGAACATGAAGTCGGAGGCGTGAAGGGTCGGCGTGCCGTTCAAGAGAGCGAGCACAGACGGACCGGCTTCACCGGTGCCGTCCGCATCGTATAACAGATAGCCGCTATCTTTGTTGTAGAGCACTGTCGGCGCCGCCGAAGTGACATCAGGGCCTTCAATGAAGCTCACGCCAGTAACGAATTGGTTGGCAGCGGTACCGATCCCGAAAGCGGTTGCGTTCAGCTGGATCTTATCCTCACCGGGCGTAAAGTCGAAGAAGAAGTCGCCCGCGTCGGAGAGCGAGGTGAAGCGGAAGACGTCGTTGCCGGCTCCGCCCATAATCTCGTCGTGACCAGTGCCGCCGATCAGCAGGTCGTTGCCGCCTGCGCCGTTGATAAATTCGAAGTCACCTGCACCCGCGTCGATGACGTTATCGAGATCGTTGCCGATGATTGCGTTGTTAGTCGCGTTGCCGGTGGCGTAAACGGCCGAGCCCGTCAGGAACAGCGTCTCGATGTTCTCGGCCATGGTGTAGTCGCCGCTTGAGTAGACCTCGTCATATCCGCCATCGATGGCTTCCACGACGGTGTCGCCGTTGCCATCGACCCCGTAGAGGTCGTTGCCACCGCCTCCCGTAAGCACGTTGTGGCCAGCGTTTCCGGCCAATGTATTAGCGCCATCATTTCCTGTTCCACTGAGGTCTTCCAAACCCGTAAGTATCATGGCCTCAACATCAGCGGGCAGGACATAAGAAATGCTAGAATACACAGTATCGAACCCAGCATCTGATGCCTCGATGACAACATCGCCCAGGTCGTCTACTCCGTAGACATCGTCGCCGAGCCCGCCAGACATGTGATCAGCGTTCAGACCACCATCGAGCGTGTCATTACCATCATCTCCATGCAGAAGATCGTTTCCTGCGTGGCCGATGAGCGCGTCGTCACCAGCGCCACCCGATAGAACATCGACGCCGACGCCGCCGACGAGATAATCCGATCCAGGCCCTCCGGTTAGTGTGTTCGCTTGGCGCACGATGATGCCGCTGAGCTGCGCGTTGTCGATGCTGCTGGCAAACTGCAGGTCGAGTGTGCCATTGGCGCCCGCCGTGATCGGCCCTGAGACGTAGGTGTAGGGCGTGTTGAAGCTGCCGGTCTGGGCCAGGATGTCGAGGTCGTTGAGGATGGTCTGGCCTTCGAGCGTGACGTCGAAGATGCGCTGGCCCGGATTGCTCCACCACAGCTCGCCGAAACGCAGCTCGACCGTGTAGGCCTGGCTCGTGCTGGCCACGGGGATCGCGTAGCTGAAATTTCCGTAGCGTTCGGTTTGGTAGACGGTGTTGGTGAAGATCGGCTGCAGGCCATTTCCACCCTCGATGTCACCGAACGTAAAGCCTTCAGTGAAAAACTGGTCAGCCAAGAATTCAATTCCATCCTGCGTAAGCGCATCACCTCCCGTGTTGATTGCAGTAACGACTGGATTCTCAGATTCAATAGCTGCTGCCTGGGCAGGATCGGAGATAGACATTGTCTTTTGCTCCACGAATTCGGTAGGCTAAATGATATAAAACTTATTACGTAGATGCGAGTGGAGCTGTAGTATCGAACTAGATATTTTTTGAGCTAATTCCAAATATCCAATTTCAATGGCTCTGTCTATTCGCTGGCGAACCCGGAGTTGCTGCCTTCTCGCTGTTTAATTGATTTGCCACCTACGCGTCGCGGGTGCGGTCCGAAACTGCACCGTTCAGGCTCAAGAAGCCCGCCGCTCCACACACGGTGCCCGCCCACCTCCTCCGGCGTCTCTCGTGCGAATGTCGTCAGCGGCCCGATGGTGATCTCCGACCGCGCGTGTGGCCGATCATCCGGGGCTGTGACCACCGGGCTGATGAGCGTGCTCGGCCCGATGAACAGGTAGGCGTGAGCGTCCTTGGACGGATTCCCGCTGGCTACCATGCCGGCCGGGCTGACGGCTATGAAGCACGACGTCATCGTCTCCCTCCTCGCGGTGGTTGCCCGTGAGTGTCGTCATGGTAGTTCAGCACGTCGGTGAGCCGCTGCAGCACCTGCGCGAACTGGCTGGCGTGCTGTGCCTCCTCGGAGGCTGTATCCGCCCGGATTGCCATCGTGAGATCCTTGATCGCCAATGTAAGGTCCGTGACCGCCATGCTGTCGAACAGGGTTGTGCCGGCCGGCTGCGCGACGTCGCGGGCCACCTCTGGCTTCAGCGCCTCCGCCTTCTGCACTTCGATGCGGTAGTCGAAGAAGGTCTTTAGGAAGCCGGTGAGAGGGACGAGGAGTGCAGCGGCCGCGGCGCTGACGGCAAGGATGATAGCAGGCCAGGTATCAAGCTGCGGAAGAGGATCGGGAACTGCCGGCACCGTTCTGCCTCCTGCGTGCTCTGAACCCGAACGTGTCCTCGGCTGCCATGTCGCTGGCCGCGCGCCCGGAGGCTTGCAACTCGGCGAGAGCGAGGATGGTGTAGACAGCCACGCCCGTGGTGATGGGCGAGGCCGTGAGCAGGAAGCCAAGAGTAATCGCGAGCCAGAACACGAAGCCGCCCAGGCACCCGAACGTGCGGATGAGGGAGGTCTCGCGCCCGCGCCGGCCGTTCACCCAGAGGGCGATCAAGTGGACGGAGCCGAAGAACAGGCACAAGGCGCCTGCCTTCCACTCGGTGATAACGGAGGCGATGACGCGGAAGCTCTCGTTGCCGAACGTGTTGGTCGGCGCGACTAGAACGAGCCCGACGGCCACGGCGATCAGCTAGAGCCAAATCTCGGCCCATCGGGTCTGGCCGTAGCGCACGGCCCGCCGGATCCGCTCGTTGTTGGCGCGGTCGGGATCGTAGACCAGCATCCGCTTGCCCCTTCCGATTCGCCCTGACTGCGTACTGCTGGGCATCGCCATTCCGATCAGCCTCGCGCCGCCGGAGCCACCCCAAGATCACGCAGCAGCGGCATCAGGGTGTTAGCGTCAGTCACGCTCTCGTCGAAGCGGAAGGCGCGGAACAGGCGCTCGGTGATGTCCTTCTCACCGCTGGCCGCATCGATGAGCCAGCGCGGGGCGAACCGATCGCGCGTTCGAGTCGGACCTTTAGGACGGTGTAGCCGACATCGACGGAGAGGATCTTGTCGGCCGCAGCCTTCTCCACGGCGTTGAGCGCGTAGTCAGCGGCAAGCCGCACCATGCGGTCAATCCGAGCCTCGGTCAGGTACATGCTGACGAGCCAGGGTAGCTTACGCGCGGCAATGCCGAGGGCTGCGACGGTGATTGGGATCAGGGTCTCGGTGGCGGTCTGCGCGATGACCGTGATCCAATGGCCATAGGGCAGGATCACCGCGGTATCGCCGACAGCGCCGATCTCGGCGGCAAATGCGCCTTCGGCTGAGAGCATTAGGGCAGCGAGAGCTGCACCGATAGTGCCGATAACACCGAAGCGGCGGGTGGCGAGCGCCAAGGCGACGCTCCGCGCGAGCGCTGCCAGAAACAACAGGCTGCGCGAGAGGCCAACGGCGGCGGCCCCTTGTTCGGGCGGATAGGCCATAGCGAAGGCTGGAGACGAGACGCAGTCGAGCGCCAGCGCCGCGAGCAGAAGCATGCGGGTCATGGTGGTGATCCTGATGATGGGGATGCGCGGCGGGCCCGGCCGGCTCGGGTATTGATCGGGGTACGCCGCACGCGCGGCTTGAGCGCGCCCAAGGCGCGTTCCACTGATTTCTGTCGTTGCGCCGCGGTCTCCGTCCGACACCCGCGGCGAACGGCCGGCGGGTCGGTGCCGGCCCCCCTTTCAGTGCCGGCCCGCCGTTCTACGCCTCGCTCACCCCCGAGAGTGCCGGCAGCATGCTTTGCTGGCCCAGGCTTACATCTGATGTAAGCTCTTGGTATATCTTGATTATCATCCTACTGCCTGACACAAATTCCTGCCGTCCTGTCTGCTGCCGGTCAGCTCCTGGGCAGACGGCCAGCGGATCGGTTCCTGGGGGCTGCAGAGGGGCCGACCTGCTGCTGCTACACTTCACTCACCCCCAAGCGTGCCCCGGCGATCGTCGTCGGCAACGTTTGCGGCGAAGGCAGCGGCACGTCGGCTGGCCAGCTGCACGCGATGAACTCCTTGCGGGGGAAAGTCGCGACCGACCACGAATCGCCCTGGTTGCCGCCTAGCAGGAAGATCTGGCTCGAGTTGGCGCCGACAACGAAGCCGACGTGCCACTGCCAGGACGAGTTGCCCCGCTTCTTCGTGGCGATGGCGCCGAGCGCCGGCTTCTTCACAGTCCGACGCTCCACGCCTCGTAGGAGCGCACTGCGAGACTGCCCGAGGTCTTGTGGCCGACACGCTTCAGCATGGCACCGACCGCCACCGCGCGCCACGCGAACGAGTCCTGCTTGATGCCGGAGAGGCCAGCGGCGGCGAAGAGCTTCACGACGCGCGAGTTATTGCCGGCGCCTGCGCCCTCGCGCACGCCGAGTTCGCCCTCGGCCAGCACCAGCCCGCCCGGTTTCTCGGGTGCCTCGCGTCGTTCACTGATGTCGTCCTTCTGCAGGGCGGCCTGCGTCTTCGGCCCGGCGATGCCGTCGGCCACCAGCCCAGCCGAATGCTGAAAGGCGGTCACGGCAGCGATGGTGCGCGGTCCGGCATCGCCGTCCGCCCCAGAGAGTCCGAGGTTGTGATTCAGAGTGTCTTTCGGACGCCGATCAGCGCACTAAGGGTCTGATCCAATACGAAACAGGTGGGCCCCTTATGGAGGCTGATCACAGCCCATAGCGCTGCTCGCGACCTATGCGGATGGCGCTTCGCTACTCGTTACCGCCACCGCATCCGCGGATCGGTTCATCGCGGCCCGATCGTAGACTGGATTCCTATTATCGGCTTTCTGATCTGTCTGAATGGGACTGCCTTAGAGAACAGCATCTTCTCCGTGGGGTCGGTAGCCCTTCGTGGCTAAGGCATCAGCGTAGCGTTCAGCACTGCCGTCTGCGGAACAAGCCGCAGGTTCTCGGTTTCCTCACTGATCAAGCGAGGATGCATGCACGACGACAGCGCTCAAGATGTCAGCCCCGCCCGCAACCGTCGGGGCTGGTTGGCTCCTGCTCTGATCGGCTCGGCAGCTGCCCTTGGGATCACGGCGCTCTACTCGGCCGCGAAGGCGCGTGAGGCGGAGGATCGCTACCCGCCCATTGGCCGCTTCATAACGGTGAACGGTGTGCGCCTGCACTACATCGAGCGTGGGGAAGGCGAACCGTTGGTCCTCATCCACGGCAACGGCACTATGGCCGAGGACTTCCTTGTCAGCGGCATTGTTGACGAGCTCGCCGAGCGTTACCGCGTGATCATCATCGACCGGCCCGGCTACGGCTACAGCGAGCGTCCACGGGCGCTCTGGACGCCACGCGCTCATGCCAGGCTCTACCAAGCAGCCTTGAACCGTCTCGGCGTGTCACAGGCGGTGGTGCTTGGACACTCATGGGGCAGCTTGGTCGCGGTGGCCCTTGCGCTCCGGGCTCCGCAGCTCGTGCGGAGCCTCGTGCTGGCCTCCGGCTACTACTACCCAACGCTGCGCGCCGACGTCTTCCTGTTCTCTCCACCGGCAATCCCAGTGATCGGAGATGTGATGCGCTATACCGTGTCACCAGTGATCTCGCGCCTGATCCTGCCGAGCCTGATTAAGGCTATGTTTGCGCCGGCCGAGGTACCAGAGCGCTTCGACAAGCTGTTCCCGAAAGCGCTCATGCTCCGGCCTTCACAGCTGCGTGCGGCTGCCGAAGACGCCGCCCTGATGACGCCGGTCGCCGTCGAGCTTCGGCAGCACTACCGCGAGCTGAGGTTGCCGGTGGTGATCATCACGGGTGCGGACGATCAGATAGTGGATGTTGGCCGCCAATCCGAGCGGCTGCACAGTGAGGTGGCGAACAGCGAGTTCGTCGCTGTTCCGGGCATGGGTCACATGATCCACCACCTTTCGCCCGAACAGGTGATCAGAGCCATCGATCGAGCGGCAGAGAGGTCGCCGGCCAAGATCCCTTGAGGAGCTTCCATCTCAAAGCGCCGTCGCTTGGTCGATGTGTAGCCCGGTGGCAGCGACCTCCTCAGGGGCGAGGACATCACCGGTCGCTCCCGCCACACAGTCTGCAGCGACACTATGGCGCTATAGTCCGTTACGGCAGCTTCATCGGATGCCTACTTCCCACCCCACTCGGACCTTCCGCCAGTTTTCATAAATTCCGAGATTGCGACCCCTTACAGATCGTTCGGCTTGCCGCCTCGACGTTCGATCGTGATAAAGAAGCGGACCTACAGCCCAGGATCTGCGCACGGCTTATTGCATCATTAGTAGATGCTTCCTGCCTCCAGTCATGCGCATTCGATTTAACACTCATGCTTTACCGATGCAGGGCTTGTCCCTCGAATGCGTTTCATTTTATATGCCAGCCAACGTATTCTGCTCAAACACATAGTTGCTCGCACAAGTGCGCCGGCCCAGATCGATATAAAATGGCGTTCGTTGCCTGCCTAATCCGGCCAAGCTATCGGTTATTGCAAATGACATTGCAGCTGTACGCTGCAATGATACAGTAATTTTCACCTTGATTCGGTTTGGTGCTCTCCGGGCAGCCAAGCCGGCAGCGTGCTGGGAGCTTGTCATGAAGCTCATCCTGGTCTCCGTTGGTATCTTTGCGGGCCTCATGGCGTATTTTCCGACGGAGGCTAACGCGGCCGTCTGCGCACGTGGTGTTTATCGAGCAGGTTGTGTCGGTCCGCGTGGTGCGGTTGGAGTCCGACGCGGGGTGTATGGCCCACGTGCAGTGGGGGTCTACCGCCGCGGATACTATGGACCTCGGGCATTCGGGGGCCGGCGCTGGTGAGATCCGACTCCGTCTCTTCAGCGGGCAGCAGTGCCGCTAATCCCTCGATACGTGTTCGCTTCAGCTAAGAACTTGGTGCCACTTTGGCTTCGAAGCTTCTTAAACGAAGACAGGTGCTGGTGGACCTATTAGCCGAGTAGGTAGCAGATCAGATCTGTCATGATGCGCCTGAAATCAACGGGCCACTCACAGGAGGCGAACATGAACGTCACTCGACGGATCTTTGCCGCAGGCGCCGCTACAATTCCCTTCGTCGGAGCAGGCCTATCCATCAGCCGGGCGAGGGCCACAGAGCAGGATGCACCGATTATTGGCAGCCAAGCGGCGGCCGATCCGCTGGAACTGGCAATAGACGCCTACATCTACGGCTACCCGCTCGTTACCATGGAGTTGACCCGGCGCGTTCTCACAAACGTGGTCGCGCCTGAGGGTAAGGGCGCTCCGATGGGCCAGTTCGCCAGCATGCGGGAGTACCCGAACGCGAAATTTCGCGCCGTCACCGCGCCGAATGCCGACACACTCTATTCCAGCGCCTTCCTCGACGTGGGCCAAGAGCCCCACCTCCTCACCATCCCAGAGGAAAACGGGCGCTATTTCCTCATGCCGATGCTGAGCGCCTGGACGAATGTCTTCGCCGTGCCGGGCAAGCGCACTACGGGGACTGGACCGCAGACCTACTTCATAGCAGGGCCCGGCTGGAGCGGCAGTGTGCCGTCTGGCGCCAAACTGATCCAGGCACCGACCAATTTGATCTGGATCCTGGGCCGGACCTACTGCACGGGTACGCCCGAGGACTACAAGGCTGTGCACGCGTTGCAGGATCGCTACAGACTTATCCCGGCGAGCGCGACCGGTAAGACATACACGCCCGCTGCGCGTCGGGTCGATCCAAGCATCGACATGAAGACGTCCGTACGCGAGCAGGTCAACCGCATGGACGCGACGACCTACTTCAACTTGCTGGCCTCCCTGATGAAGGACAACCCACCGGCGCTCGCGGATGGAGTTCCAGTCGCCAAGATGGCCTCGCTCGGTATTGTGCCCGGTCAGTCTTTCGATCCGGCAAGTCAGCCGGCTGCCATCCGGGCAGCCATCGAGCAGGCTCCGAAGGAGGCCATTTCCCGGATCATGGGGCACTTCAAGGATACGGGCAATCACGTGAACGGGTGGACATTCACGACGGACGGCGGTGATTACGGTAAGGATTACCTGCAGCGTGCCCTAATCACGGCGATCGGGCTCGGCTGTAACTTGCCTCAGGATGCGGTCTACCCAACCACAACGGTCGATGCCGCCGGCCGCAAGCTGAATGCCAACTCGAAGTATGTGATGAGGTTTGCGGAAGGCGAGCTGCCGCCCGTCAATGGCTTCTGGTCTGTGACGATGTATGACGCAGACTACTTTTTCGTCGATAATCCGATCAATCGTTACTCAGTGAGCCCGCGCGACGCTCTTAAGGCCAACCCAGACGGCTCAGTCGATCTCTTCATCCAAGCTGAGAGCCCGGGAGCGCATCACGAATCGAACTGGCTCCCAGCCCCGTCTGGGCCCTTTGTTCTTATGATGCGGACCTACTGGCCGAAGGACACTCTGCTGAATGGATCGTGGTCGCCACCGCCCGTCACGCGCAGCACGAGCGCTTCTCTCTAAGTCACTCAGCAATACCGGCCTAGTCAGCTGAGCGGGTCAGTTCTTTGCCACGATTGTGCGCTGCACCCGAGTTCGGTGCGAAACGCGTACACGAACGCCGACGTGGAGCCGTAGCCGAGTTGCACCCTCCGGGCATCCCGGCGATCCGCGCTTGCGCAGAGCTAGGTCGGGGATCGATCTGGGCGGGCAGCCGCACGATGCGCGGTGCTTTGAAGGAACGACGCTCGGGTAAATGGACGCCAGAGCGCCAAACCCGTCCTTTCCCCGCACTTGGAACGGCTCCTTCAGTGGCAGGCCGACTCGGGGACAAATGCCGAAACGGCACATCAGAAACACGGGCTAAATCAACGTGTTGCAGATGAATAGAAAGAGTGGCGGAGACGGAGGGATTCGAACCCTCGATACCCTTATTAGGGGTATGCTCATTTAGCAAACGAGTGCCTTCAGCCTCTCGGCCACGTCTCCACTGCGCTTGGCTGTAGAAGCTCCGGCGGGGCGGGTCAACCCGGTCGGCGCGGGGTTATGACACGGCGCTCGTAATGCTTGGCCACGCGCAGATGGCGCGAGATCGCGTAGTTCATCGCCGTGAGGAAGCCGTAGGCGCCGCGCACGAAGTGGCGGCGGCCGAAATAGGCTTTCAGGAAATTGCCCGGCAGCTCGACGTAGAGGCGCCAGGCCGGGATCGTGACGCCGCGGGCGTCGAG
>Ga0308157_10003119_pt1 | contig 24994 bp, 21 predicted proteins | sample PhyBR1_FD_201035 | JGI IMG/M metagenome (GOLD analysis project Ga0308157, IMG submission 201035) | Phyllosphere microbial communities from UC Gill Tract Community Farm, Albany, California, United States - DLSLB.R1 | ecosystem: Host-associated > Plants > Phyllosphere > Unclassified | place: USA...
GGAACTGGAAGGCCATTCACTTCTGGAAGCCTGCTTTGCAAAGCTTCCACATCATGTTCGGCGATGACAGAATGCCTATCGCTGAACTATGAAAAAACGCTCGGACACACTTTAATTTACAGTCTCAGCGTTGTGCTCGATTTGCAGTCTGGTCGCCTTGATATTTTTCCAGGTATGACGGCAACGGAAGAGCGCAAAAAGGCTTTGGCCATGGCTGGCCCCGTTTGGCAGATGTCGGATTGTGTCATTGGCGCCAAGGGCAAAGAGCCTATGGCGACATGGGAAGAATACAATTCGCCCAATGTTACATTCGCGATGGTCACAGGCGCAGCACAAACTGCGTTCATCAAGCAGGACATGCCAAACGCCAAGATCATGAACCTTAAGGAAATGAGCGAGGCGATCATGGCTGTGCAGTCTGGCCGTGCTGATTACATGCTGCAGGAACTGCCGATCTGCATAAAAACTTTTGAAAGCGCACGTGGCATTTTCTCAAGCTACAAAGTGCCAGAACCAGTCCACGGCATTCCTGTTTCAGCTGCGACCCGCAAGGATGAAGACGGCCGCGTTCAGGAATTCCTCCAGAAATGGGCAGACGAAAACCGCTCGAACCAGGCAATTGTTCCGTTACTCCTTGAAGGCTTCAAGGACGCCGGCATGGATACTTCCGCCCTGCCTGAAGGCATTCGTTTCTAAAACAAACGGGAAGGGTGTCGATATCGACACCTTTCTTCCTCCTGTCTCGTTATATGCAGCATTTAGTGAGTAACGATCAGGAGAATCTTTAAGCTATCTGAGAATAGGTAATAATTATTGACTAGATGATGGTATCGGGAATGCCATGTCAGAGGAAAGGTTGAGCTAACAATGGCAAAGAACGATGAAGAACATGACGACCCAATGATGGTCAGAGCGGTTGAAAAAGCTTTTCGTGTTCTTGAGACATTCGACCCGGTTCATTCTCGCCAAACTCTGACGCAACTGGCTCAACGCGCCGGTATCGACCGCTCAGCGGCACAGCGTTTTGCCCATACATTGCTACATCTTGGCTATATTCAGAAAGTGCCGGGTAGCAAGACCTATGAGCTGGCGGCCAAGTCTCTTAACATGGCTTACCGCTATACACGCTCGAGTTTACTCGTGCAGAGGGCACATCCCTATTTACTCCATCTTAATCGCAGCACAGGAGAGACAATTTCTCTCACCTTGCTCGACGACACCGACATTATCTATCTCGCACGTTATCTTTCCTCAAATACGCTTGATAATGATGTCATTGTTGGCAGCAGATTGCCGGCATATTGCTCTGCAGCCGGATTGGTATTCCTGGCTGGTCTTGATGATAGCAAAATCCACGACATTCTGGCGCGCAGCGACTTACGAGCCTATACGCCTAAAACGGTTTTTGATCCGGAGAAAATCTGGCGGCGGATATATGAAACGCGTCAGCGCGGTTTCGCTATCGCAGAAGAGCAGGTCTATACCAACGATATTGCACTGGCTGCGCCAATTTACTTACCGGATGGGCACACAACAGCTGCCGCTGTCCTTGCCGCATCAAACCTGCGCTACAACGAAGACACTCTGATAAGGCAATTTGTTCCTATGATGATTTCAGCGACGCGCTCGGTTACGCAAATTTTGACGTAAGCGTCTAAAAAACACTATGAAGAAGCTGTTTCAACACGGTTCTTTCCGTGTGATTTCGCTTCATAAAGTGCCATGTCGGCTTTACGCAGAATGCTGTCGAATGATGACGATGAATTTTTCTGCTTAGCCACACCGATCGATACCGTCACTTTTATTTCGACATTACCGATGGAAAATACATCTTTTTCAATTTTCTTTCGGATCCCTTCTGTCGCCGTTATGGCCTGCTGACTGTTGGCTTCACCAAAAATTATCACGAACTCTTCTCCGCCAGAGCGCGCGACGAAATCTCCGTTCTCCATCGACGCCTGTAAGCGGAAGGCAACATGTTTGAGAACCCTGTCGCCAACATCATGGCCATGGCTGTCGTTGATCAGCTTAAAATTATCGATATCAAGGACTGCCACCGCGTGATGAACTTCACACGCGCTGGTGGCTTCAAATCTGTCTGCGCCGACTTCATTCAAAGTTCTGCGATTGGGCAGCCCAGTTAAATAATCCCTGGATGCGGCCCGCTCCCATCGGCGCCTTATCTGGTCGGTGCACATCAATATAAAGGCGGTTGTTCCAATGATGGGAAGAACGGCAAGGAACAGCGGCGTGACCGCGTTCATCCAGTTGGTATTGTCTGCAATGTCCAGGGCAGCACTGGGACTGATGCCCACATAAAAAAGTGCACGGGCGGCGGTGGCGCTCAGAGCGGCAATGTATAGAGATAGCAACATCACACGGCTGCGCGATCCATCGCTATAACGTCGGTTGGCGAGGATACGAATACTGGCTGCCATCAACCAAATCCATACAATGGAGACGATAACGATACGCGCCAGTGTATTGGGCATCACAATCACAAAATACGTGAAAGGTATCATCGCGAGGATGGAAATCACCCAGGGGAACAGAATGCTTTTCAGGTTATGAAACTGTCTTATTGCCGTATAATACAGGCACAGACCCGCAAAAAGGCAGGCGTTTGCTATGGTTACCGTCACGGCAGGTGGTGCAATTTTACTGGCTGCAAAAATAGCGCACCCGAACGCGACGAGCAAAGTCGCCCACATCCAGTTCATTGCAGCAGGTCGCAGTGACACCGGAAAATCGCGATTGATGGCGCTTAGCATAGCGCCGTTGGCAAGGATAATCAAAGTGACGGTTAGAAAAACCGATTTGGCGTCCACCTCTCCCTACCCCCAATCAATTCGATCTGCCTACTCAATGCAGTCAGCTTAAGAATTCTCTCAACACGTCGAAAGTGTGATCGCCATGATATGTTGTTTCGCCTGCACACACTGCGTCATATGAATTGCCACCCGAACCTCCAAACGAATGCGCCTCTTCAAACCAATTGGAACTTCATAATTCGATGATCTATGTATCTCAAAATATATTAGCGCGCTGATATTCAGCAAAGGTTCATAAACTTTCAGCTAACGATTTCGTGATGTCGCCGAACTTTGCTCTAAATCGACCAATAATGATGACGACACAAAGCGCCATATTTGATCGGGCTTGATGAAATAAGGCGTGTGCAATTTCTGCCTTCAAGGAGAGGGATAATGACTATTCGTTCCAAGCTTCTCGCAACGGTTGTCGTACCGGCGCTTTCAGCATCCATAATGATGCAGCCGGTTCAGGCCGAAACATCGGCTGCAACAATCATCCTCGCGCAGGATAGCAGCGAGCAACCCTCCGATGATCAATCATTGCGTCAGCAACAGACAGAAGAAATGGAACGGGCGGCAGAAGAAGCCCGCCGTCAAGCCGATGAGCAGAATGCAATCGCGGAAGAAACGCGTCGAAAAGAATCTGAGGATGCTGCCCGACAAGCTGCCGAGCAACAGAAAGCAGCAGAAGAAGACAACCGTCGGATAGCGGAAGAGCAGCAGCGCGCAGCTCAGGAAGAAGCCGACCGTCAGGCGGCCGAGCAACAACGTGCGGCCGAACAGGCGCAGCGCGAAGCCGCCGAACAGCAACGGCAAGCCAATGAGCAGAATGCAATCGCGGAAGAAACGCGCCGAAAAGAAGCTGAGGATGCTGCCCGACAAGCTGCCGAGCAACAGAAAGCAGCAGAAGAAGAAGCCAGACGCGCAGTGGATCAGCAGCAGAAAGCAGCTCAGGAAGAAGCTGATCGACAGGCAGAAGAACAAAAACGTGCGTCCGAACAAGCCCAACGGGAAGCTGCAGAACAGCAGTTGAGTGCTGAGCAGCAGAAGGCAATCGACGAAGAAGCAAAAAGGCAGGCGAGAGAGGCTGCAGAGCAGTCCAAGCCAACCGAAAAGCCGGATCAGCCATCGGAGCCAACTCAATCCGGAGAGGCGCCCGCGGCACCCACTGGTCAGGAACCCGTACAGCAGCCGGAAGAGCCAACCGCCCCTCAGGTGCAGCCTGAACAACCTGCCCCAAAGACACCTGCCTCAGATGAAAAGCCTCAGGACGCTGAACCGGCTCCAGCGGAACAACCAGATCAACAGCAACCGCAGCCAGAGCCGCAGCCTGAACAAGAAGCGCAACAGCCTGCGAACAATTTGCCAGCAGAACCTAAGGCTGAAATTGTTGACGAGCGGACAACCGAGCAAAATCAGGAGATCGCGAAAGATCCCGCCAGCACGGATGAAACCGTTGTTCTGCCGGTGGAAAACGGCGCTGCAATTCTTGATAGCGACAAGGACGCGGACAATTCCGGTGGTAATCAATCTCGGGAAGAGCGGCGTAAACAACGTGAACAACAACGCGCGGCTGACGAACAAAAGACGCCACCACCTACCGATGACGCCGCAGCTCAGGTAGAAATCCCCGCAGATTTGAAGGCTGCTCTGCCTCAGAAAATCGAAGCCAATCTCAAGGAAGAAGGTACGCGCATCAAGGATGCGCCAGCGTTCGTCGTTCCGGATACTACCAATATCGTCAATAACACGGTTATAAATAATACCGTCATTAACAACACAACCGTCAACAATGTGACGAATGTGAAGGTTATCGAGCAGATCGATAACCGCGTCATACTGGAGACAGGCGACCGTATATTCGTCCGCGGAGATGATCGCCCTCGCCTGCGCCGCGACGCTGAACGCACTTACTATGATGAGTTGCCGCGTGGTCGCTTGCGCGAAACCATTGTGCGTCCCGGTGGATACGAGATCGTGACGGTCTATGACCGCTACGGCGATATTTTACAGCGCTCGCGTATTGATCGTGATGGAAATGAATATCTCATGATCTATGCGCCAGAGTATGACGATAATCCCCGTGCAGCGATTTTCGATGTCGGGTATGATCTGCCTCCTATGCGGCTGACCATTCCGGTCAACGATTATATCATTGACGTTGCAGCAGACCCTGAACGCGACTTCTATGATTTCCTTGCTTTGCCACCTGTCGAACGTGTTGAACGCGTCTATACCATCGATGAGGTTCGCCACTCCGCTCGCTTGCGTGACAAGGTGCGCCGTATCGATCTGGACACCATTCATTTTGCTACCGGTAGCGCAGAGGTTTCGTTGTCACAGGCTAAAACCCTTCGCAAAGTTGCAAGGGCGATGCAAAAAGTGCTGACCAAGGATCCAGGGGAAACCTTTTTCATCGAAGGTCATACAGATGCCGTGGGTTCTGATCGTTCAAATCTTGTGCTTTCCGACCAACGAGCGGAATCTGTCGCAAGCCTGCTGACGGAAGTTTATGATATCCCAGCAGAAAATCTTGTAACTCAAGGGTACGGCGAACGGTTTCTGAAAATCCGTACGCAAACGGCCGAACAGGAAAACCGCCGCGTAACAATCAGGCGAGTGACACCATTGGTTCGTCCTGTGGCGCAGCGTTAAATCGACTTGAGTTAGTTCGGTCAGGCACAAACACTGACCGAACTAATCTGAGCTAGAGTGGCTCACGCGGGGACGAATTGCACCTTCATCGTGGCAGGGTCGCCACTTTGCTTTGTAAAAAATGACAGCATTTCTTCAATCGGCAGGCGATGCGATATCAGACGTGCCATGTGGCCTTGATCGTTCTGAAGAATTGACAATGCTTGCGGAATATTACGGTTTAGCGAGTGCGAACCTGCTATGCGTATCTGACGGCGGAAAATCTCAAACGGCGCCACTGAAATACGCGCGTCAGGTGCACATACGCCAAACACCAGTACCGTTCCACCATCTGCCGTAAAGCCGACCATACCTTCTGCAACCTTGGCAATTCCTGTTGCATCAGCGACAAAGTCAAAGCTTTTCTTCCGCGCCTCAAGTTCATCCGAGCCAGAAATAACTGGCTCAAGCCCAAGGCTCTCAGTGAATGCAAGCCGGTGCTCATTAATATCGGCAACAGCAACGTTCGCTACACCTTGTGCTTTGAGCGACAGCGCAAGCAGCAAGCCAATCGGGCCGGCGCCAAATACCAGTGCTGTCTCAGCTCCTTGCGGGCCGGGTTTCAGTTCGGCTGCTCCAAGCCCATTGAGCACACAAGCCAGCGGCTCTGCCAGAGCCGCAACATCGAAAGGCAGATCACCGATGAGATGCAGATGTCGCGCGTTCACAAGGCTCTTGTCCGCGAAACCACCGTTATGCGTCACGCCATAAGCCTTCAGGTCCAAGCAAAGATTGGTCAGACCCTTCCGGCAGGCACGGCAATGCTCACAGGGTATATTCGGATCGACCGCGACGCGATCCCCGGGCTTAACGTTGGTTACGTCCTCAGCAACAGCAAGTACAACACCAACATATTCATGTCCCGGCACGAGCGGAAATGCACTGGAGCCATAGCGTCCATGCAACACGTCGATGTCGGTATGACACAGACCCGACGCTTTGACATCAATCAAGGCATGGCCGGGCTTTAGCTCGGGGTCGGGCAATTGGGCGAGCTCCGCAACGCCATGCCCGGTAAAATATATGGCTTTCATTTCTGCACCTTGGAGCACATTGCGAATGCCAGAAACGGCTTTCGACGAAAATTCGCGTTAGAACAAACGGCTAGAACACGGATCTGATTGAAACGCGCTCTAAGAGATGGCTCAAGCCATCCAGTTGCCACCATCGACACCAAAAGTCTGAGCGAGGATGTAATCGCTGTCAGATGAAGCAAGGAATAAGGCCATGCCTGTGATATCTTCGGGCGTGGCAAAGCGACCAATTGGTACCGATTTAGCAACGGCCGCTTTCTTCTCACCGGACTTTAGTCCTTCCCATTTGGCAAAATTTGCATCTACCACTTCCCAATGTTCCCCATCGACAACGCCCGGTGCGATCGCATTGACCTGGATGTTGTGCTTGACAAGAGCAAGTGCTGCCGACTGGGTAGCCGAGATAATCGCAGCTTTAGACAGGCAATAAAGCGTCACCAATGCTTCGCCACGACGGCCAGCCTGGCTCGCCATGTTGATGATTTTACCGCCGCGCCCGCGCTCTATCATCACATTCGACACCGCTTTCATCATGAATAGCGGACCTTTAAGATTGATGCCGAGTACGCTTTCATAACTGTCTTCGGTGATCGCATTGATCGGTGCCATATCGAAGATAGCCGCGTTGTTGACTAGAATGTTTATGCCACCATATTCCTTATCGATATCGGCCACGACTTTCTCGATATCTGCAAGGTTAGTCACATCGAGCTTAACCGCCTTCACAGCACTGCCCAGACTGCGCGCCGCCTCTTCTGCGCGCTCAATATTGATGTCGGCGATGATGACTTTCGCGCCCTCACGCGCGTAGGCTTCTGCAAAGCCAAGACCGATACCACGTGCGGCACCGGTGATAAGGGCAACTTTGTCTTTTAGTCTCGTGGGCATACTCATGGGAAGTCTCCGGGAGAGTTATTCACTGCACTCAACGATGCGTTTTCTTATCAGAAAGCAGAAGTGGATGACGCTCACGCCGTTCGAGCGCCAATCCATCAGATTTGAAGAGATGTGCGTCAGCCGGGTTAAAGCCAAGCTTGGCGACTTCATGGGTGCGTGCAGTGCTGCCACCACCAGCTTCAGCAACGATCAGGTCCTTCGCAGCCGAATTCTGTACATAAAGGTATGTTTCGCCACCCAGACGTTCGACGACCATAATCTCACCATCCAGAGTGCCATCACTTGCCGGATGAAGATGTTCAGGACGAACACCAAGGACCAGTGATGCACCGATATCGACTCCGTTGCTCTTAACTGGCACCGTCACGCTATTGCCGTCCGCAAGTACGACGGTAACGCCCTCTGCATCCACTGCTTTCACCTTAACATCGATGAAGTTCATGGTTGGCGAACCGATGAAGCCCGCAACGAATTGATTGACGGGGTGATGATAGAGCTCAAGCGGTGAACCAAGCTGCTCAACCTTGCCATCACGCAGAACAACAATCTTATCAGCAAGCGTCATCGCTTCGACCTGATCGTGTGTCACGTAGATCATGGTTGCATTCAGGCGATCATGAAGACGAGCCAGCTCGATACGCATCTGCACGCGCAGCGCTGCATCAAGGTTCGACAGCGGCTCATCAAAGAGGAAAATCTTCGGCTCACGAACCATGGCGCGACCAATGGCAACGCGCTGGCGTTGACCACCTGAAAGCTGACCTGGCTTGCGATCAAAAAGCTGATCGAGCTGAAGTGTCTTCGCCACCTCTTCGACTTTCCGGTCACGCTCTGACTTGGGAATTTTTGCGAGTTTGAGTGCGAAGCCCATATTGTCACGCACATTCATATGCGGATAAAGCGCATATGTCTGGAAGACCATCGCCAAACCGCGTTCATCAGGCGGCACATCATTACATTGCTGGCCATCAATGGTGAGATCACCCCCGGTGATTTCTTCAAGCCCGGCAATCATCCGCAATAGCGTGGACTTACCTGATCCAGATGGACCGACAAAAACCACAAACTCGCGGTCTTCAATATTCAGATCAACGCCTTTGATGACATCGACGTTGCCGTAGGATTTGGTCGCATTATGGAAAGAAAGCGTGGCCATGGGGTTCCCTTTATTTCACGGCGCCGAAGGTGAGACCGCGCACCAGCTGGCGCTGGGTGATCCAACCAAAGACAAGGATTGGCGCGATGGCGAGCGTGGAAGCCGCCGAGAGTTTTGCCCAGAACAGCCCTTCTGGCGATGAGAAGGACGCGATGAAGGCGGTTAGCGGACCGGCCTTGGATGCCGTCAGATTGAGGCTCCAGAATGCTTCGTTCCAGCAAAGAATAATCGAGAGAAGTGCGGTTGAGGCGATGCCTGGCAAGCTGAGCGGCAGTAGCAGATAACGGATTTGCTGGCCCACTTTTGCACCATCCATGCGACTGGCTTCAAGAATTTCGTGCGGCACTTCCTTGAAGAAAGAATAGAGCATCCAGACCACAATAGGCAGATTGGACAATGTGAAGATGATAATGAGGCCGGTGCGAGTGTCGAGCATTCCACTGTCGCGGGCGAGCAGATAGATCGGGACAAGAACGCCCACAGCTGGAAGCATCTTGGTTGAAAGCATCCAAAGCAAAAGATCCTTGGTACGCTTACCCGGGAAAAATGCTGCTGCATAAGCCGCGGGCACCGCGATGATGAGTGAGAGGATCGTTGCCCCCACGCTTTCAACGATACTATTCATCGCATAACGGAAATAATCCGCTCGCTGATTGACCGCCTCGAAGTTCTCAAGCGTTGGAGAAAATAAAAGCTTTGGCGGTGCCACAGCGTCGATTTCAGTTTTGAATGCTGCGAGCAACATCCAAAGGATCGGAAAGAACATCAGGAGCGCCACAATCCAGCCAATGATACCGGCGGAGACTGTGGCCTTGTTGAATTTACGTTTTGCAGCCATCTCAGCCTCCTAATTATCCAGATTGCGCGCGACTGTGCGGATGAGGAAAAAGGCGACAATATTGGCGAGGACGATAGCAATAACGCCCGCAGCCGATGCGCCGCCGATATCCCATTGCAGCAGCGCTTTGAGATAGATGAAATAGGTGAGCGTGGTGGTGGCGATACCCGGACCGCCCGAAGTGGTCACAAGAATTTCTGCAAAGATTGATAGAAGGAAGATCGTCTCAATCATGATGACGACCGAGATCGGCCGCAACAAGTGAGGCAGAATGATGTAGTAAAACATCGCCGGCCCCTTGGCTCCGTCAAGGCGAGCGGCTTCCATTTGTTCGCGATCGAGCGACTGCATCGCAGTCATTAGGATAAGCGTTGCAAAGGGCACCCATTGCCATGAAACAATCATGATGATTGAAGCCATGGGAAATTGCGAAAACCAGTCGATAACCGGCAGTCCAAAGCTACGCGAAATAAAAGCAAAGAAGCCGTTCACCGGATGCATTAGCAGGTTTTTCCAGATCAGCGCAGACACGGTTGGCATGACAAAAAATGGCGCAATGACCAGAAGACGCGCTATGTTTTTGCCAAAGAAATCCTGATCAAAAATAACGGCGAATAAAACACCCAGTACAATAGATATGGCCAGGACAGATCCAAGCAGGATCAATGTATTAGCAATGGCAGACCATAGTCCTGGGTCCGACAGAAGAAACGAATAATTCGATACGCCCGCAAAGCCCGTCACAAATGGATTGATCAGATTATAATACTGGAATGAAAACCACAGCGTCATTGCCAGCGGCACAATCATCCACAAAAGCAGTACAATCACAGCTGGCGCGAGCAGAGGACCGGTACGGATACTACGGCGCGATCTGGATGCAAAACGAGATTTGGTGCCGGTGACGGCAACGTTGTCAGATGGCATTGAATGCCCCTCCCTTCCCGCTCATGCTCTCACTCCACTAAGAGCCTGCGAAAATTACAGCGGTTCCGGTTGAGATTAAATCGACGGAACCGCTCTAACTCTTCGTTTCGACGCATTATCCCATACAAAGCCGTTTCACGATTTTGTTTGGAACACCCCAAACTTGCTGTCCTTTTGCAATCGGACAGCAAGCATTGGCTTCCTGACTACTTGATGTAGCCAGCCTGCGTCATCATCTGCTCAGCCTGTCGCTGCGCACCATCAAGAGCCGCATCGACAGTTTGCTGGCCTGCAACAGCCGAAGAAATCGCCTGACCAACAATCGTACCGATTGCCTGGAATTCAGGGATAGCTACAAACTGGATGCCTGTGTACGGAACAGGGTCCTTGGTGGGCTTTGTGGGATCAGCGGACTCGATTGCCTTGAGAACAGTTTCAGCGAAGGGTGCTGCCTTCTTGTAGTTCTCATTGGAATACGTGGATTGACGCGTGCCCGGAGGAACAGCAACCCAACCCTCCTTCTCACCGACCAACTCCACATACTTCTTGGAGGTAGCCCATTTCAGGAACGATTTTGCAGCTTCCGCCTTGCTGGTTGAGGCCGGAATTGCAAGGTTCCATGACCATGCCCATGCCGAGCCATTCGGCGTCACTTCAACAGGCGCCTTGGTAAAAGCAACCTTATCGGCTACCTGGCTCTGTGTCTTGTCGTAGATGCGTCCTGCTGCGGATGTCGCATCGATCCATATAGCGCAATGACCAGTCGAGAAGAGAGCCTGATTTTCGTTGAAGCCATTGGACGTGATCCCGGGAGGGCCTGCTTCTTTCATCAGATCGACGTAGAAGCTAATTGCCCTCTTCCATTCGTCCGAATTGATTTGCGGTTTCCACTGCTCATCGAACCAACGTCCGCCATATGTGTTTACGAGCGTGCCAAGATAGGCCATGTTTTCGCCCCAGCCCGGTTTTCCTCGCAGGCAGAGACCGTACTGCTCTTTGGACTTATCGGTAAGCTTGGTCGCAAATTCCTTGATCTGCTCATAGGTCGGCTCATCCGGCATTTTGAGGCCAGCTGCTTCAAACAGATCCTTGCGATATAGGGTGAACGAGCTTTCTGCGTAGAACGGTACGGCGTAGAGCTTATCCTCAACCGTTAAGCCCGCACGGACAGGCTTGATCAGATCGTCATAATCATAATCGTCGCCGAGATCATCCACCTCTAGCAGCCATCCTGCTTTACCCCAGATTGGCGCTTCATAACCACCGATGGTCATGATGTCGAACTGGCCACTTTTAGTTGCAATGTCGGTGGTAACACGCTGGCGCAGAACGTTTTCTTCAAGAACTACCCAGTTAAGCTTGTTGCCGGTTTCCTTTTCCCATTCCGACGAAAGCTTCTGCATGATGATCATGTCAGCGTTGTTCACAGTGGCAATGGTCAATTCTTCAGCTGAAGCAGCCCCCGAAAGAATGGCTAGCCCCGCAACTGACGCAATTAGCCCAGCTACATAAGATTTGGTTCGCATCTCGTCTCCTCCTTTACGAATGCATAGCAAAATTCTTACATGTGTAAAATTTATGAACAGTAGTTTGCTTCTTGTCAAGCGAGGCTTTTATGCAGTTCAGAGGACTGATATGCTATCAGCAAAAGCTCATTTACGATAAGAAATATTCTGTTTTTTGCCCGCACATGCACGGTATTCGCGCTCGCACATCTCCGGGCGAATGAGATTATTAGTTTTACTTCAAATAGTTATATGGAATACATCGCATTCAAAATTTTAGATAATAAGTGATAAGGTTCAATGACCATCATCGTGACTTCCGCACATCGGGAAGCCAGACATCAATCAGCGACAGTGATCATGCGATATACGACTTTGGTGGTAATCTCTCTGCAAACTAACGATCTGAATTCAGCATCAGGCTGAACCGCGCATGATAAGGTGACTATCAAGCCGGCGCACTTCCGTTTCAATGGCGGCACCGCTTTCTTGGGCATTGATACGTGAGAACAGCATATCAAGCCCGAGCTGAGCAATATTGCGATAATCCTGCGCTACAGTTGTCAAAGGCGGACAAGTGAAGCGACTAAGAGGGTGATCATCGTGGCCAGCCACGCGGAAATCACAACCTTCTTCGCGTCCGACATGGCGTCTGCGTTCAAATGCAGCGGAGATCACGCCGAAGGCAAGGCGATCATTCGCACAAAGTACAGTTCGGGTTGGAAAGCCGCCACGATCAAGAATTCGCCCTGCTTCCTGATATCCAAGCTCTTCAAAATTCCAGTTCTTGGCGGTCATTGGCAGAACAATGGGTTCAGTTCCAAGTCGTTCCATAGTTGCAATATAAGCCGCACGACGGTCGAGCGCATTCTGATTAACGGCAGGCATCTCCAAAAAACATGGATGCTCTCCCGTACGACACAAATATTCGGTTATATTACCGATGCTTTGACGATTATCAGTGCCGACAAAAGGCTGATCTTCGCTGATACGATTATCGAGGAAGACTACCGGCATTGAATTCGAAAGGCTGGCCAGCAGTTTGGCGTCTGTATCAAAACCGAGCGGCGCCATAAGAACGCCCGCAATCTTGAGCGACATCAACGTGCGCATAGCGCGTGCTTCCAGCTTTCTGTCCCCATGCGAGGACAACACAATTGTCCAATAGCCTTCAGCCAGACAACGCATTTCGATCTGACGGATTATTTCCGCGTAAAAGGGGTCAGAAATATGCGGAACAATGACGCCAATGTTTTTTGGCTTCTTCCTGTTAAGGCTGACAGCAAAGATATTGGGTTGATAATTGTAGTCTTTAAGCGCCCTTTCGATACGGGCCCGGGTCGAAGGCTTAACACTCTCAGGATTGTCAAAATATTTAGACACAGTGGGACGAGACAGGCCGCTTGCAACAGCAAACTCCTCCATCGTCCTGATCCTGTTATCGCCCATTATACGCTCTTCCCGATCCGGCCAGAACTGTTAACTGACAGGCCTATTTTCTTTCTATGCGTAAATTTATTTTTACATAGAAGCAACACGAATTTATCTTTCGCACCGTTTTGCCCCTGATTTCCCATGAGAATTTCAACGGAAATCGGTGAATTTACAGGCTTTAAATCGTTATAATTTTTACACGTGATAATTTTTATATTGACTCGTTGAACAAGCTCTATCATGTCTAAGGAAAGCTCGGTGTTGGGCTCGTGAAGGAACCTGCCCTTCAGGGAGGTTTCAAGATTGGAAACAGTCTTGAGCCCGCAGGAAGATGTTATTTGTGTCCCCAGTCAGAAGGACGATCCGGCAAATGCCGGTTCTATTCGGAGGAAATCATGTTTCGCAAATCGCTCAGCCGCATTCTCTTTTCCGGTGTCGCTATCGCTATGATGGCGGGTGCTGCTTCTGCTGAAGGCATTGGCGCGTCACTCCTTACCCAGCAGCATCCTTTCTACATTTCGCTCGCAGACGCGATGAAGAAGGAAGCGCAGGCCCAGAATGTGCCGCTCGAAGTGTCTATCGCCAATCAGGATTTGAGCAAGCAACTCGCCGATGTCGAAGATTTCATCACTAAGGGCGTTGACGTCATCATTATCTCGCCGGTTGACAGCAAGGGCATACGCTCGGCAATCAACAAGGCTGAGAAGGCAGGCATCAAGGTCATTACCGTTGACGTCCCTGCAAACAATGTTGAGGTGACATCGTTCGTTGGTACTGACAATTTCGCCGGCGGTGAAAAAGCTGGTGAACTGATGGCAAAGTCCATTGGTGAAAAAGGCGATGTTGCAGTCATCGAATATCCGACCGTACAGTCGGTGGTGGATCGCGTTGAAGGCTTCAAGAAAGCCATTACTAACTATCCGGACATCAAAATCGTATCGGTACAGCCAGGCATCACCCGTTCTGAAGCCCTGTCTGCCGCTCAGAACATTATTCAGGCCAATCCCGACATCGTCGGCATTTTCGGCTTTGGCGATGACGCAGCTCTCGCAGCGGCGTCCGCGGTGAAGGCTGCCAAGCTTGAGAAGCAGGTAAAAGTTATCGGCTTTGATGGCATGGAAGAAGCCCGAAACGCTGTGAAAAACGATCCGGTCATGGTTGGCGTTATCGCCCAGTATCCAGACCAGATGGGCAAGGTTGCAGTTGAAACAGCTGTCAAAGTGATCAAGGGCGAAAGCGTGCCGGCCAAACAGCCAATCGTACCTGGCGTTGTCACCAAAGACGGCGAAACCAAGTAACACCGCGTGAAACGGCGGCACTCCTCCCAGCCGCCGTTTCCATTCCGCGCGCGGCAGCTTGAGCGACACTACACGCCAGAGCTGCCGCTGCGCACTCATTGACAGCAGACTTTAAGCGTTCCACGTTTCTTAGCGCGCTCATCTGCAGTATAACGGAGAGCGGAGGCCTAAAATGACAGCCACCAGTTCCGCAAAAGATATAAGCCCGAATTTGATGACCGATACAGTGCTGGAGATCCGCGACATCGCTAAGTCGTTCGGTTCGGTAATTGCGCTTAAGCGCATGAACCTGACTGTGCGTCGTGGGCGTGTGCACACACTTTTGGGTGAAAACGGCGCGGGTAAATCCACGCTGATGAAAATCCTGGCCGGTGTTTTCAAACCAACATCTGGCACGATTATACTCAAGAGTGCGCCTTATGCGCCCAAGAACCCGCTTGATGCCCGTTCCCATGGAATTTCGATCGTCTTTCAAGAGCTAAGTCTCTGCCGCAACCTCTCCGTTGCAGAGAATATTTTTGCTAATAATGAACCAAGTCGCTTTGGGTTCATCCGCAATTCCGAACTGAACGCGGAAGCCGACAAACTGATCAATGAGCTCGGTCTGCCGGTCGATGTGCACGCGAAAGTCGGTGACCTGTCAATTGCGCAGCGACAGCTCGTAGAAATCGCCAAAGGGTTGAGCCAGCCCGCAGACGTAGTTATCCTCGATGAGCCCACGTCTTCCCTTTCCGACAGCGAAGCAGAAATCCTTTTCACGATCATCGAACGGTTGAAGGCACGTGGCACGGCCGTTATCTATATTTCCCATCGCATGGAAGAAATCATGCGACTTTCTGATGACATTACTGTCGTTCGTGACGGTGAATATGTAACGACCACGGAAAAAGATCAGACCAGCATCGATAAGTTGATTGCGTTGATGGTTGGGCGTGAGATGACCGACATCTACCCCCCGCGCAAGGCTCATCGTCCATCGGCAATCGTCCCCCCAATTCTGGCAACCAAGAACCTCAGCGTGCCGGGTAAATTTCACAATGTCTCAATCGATATAAAACCGGGCGAAGTGCTGGGCCTTTTCGGCCTCGTCGGCTCAGGTCGTTCGGATGTGATGAAGGCCTTGTTCGGCATGCTTCAGCCAACCGGCGAAATCATACTGGATGATAAGCCAATTACCCTGGCTTCACCAACGGATGCAATCCGCAACGGCATAGCTTTTGTCACTGAAAACCGCAAAGAAGAAGGTCTCGTCCTGCCTCATAGCGTCGAGCGCAATATCAATATGGTTGCGCTTGGTCAGCTCGCAGGCCCGTTTGGTATGATGCGCTCATCCGCAGAGCGCTCTGGTGCTAAAGCGGAAGTGCTACGTCTTGCCATCAAGACCGCTTCGCTTGATACGATCGCGGGTTCGCTCAGCGGCGGCAACCAGCAAAAAATCGTGCTGGCGAAATGGCTTCAGATGAAGCCACGCATATTGATCCTTGATGAGCCAACGCGCGGCGTCGATGTCGGTGCGAAATTCGAAATCTATCGCATCATCCGTGAACTAGCCGCCAATGGCGCGGCGATCCTGATGGTTTCCTCCGAACTGCCGGAAGTGCTTGGTCTCAGTGACCGCGTAGCCGTCATGCATAACAAGCATGTCGCCGCTGTCCTTGATGCCGATGACCTCACGCCAGAAACCGTCATGAGCTATGCAGCAGGAATGCAAAAATGAGCAACGCACAAGAAATTCAGAAAAAAGCAGCGGACGCGGAAGTCCGCCGTTCGCTGTTCTCCTCCCCGATGATCCGCCAATATGGCGGCATCGTCATTTCACTGGTAGTGCTCTGTGTCGTGTTTGCAGTGTTGAACTCGCGCTTCCTCGCCTTCAACAATTTCATGAACATCATGCAGCAGGTGGCCGTAATTGCGGTTGCCGCTTACGGCATGACATATGTGATCCTGCTCGGCGAAATTGATCTCTCGATTGGTTCCATCATTGCTGTATCCGGCATGGTGGCAGCTCAGGCCTTTGCAATGGGCTTCGGGTTTGCGCCAACAGTGATATTCACACTGGCTGCGGGTGCGATCATGGGCGGCTTGAATGGTGTCCTCTCGGCCAAGCTTATGTTGCCGTCCTTCATCGTCACCGTCGCAACGATGGGCATCTATCGCGGCATGGTCAGCCTGCCTACCAATGGCGCACCTGAAATCATCGAGAACGACACGTGGCTTGCCATCGGTTCTGAAACCTGGCTTGGCCTTCCGATTATCATCTGGATTGTCGGCGTCCTCTTCATCGTCAATTATATCCTGCTGTCTAAGACTGTATTCGGCCGCCGAATCTACCTGGCAGGTGGGAACAAGGAAGCCGCCATCTATTCCGGCATCCGGGTTGATCGCATCAAGATCATTGTTTTCATGCTTTCCGGTGTCATGGCAGCCATCAGCGGCATTCTGCTCTCGTCGCGCCTGTCCTCCGCACAGACAAATGCCGGTATGGGCTACGAACTTGATGCAATTGCAGCTGTCGTTCTTGGCGGAACCTCGCTTGCAGGCGGAGTGGGCACCATGGTGGGCACCATCCTCGGCGCGCTTATCATTGGTGTCATCAACAACGGCATGAACATGCTGTCAGTGCCTTATTTCTATCAGCTCATCGTCAAAGGGGTCGTCATTCTCGTCGCCGTCTGGCTCGATGTCCGTTCAAAGTCCGTCAGAACATAAGCAGCGGTATACATAAATGAAAAAGATCATCACCATCGGCGAAATCGTCGTTGAGATCATGGCCGTGGAGACTGGTAACGGTTTCAGGAGCGCCATTCCGCTGATTGGGCCGTTTGCCTCCGGCGCACCTGCTATCTTCATTGATCAGGCCGCAAAAATGGGCCAGCCTTGCGGCATCGTCAGTGCCGTTGGCAATGACGATTTCGGTACGCTCAATATTGAGCGACTGCAAAGGGACGGCGTTGATGTTTCGGCCATCGGCATACATCCGACCGCAGCCACAGGCAGCGCCTTCGTGCGCTATCGCCCGGATGGTAATCGCGATTTCATATTCAATATCAAGCACAGCGCTTGCAGTGCAATCGATCTGACTCCAGAAGCAGAAGCATTGATCGAAACCGCTGACCATCTGCATATTATGGGCTCGGCACTGTTTTCCGATGGCATTGTCGCAACCATTCATGAAGCGACAATCCGCATCAAGGCTAAGGGCGGCACGGTTTCCTTCGACCCGAACATCCGCAAGGAAATGCTAGAATTGCCCGGCATGCGCGAAGCCCTTGCCCATGCGCTTGAAAACACCGATCTGTTCATGCCAAGCGGTGCGGAAATTTTCCTCTTCACCAAGGCGACAGAGGAAAAGGCTGCAATAGAAGAATTGCTGGCACGCGGCATCAAGGCGATCGTCGTCAAGCGTGGTGCTGATGGTGCAAGCTATTTCGACCAGTCTGGTGAAATCTCTTCACCTGCATTCAAGGTCGAAGAAATCGATCCGACCGGTGCTGGTGATAGCTTCGGAGCAGCTTTCGTCACTTGCTGGCTGCGCGGCATGAAACCTGCACATGCGCTACACCTCGCCAACGCAACGGGTGCGCGTGCGGTCGGGGTCAAAGGTCCAATGGAAGGAACGTCCACCTTGGCAGAAATCGAAGCCTTCATTGCAAATAACGGAGCATTGTCATGAGCAGCACGCAGACATTGAGCACGCTTCCCGCACGGTTTTCGAGCGGCGCACGTGGTGGCATCACCTCGATCTGCTCAGCGCATCCTGTGGTCATTGAAGCAGCCCTGCTTGAAGGCATTGCAACCAAAACCGACGTGTTGATCGAAGCCACCTGCAATCAGGTCAATCAGGATGGCGGCTATACCGGCATGACACCGGCTGATTTCCGCCGCTTTGTCGAAGACATTGCAGCCCGCCTCGGCTTTGATACCAAGCGCCTTATTCTGGGTGGCGATCATCTGGGTCCAAATCCGTGGAAGCATCTTCCCGCAGAAGAAGCCATGCAGAAGTCCGAAATCATGATGGATGGCTTTGTGCGTGCAGGCTTCACCAAGATCCATCTTGATACTTCCATGGGCTGCGCCGGTGAACCGGTCGCTCTGCCGGATGCAATCACTGCGGAACGCGCAGCGCGTCTTGCCAGGGTCGCAGAAAAAGCAGCCGCTGAATCCGGTTTTGATCTGCCGGTTTATATTGTGGGTACGGAAGTTCCTATCCCCGGCGGCGCGATGGAAGAAATCGAAGATCTGGAACTGACCACACCGCAAGCAGCGCTTGAAACCGTTGCTATTCACCGCAAGGCTTTTGCAGCGCTTGGTTTGGAAGATGCCTTTGCACGTGCCATCGGTGTTGTCGTGCAGCCGGGTGTGGAATTTGGCAATGAGAATGTCGTCTATTATGATAGCGACAAGGCTACAGCGCTGAGCAGCACGCTCAATGAAATGCCGCAATTTGTCTTTGAAGCGCACTCAACCGACTATCAGCCGGTAGAAGCGCTTACCGATCTCGTTCATGACGGTTTTGCCATTCTGAAAGTCGGACCGGGCCTCACCTTCGCGCTGCGTGAAGCACTTTATGGTCTTGACCAGATTGCAGCTTTTCTCGACAAGCTGCCGGAAGAAGAGACGGTTCGCGGCAAGCTTGAAAAGCTCCTCCTCAACGAGCCTAAGAACTGGGAGAAATATTATCATGGCGATGCGAGCGAGCTGCGCCTTCAGCGTCATTTCTCCTATAGCGACCGCATTCGCTATTACTGGCCACATCCTGAAGCGACCGCTGCCGTCAATTCACTCATGAAGCGTCTTGAAGGTCGCAAAATCCCGGAAACACTGATCAGTCAGTATCTCGGTACGCTTTATCCGGCTGTTGCCTCAGGCAAGGTCGAAGCAACCCCACATGCGCTGATGGTCGAAGCCGTCCGCAATGTCATCCGCATCTATGGCAAGGCTGTTGGGACCCATTGAGAGGGTTACAAAAACAAAGGAAAGGGCGGCCAAAAGGCCGCCCTTTTTTTATCACGCATTCAAAGACGCTATATCGATAACGAACCGATAGCGCACGTCGCTTTTGAGAACACGCTCGTAAGCTTCGTTAATGTCCTGAATATTAATCTTCTCAATTTCAGAGACGATATTGTGCTTGCCACAGAAATCAAGCATTTCCTGTGTTTCTTTAATAGAGCCGATCATCGAGCCAGCAAGGCTCTTACGACCCGGAATGAGCGAGAAGGCATGGACCGGCACCATATCTTCAGGCGCTCCAACGACAACCATTGTGCCATTCACTTTGAGCAATCCAAGATAGGCATTCCAATCAATCGCCACACCAACCGTGCAGATGATCAGATCAAATGTTCCGGCCAGCTTCTCGAATGTCTCGCTGTCGCTGGTAGCATAATACTCTTTTGCTCCGAGCTTCAGTCCGTCATCCTTCTTTGAAAGCGATTGGCTCAACACAGTGACATGCGCACCCATGGCATTTGCCAGTTTGACGCCCATATGGCCAAGGCCACCCATGCCAACAATCGCGATCTTTTTGCCAGGTCCGGCCTGCCAATGGCGCAGCGGCGAATAGAGCGTTATCCCTGCACAAAGAAGAGGAGCTGACGCGTCAAGCGGCAGATTGTCGGGTATGGAGAGGACATAGCCTTCCTTGACGACGATCTGATCGGAATAACCGCCTTGAGTAGGCGTCTTTCCGTCAGCATCGACACTGTTATAAGTCTGCACCAGACCGGGCAGATAATGTTCATTGTCCAGATCACGCGTGGCACAGCCTACACAGGAATCAACGAAGCAACCAACGCCGACCTTATCGCCTACTTTGAATTTGGTCACGTTGGAACCGACGGCGCTGACAACGCCAACGATCTCATGACCTGGTACAATCGGGTAGACTGCATTTTTCCATTCGTTGCGAACGGTGTGAATATCAGAGTGGCAAACTCCACAATATTGAATTGAAATCACCACATCGTCTGCATTTGGTTCGCGACGTTCAAATGTGAACGGAACCAAGGGTTGATCCGCATCAGTTGCGGCATAACCTCTTGCAATAGCCATAATAAACTCCAATCATCGAAGCGAAACTGGGGAGAGAAGGGACGCTGAAATATGAACGATTTTCGCATAATAAGGTAGACCGATCCTACAAGCTTCTTGCACGATCCTGCAAAAATTGGTGTATCCTCTCGCAAGTCGAACAGCCAGGCATAAGTAAGTGGCGGTTCAATCAGTTATGAAACGAGGCCCATATGAGATCACTGGCAGACGCTTATAGCGAACTTGCATCACTGGCGGCTCGCTTTGTAAAGGAAGACGGTGAAGTCCGAACAGCCATCGAGGGGCTTTCGCTAAGCAGACGCTCGACGCCAAGCATTCCATGTCACGGGAGTTACAGACCGTGCCTCGCAATGGTCCTTCAGGGCGCCAAGTCTTTGCAGCTCGGATCTGCAACAATCAACTACACAACAGGTGAGTATCTGGTGACGTCGCTGGATTTGCCCGTAACATGGCGTGTTTCGGAGGCGAGCGTTGAAGCACCACACTTATGCTTGTCGCTAGCAATCGATAGTGAGAAGCTCGTGAACCTTCTCGGACAAATGGATATTCGCCGCAATTCAATCTCAACGGAGGCGAAACGGGGAATTGCTGTAAACGCGGCGCCTACTGAACTTCTTGATGCCATGGTCCGGTTGTTACGTTTGCTTGAAACACCCGGTGAAATTCCCATTATGGCGCCTCTTCTAGAACAGGAAATTCTATACCGATTGCTGACGGGTACGGATGGCGAGCGGCTTGTCAATATTGCAACAATCGATAGCCAGGCAAACAGAATAGCACGTGCAATTTCGTGGCTTCGGCAGAACTTTGCTCTTCACCTCAAGATAGAACAACTCGCTGAATACGTGAATATGAGTGTCTCATCATTTCACCATCACTTCAAAGCAATCACTGCCATGACACCAATTCAATATCAAAAGCAATTACGGCTTAATGAAGCGCGGAGACTAATGTTGGTTGAACGGCTCGATGCCGGTACCGCGGGCCATCGTGTGGGATATCAGAGCCCTTCGCAGTTTAGTCGCGAGTACAGTCGATTTTACGGTAACCCGCCACTTCGGGATATAGAAACTGCTTAAGCTGTTTCGATCGCATCTGTTCATAAGAGCACGAGTTGCATTAATCGCAGCAAAACGCGCTCTACCGAGTGTCATCATCCATTCCGGGGAGGATAATTGACAGTGAGGCGCCACCGCCAGATCTGTTTTGCAACTCGAGCCTTCCACCGTGCGCGACAGCGATAGCCTGCACCACCGAAAGACCCAATCCCGTGCCGCCAGTGGCGCGTGATCTGGACACTTCCCCACGCCAAAATGGTTTCACTTCAACCCCACACATATCGTCCGGAAATCCGGGGCCTCGATCCAGAAGCCGAATAGCCAGAAATCCGTCAGCCAACTTATCAATTTCGCATCGTAAGCTCGCGCCTTCCGCAGCATAACGACAAGCATTTTCGACAAGTGCGAGGATAGCTTGTCTTATGCGCTGTGAATCAACCAGAACAACGGTTGGCGGCAGTTCTGCTGACACTTTAATATTGTTTGTATCGAGCATCGGTTCAGCCGAATGTAGAACTCCTTCAATCAACTGAGCCAGATCAATCTGCTCAGGGTGCATGACCAGCTTTTGGCCTATCGCCAAGGATAAAGTACGGAGGTCTTCGACAATCCGGGATAATCCTTCGGCTTGTAAAAGAAGATTGCTCAAGGCCTTCTTTTCCATCGGGAATATGCCGTCGACCATGCCCTGCATCGTGCCACGTAAAATTGTGAGTGGCGTGCGCAGTTCATGTGCCAGGGCCATGTTGTTGAAGTGCAGTCTGTTTTCCATATTTTGAAGGCTGGTGGCCATCGCATTAAAGCTATCGATAAGGCTCGAAACTTCCATAGTGCGTTTGTGATAACCCGTCATACGAACTGAAAAGTCACCTGATTTCAACGCTTCGGCAACCACTGTCAGTTGCTCAAGTGGCCGCGCAATTTTTCTCGCCAAATATATCCCAATCGCACTACAGATGAGCGCCGAGAGAAGACCCGATACCAGAACCGATATATAAACGTTCCAATCCAATGGATCTGAGAACCTGTTGAGATATCGAAACAGCTCCTTAAGTGCTGCTGTATCCGGCACGATGCCCGCATTTAGATCCCGATAAGCATGTGCCGCGTCTGCGGGTAGCTGTTGTAATAGCCCTTCCTCAAGATAGGATGCGTACCAGTTAACCCCCAGATAAGCCAAGCCAACACTCAGCAATAACATTGCCGTGATGATGATTGCGGTTAATGTGGCAAGTGAAAGCGTTGGGAACTTCATTTTGGATCACAGAAACGATAGCCGATGCCTCGGACCGCAGAGAAAAAACCAATCTGACCCAGCTCTTCCAGCTTCCGCCTGAGATTGGAGATATGCGTGTCTACAGTTCGGGCGAGTGCATCGCTTTCTGGCAAACAGGCGTCGAGAATATCGGCACGTTCAAAGGCATGCGTCGGGCGGCGTATCATGTAAGCAAGAATTCGAAATTCACTTAAGGTGAGCTGTAAGGTCACGCGCCTTTCTCCCTGATATACGAAAGCCGAGTACGCCTTGAAATCGACCTCGAAATTACCAAAGCGTCGAACTGTTTCGTGCTGTGCTCCGTTCGTTCTGCGAAGCACTGCCTTTACGCGTGCAACGACCTCCTGCGGATTGAAAGGCTTCACGATATAATCATCAGCCCCAAGACGTAGCCCACTCAGCCGATCCAGATCTTCCGCCAATGCGGTTATCATAATCACAGGTGTATTCTCAGTCTGCCGCAAACGACCAAGCACTGCAAATCCATCCAGTTTCGGAAGGCGTACGTCCAGTAGAACAAGATCGGGCGATAGGTGGGCATGATGTTGAAGCGCCGTTTCACCATCAGCAGCGCGAACGGTCCGGTATCCTTCCCGCTCCAGGTAAGCGCTGAGAATTTGTGCGATCTCCGGCTCATCCTCTACGATCAGAACGAGACTGTTTTCCACCCTGGGCTCCGAAATTCTTTATTTTCTTCTGCTTAAACTTTGCTGCGTCGGTCGGAGTTATGCCGGAGAAAAGACCAACGCGCAATTTCCAAACAATAGATAAGCAGACATGCTGCTGTAGTTTAACACGGTGCAGATATGCTCTCCATCGTTTCTTGACAATCGGGGTTCAAATCGCGGCCATGTTAATTTTGCAAGGCTATCGAAATGCGAAACACAGTTTCCAGCCCAAGCGATGCCCCTTATCGGGTGGACTACACCAACAGCATTTGGTTTTCAGGGTGGACTGCGCCCGCTGTCAGCTTTCTCCTGATATCAAGTTTGATTTTTATTATGTTCCCTACGCTTGATTTAGCAGTCACTCGTATTTTCGCAAACGGTCGCAGCTTTCCACTATCCGAGAGCCCAATTCTCCTCTCAATACGCGATGCGAACCGTCGCGCCATGATTTATCTGCTTGTTCCGATGACTATCATGATCATTCTTTATGCGGTTAAACCGCGAAAATTTGAGCTTTTTCCACCTCACAAGGCTTTCTTTGTCATTCTATCTTTTCTCATCGGGCCATTTCTTACAGTACAGTTTCTCAAAAACTTTTTTGCTCGTGCGCGGCCACGTAGTCTGCTTGAATTTGGGGGCTCTGCGGACTTTACACCTGTTTGGCAATACGCTGCTCAATGCAGCCGCAATTGCTCCTTTCCGTCAGGCGAAGCCGCGACAGCCTCGGCAACACTTTCAGTGATTATACTAATACCCGCAAAATGGCGTCCGATTGCAGTTGCGGTTATTACACCGGTTTTGCTCTTTGCGTCGTTTAATCGCGTAATGTTTGGCGCCCATTTTCTCTCGGACGTTACCATCGCATGGGGGCTTATGTGGTGCCTGATGATTTGGCTTTGGCGACGAATTTCTCAAAATGCTCAAAACATAGATTATCTGATTGAGAACATAGGGCGTGCATTAATTAAATGACGACACCTAGAGTATCCGTCTTGATCAAGCCATTTTTGGTGCCCAACAGCGATGCGCTTTTAGGCGTGCATTTGCGAGCACGATGAGCTTTCGCATGACGGCGGTAATGGCGACCTTTGGCGGTTTTCCCTTTGCTCTGAGCTGATCGTATTTGGCTTTGAGGTCAGGATTGAAACGGGTAGCTCCTAGAGCAGGCATGTAAAGGGCCCGTCGGATATTGGCGCGGCCACCGGCTATAAAGGCCTGGCCGCGCCATTTGCCCGACTGTCTCGTCATTGGGGCCAGCCCGGCAAGGGCTGCGGCCTGATTGGTTTCAAGTCTCCCCAGTTCTGGCATGTCTATGATCAAGGAGAAGGCAATGATTGTCGAT
>Ga0308157_10003123_pt1 | contig 24941 bp, 19 predicted proteins | sample PhyBR1_FD_201035 | JGI IMG/M metagenome (GOLD analysis project Ga0308157, IMG submission 201035) | Phyllosphere microbial communities from UC Gill Tract Community Farm, Albany, California, United States - DLSLB.R1 | ecosystem: Host-associated > Plants > Phyllosphere > Unclassified | place: USA...
CGAACCAGCCCGTGCGCCGCATATCCGAGTGGTGCACGCGTCCGACGATGTCGCCGTTCGCGACCGCGTCGTCGATCGATCCGGGCCAGCCCGAGACCTCGACGTACCGGAATCCGTGCATCGTGAACCGCGGCTCCCACGTCTCGGCACCGCCGCCGCGCAACGTGTACCGGTCGGTCGATTTCGCCGCCCGCAGCGGGCGGGTATAGATCTCGCCCTCCTGCAGCACCTCGGCGGTGCGCAGGGTGACGGTCTCGCCCGCGGCCCCCGAGACGGTGATCTGCACGCGCCCCGTGAAGTTCTGGCCGAAGTCGAGGATCCGCGCCCCTGACGGGGAGGTGAGCACGCGCGCGGGAGCGACCTGCTCGGTGCAGCGCACGGGCGGACCCTCGGGGCTGACGAAGCGCTCGGGACGCGCGGGCCGCACCGCGACGGGCTCCCATCCCGCGTCGTCGAACCCCGGCGACGACCAGCCGTCCTGCTCTTCGCGCGCGTCGTAGGTCTCGCCGTCGTACAGCCCGGACGAGAGGATGGGGGCCGGTGAGGCCCTCCACGAGGTGTCGGTCGCGATCATGGTCGTCGTGCCGTCGGCGTGCGTGAGCTCGAGCTGGGCGATGAGCGAGAGATCGTCGCCGTACATGTCGAACGTGTGCCCGTGGTGCGTGAACCCGAGGCGGCCGCGATACCAGCCATCGCCCAGCCACGCGCCGATCACGTTCTCGCCGGCGGCGAGCAGGTCCGTCACATCGTAGGTGTGAACCCGCAGGCGCTCGGAGTAGACGGTCCACCCCGGATTGAGCACGTCGTCTCCGACGCGCGTGCCGTTGATCTCGATCTCGTACACGCCGTGCGCCGTGACGTGCAGGCGCGCCCGCTCGACGTCGCCGGTCGCGAAAGCGCGCCGCAGGAGCGGCGGACGCCGGAGGTCCTTGTCCTCGTTCTCGGCCCACGGCGCGCCGACGGCCTCCGCGCGCCAGTCGGCCGCATCGAGCAGGCCCGCCTCGACGGATCCCCACGCGCCCCACGCGGATGCGGATCCGTCGGACCCCCACAGCCGCACGCGCACGTCGGCGCGCTCGCGGGAGACGAGCGGATCCGCCGGCCAATCCACGAGGATCTGCTGATCCGACGGCACGCGTCCGGTGGTCGTCGTGCCGTCGGAGCGGCGCACCTCGATCTCGTACGCGGCCTGCGTCCAGCCGTCGGGAGCGGAAGTCGTCCAGCTCACGGGCGGCGAGGCCTCGCCGATGGCGAGCGGATCGTCGTGATGCGCGAAGCGCGGGGCGGAGGGGAGGATCGACATCGAGATCGGCACCTTTCCTGGGTTCGCTCGACGAGCATCGGCGTGGTTGAATGGACGCAGGTTGAAACCATTCAACTCCGCTCAGTACATCGTGATTCCGAGCGCGAGTCAACGACGTCTCCCAGATCGATCCCGCGCAGCATCGCGCGGCCGGAAGGACAGTGCCATGACGGCGATTCCCGAGATCTCTCAGCTCGATGCGGGCACACGCGTCGTTTCGCTGCGCACCCAGCACGGTGAGCGCGAGATCGGCATTCCCCGTGAGGGTGTGCGCCTGAGCTGGCGCGTTGAGGCCGAACCGGGAACCACGCAGGTCGCGTATCAGCTGGCCACAGGGCCGCTCGGTCAGGCTCCCGCGCCCGGACAAGTCGTGGCATCGGCCGAGCAGGTCGCAATCCCGGTGGGCGACCTCGCGACCGGGGAACTGCGGTCGTTCGCCGTGCGGATCGCAACGGAGCGCGGCTGGTCGGCATGGAGTGAAGAGCTCGTCGTCGAAGCAGGCCTTGACAGCCTCGACGCGCAGGTGATCGGCATCGAGACCGACGTCGAGGGCGCCGCGGCGATCCTCCGCCGCGAGTTCGACCTCGACGAGGTGCCGTCCAGCGCTCGTCTGCGACTGAGCGCGCTCGGTCTCGTCGACGCATGGATCAACGGCGTGCGCGCGACCGACGCGCATCTCACGCCCGGCTGGACATCGTACGGATCGCGCATCCTCGTCGACACGCTCGATGTCACCGACCTGCTGCGCGCGGGCACGAACGCGATCGTGCTCGAGGTGGGCGACGGTTGGTACCGCGGCCGCATGGGCTTCGCCGACCGCACGAGGATCTACGGCGAGCGGTCGGGTGCGCTCGCGCAGATCGACACGGATCGCGGCGTGATCATCGCGACCGACGCGTCGTGGCGCGGCGGTTTCGGTTCCGTGCAGTCTGCGAGCATCTACGACGGCGCCTCGTTCGACCTGCGCCTCGAGCCCGACGGTGTGCACGACGCCGGTTTCGACGACTCATCATGGATGCCCGTTACCGTGATCGACGCTGATCCGGCGCTTTTCGAGCCGCGCTCGGCGCCGCCCATCCGTACCGTCGCCGAGCTGCCGATGGTGCGAACCGAGCGAGGCGCCGCCGTGCAGCTCGATGCCGGGCAGAACGTCACGGGGTGGGTGCGGCTCGTCGTGCACGGCCGGGCGGGCGACATCGTCACGATCCGTCACGCCGAGATCCTCGAACCCTCGGGCGACCTGCACACGGCGGCGCTGCGCACAGCGAAGGCGACCGACACCTACGTGCTCGCCGACGACGGCGAGACGGTGCTCGAGCCGCGGTTCACCTTCCACGGCTTCCAGCACGCCGAAGTCACGGGCGCCGATGTGGTGTCCGCAACCGCGATCGCGATCTCGTCGGATCTGCCGCGGCGCTCGACATTCCGTTCGGCCTCCGACGCGCTCGACCAGTTCCACGAGAACGTCTTCTGGTCGCAGCGCGACAACTTCGTCTCGGTGCCGACCGACTGCCCCCAGCGCGACGAGCGCCTCGGGTGGACGGGCGACGCACAGGCGTTCGCGGCGACCGCCTCGACGCTGATGCATGCCGAGGCGTTCTGGCGCAGCTGGCTGAGCGACCTCGAGGCCGACCAGACCGACGAGGGCGGCGTGCCGAGCGTGGTGCCCGACATGATCCGCCGAAACGACATGTACATGGGCGAATCGGTCGTCGACAACATGGGGCGCGCTGGGTGGGCGGACGCCGCGACGATCGTGCCGTGGGCCGTGTACTTCTCGAGCGGCAGCGACGAGACGCTGCGCCAGCAGCTCGGCTCGATGCGCCGCTGGGTCGAGCACCTGCGCCGCCGCGCGGGCGATGCCGTCGTACTGCCGACCGAACCGTTCCAGTACGGCGACTGGCTGGATCCCGATGCGCCCGGCGACCGCCCGTGGGAGGCGAAGGTGTCGAGCGACTACGTGGCGAACGCGTTCTACGTGCGTTCGGCGCGGATCCTCTCAGACGTCGAGGAGCTCGTCGGCGACCCGGCCGCGGCGCGCGAGTATGCGGCGCTCGCCGACCGCGTCGCCGAGGCGACGTGGCGTACGTGGGGCGAGGAAGCGATCACGACCCAGACCGGCGCGGCACTCGCGCTCGAGTTCGACATCGCGCCGCAGGCGGAGCGGGTCCGGATCGGCGATGCGCTCGCCGCGAACGTGCGCGCCGAGAACGGACGCATCGCGACCGGATTCCTCGGCACGCCGCTCGTGCTGTTCGCTCTGTCGAACGGCGGTCATCTCGCCGAGGCGTACCTGATGCTGCTGCGCCGTGAGGCGCCGAGCTGGCTGTATCAGGTCGACCGCGGCGCGACGACGGTCTGGGAGCGATGGGACGCGATCCTGCCTGACGGGTCCATCCACTCCGGCGACATGTCCGCCGGATCCACCGACGAGGGCGGCAGCATGCTCTCGTTCAACCACTACGCGTACGGCGCGATGATCGACTGGGTCTACCGCACCGTCGCGGGCCTCGCCCCCGTCGAGCCGGGCTACCGCGTCACCCGCGTCGCTCCTCGGCCGGCGGCCGACATGGATCGGGCCGCCGCCACGATCGACACGGCGTACGGGCAGCTCGCGATCGACTGGAAGCTTGAGGGCGGCGACTTCGTCGCGGTTCTCGAGGTGCCCTTCGGCATCATCGCGGAGCTCGACCTCCCCACGACCGGAGCCTCGGTCGCCTCACATACCGGGCCCCTCGCACACGGCACGCATGAGATCCGGGTGACGTCTCCGTCGATCGCCGGCTGAGGCGTCAGCGGCCCGTCGTGGTCGCGCCGGGACGAACGCGCACCGGCAGCACCGAGCGCTCGTGAGTGTGGTCCGGATCCGATTCGGCCGTGATCAGGCGCACGGCCTCAGCGCCCATTTCGTAGCCCGGCAGTTCGATCGACGTCATCGTCATCCAGTCGTTGCCGCTCGGCCGGTGGTCGCCGTCCATGCCCATGACGAGGACATCGTCGGGGATCCGCAGATCGGGATGGGCACGCAGCACCGAGAGCGCACCGATGGCGAGGTCGTCCGAGAGGAACAGCAGCGCGATGCGCTCGCCGCGTCGCGCGCGATCGGCGACCGCGTCGAGGAGGCTCGCGGTCACGTCTCGTCCCGCCGACGCGGTGAGCGCCGCCGAGTCGACTTCGGTCACGGTCACCCCGCGCCGCGCGGCCGCCTCGCGCACCCCGGCGCGGCGCTCCGCAGCGGGCTGCACGACATCGGGGATCGAGACGAAATATGCCTGCGTGATCGCGAGATCGGCGATGTGGTCGATGGCGACCCGTCCGACCTGCGCGTTGTCCATGAGCACCGTGCACCAGTCAGCGTCCGGGGTGTCGTAGTTGACCACGACGATCGGTCGCACGTGGTTCCGGATTCGGTCGATGCCGCTCGTGGGATCGCGCATCGCGCACACGAGCATGCCGCCGGAGCGCGCCTCGGCGAAGTATCCGAGGAACTCATCCTGGGCGTCGTGCGGGGGAGCGCCGGCCACGAGATCGCGCGAGGAGAATCCGCTGTTGGCCATCACGAGGCGATGCCCGGCGGCTGCGGCCGTGAGCTGAGCGCCGCGGGCGATGTCGATGAACAGAGAGTTGTCGATGTCGGGCACGATGAGGCTGAGCCCGTCCGAGGCGTTGCGGATGAGCGTGCGGCCCGCCGAGCTGCGGATGTATCCCAGTTCGTCGATCGTGTCGAGAACCCGCTCGAGCGTCTCCGGGGCGAGGCGCTCGGGAGAGTTCAGCGCGTTCGAGACGGTGCCCACCGACACTCCGGCGGCGCGCGCGACGGCGCCGATGTTGGGGGTACGGGCCATCCTGTCTCCTTCGGCGCGTCGGCTCTCATCGTAGTCGCGAGCAGACCTCTGAGAGATTTCGTCGTCCGACCTCGGAGCGCCCGTTCGCGCGGAGATGAGCCCGAACTGCGGGGGATCCTGCGTTCTTGATCCGTCGGAGCGGATCATCTCCGCGGGAGGGGAGCGCTCTCATGCTGCCGAGTACCGACGACGTTGTAACGTTACAAAAGCGGGAAACCGGTGTCCCGCACCCCAGCCTGCAAAACAGACGAAGGAGATTCGATGGAGAATTCGACACCTCGAAGGCGCGGAGCAGTGCGCCTCATGGCCTGGGCAGGAGCGGCGTCGCTGGCGCTCGCGATCCCCGGGATCGGCGCCGCCGCGCAGGCGGATGATCGCGCGAACGAGCGCGTTGAGGTTCCCGCGCAGTTCGAGCACAACCTCGGTCGCGGCCTGGCCGCCGCGACGACCGACGACGGCGTGTTCGTCAGCTGGCGTCTGCTCGGCAGCGAGACGACGGGCGCGACCGACCAGGGCATGACCGGCCCCGACTTCGCGCTGTACCGCGACGGCGAACGCATCGCGACGGTCACGGACAGCACGAACTACCAGGATCCCGACGGCACCGACGCGTCGGAGTACGCCGTCGCACCGATCGTGAACGACGTGGTGCTCCACCGGAGCGAACCCGTGACGCCGTGGGGCGGCCAGTACGCTTCGATCCCGATCCAGAAGCCGGAGGGCGGGCGCACGCCTGCCGGCGTGCTGCACCCGCAGGGCGAGGAGTACACGTACGCGGCGAACGACATGTCGGTGGCCGACGTGGACGGCGACGGCGAGTACGAGTACATCGTCAAGTGGTACCCGTCGAACGCGAAGGACGTCTCGCAGCGCGGCTACACGGGCAGCACGATCATCGACACGTACGAGGCCGACGGCACGCTGCTGCACCGCATCGACCTCGGCGTGAACGTGCGTTCGGGCGCGCACTACACGCAGTTCATGGTCGAAGACTTCGACGGCGACGGTCGTGCCGAGATCATGATGAAGACCGCGCCCGGCACGACGGTGACGTCGAACGGCGAGGAGACGCCGATCACGCTGCTCGACGACGATGTTGCGGCAGGCGTGACGAACGACGACGACTACCGGCTGTCGGCGGAGGACTACGCGCAGCGCCTCGCCGGATCGCTGCAGGGATGGGCTGAGCGCGATGAGGTGACGTCGGGTCAGTGGCCCGCGACGGTCGAGGCGGCGCTCGGCATCGACGACCGCTACGACTACCCGCTGTCGGATGCCGATGCTCGTGAGCTCGCGGATTACGTCATCGACACGTGGGCGCCGAGCCGCAGTGAGAAGAACCGCCTCGACGAGTTCGAGGGGTTCATCCTCGACGGGCCCGAGTACCTCACCGTGTTCGACGGCGAGACGGGCGAAGAGCTCGACACCGTCGACTATGTGCCGGCGCGCGGGGATGACGGCCTGCTCTGGGGCGACTATGCGATGTCGCGCGTCGAGCCCGGCAATCGCGTCGATCGCTTCCTCGCGGGCGTTGCGAACCTCGACGGGCACTCGACCTCGGCGGTCTTCGCCCGCGGTTACTACACGCGTGCCGTCGTCGCAGCCTACGACTGGGACGGCGCGGATCTGACGACCCGATGGGTCTCGGACAGCGGCCACGTGCCGATGACGAATCCCTTCGACGACGGTCCGCACGGCGGCGTCGGGTCGGATCCGGAACTCGGACTGCTCGCCGGGCAGGGCTTCCACTCGCTGTCAGCCGCGGACGTCGACGGTGACGGCAAGCAGGAGATCATCTACGGCTCTGCCACGCTCGACGACGACGGATCGCTGCTCTACAGCTCGTGGGACACCCTGCCGCCGGAGAGCGCCGATCCGGGGGTCGAGGCGAAGCTCGGCCACGGCGACGGCATGCACGTCACCGACATCCTCCCCGATCGCCCCGGCCTCGAGATCTTCACGGTGCACGAGGGCGCGACATACGCACCCTACGGATGGGCGCTGCGCGACGCGGCGACCGGTGAGCTGCTCGACGGCGCATACTCGGGCCGCGACACGGGGCGCGGCATGATCGGCGACATCAGCACCGAGCACGCCGGCCTCGAGTACTGGCCCGGTCCGGACTTCGGCGACTACTCGCCGGGCACCAACATGTCGATCCGTTGGCTCGGCGATATGACGACGCAGCTCGTCAGCGGCGCCGAGGGTGAGCCCGTGGTCATCGAAGACGCACGAGGCAACACGCTGCTCGACGTCGAAGGCACCCAGACGAACAACGGCACCAAGGGCAATCCGTCGCTCGTGGCCGACGTGTTCGGCGACTGGCGCGAGGAACTGCTCGTGCGCGACGCCGACAGCACGGAGATCCGCGTCTACATGTCGACGGACGTCACCGACCGCAAGCTCACGACACTGATGAACGATCCGCAGTACCGGGTCGAGGTCGCGCGCCAGAACACGGCGTACAACCAGCCGAGCTACACGAGCTACATGCTGGCCAGCGACATCGACTACTCACAGGTGCCGGTGTTCACGACGCCGGTCGAGGCGACCGCGCCGGAGTTCGTCGAGAAGCCCGGCCTGGGCCGCGACGGCTACGTGGTCCCCGAGGCCGCGCACGTGACGTACTACGTCGACGGCGAACCGGTCGAGCCCGGCTTCTATCGCGAGAAGCGCTCGGTGGAGATCACCGCGGTCGCGGATCCGTGGTTCCGCACCGATGGCGAGACGGTGTGGTCGCACACCTTCCGCACCGGACGCTGAGGGGAATCCGCCCCGGGCCTCTTCTGAGAGGCCCGGGGCGGTCCGTTCGCACGGAGATGAGCCCGAACTTCGGAGGATCTCGCGTTTCGGATCCGTCGGAACGGCTCATCTCCGCGGGAAGGGATCGCGCTCAGCGCGCGACGGAAGCCCATCCCTTCGCGTCGATCTCGGCGGTGCGGTCGCCGATCCGCGCCGTGCGGGGAACATCTCCGAGGTTCGCCACGAGCACCGTCGCGGCGGATCCGATCGCCCAGACGCGGCCGCTGTTCGCGGTGACGAGCGGGCCGTCGAGCGCGGCGAGTGCGGCGAGCGCAGCCGCGACCGGGTAGGCGGTTCCCTTCGCCGAGCGGATGCCGCGCGGGCCCCACTCCTCGAAGAACGACACGGTCGCAACGCCGGGCACCGATAGCGCTGCGGCGCTCGCGATCGTCCATGCCGCGAGCTCGGGATCGCGCTGTCGTTCGTCGTCGGCGTCGATCAGGTGCGGCCCGTATCCCTCGGAGAGATCGGCGCCGCTCGGGCGCGGCGGATCCGTCGTGGCGACGTTGTTGAGGTGCGCGCGCAGCGTGACCGGGCCGACGTGCACGGGCGCGCCGCCCGCGATCCGCACGGCCTGCTCGGCGACGAGCCGCTGCATCTCGACGGCCTGCTCGAGCTGCAGCGCCTCGCGCGTGTGGAACAGCGGCGTCGTGCTGAAGGCGATGCCGTCGAGGTTCTCCGGCACCAGGTGCTGGCCGCGGTTCAGCTCGGTGAAGTGCGAGCGGGTGCCGCCGATCACCGGCACATCCCGGTCGCCGAGCGCCGCGCGGAGGACGCGCGTCGACTCCGCATCGGCCAGGTGCTCGTGCGGGTGCGTCGGCGGCTGGAACGCCGCGATGCGGGCGAGCGGCACGTTCGCGAGGGCGTCGACGGCATCTGCGGCCGCCCGGTCGGCGTCGACGAGGGGGAGCACCAGCCGCACGTCGAGCGGCAGACCGCTCGCGGCGGCGCGATCGATGACCGAACGCCAGCCGGACCACCCGAGGTCGACCTCGACGAGCAGGTCGTGCCCGGCCGGATCCGCGGGCCCGTCGCCCGGTGCGGTCGAGGCGCCGACCGAGAACGCGATGGGTCCGACCGCGCGCTCGGGCAGCACGAGGGCCTCATCGGAAGACGGCGCATCGCGCGGCGCTCGCGGGCAGGCTGCTTCGTCGACGGTCACCGTCACGCTCTGCATGACGGGACTCTCGAGAAGGTGGGGGAACGGATCCGCCAGCGCGCGGTTGTACGTCTTGAACGAGGCATCGGTCCAGTTGCGCTGATCCTCCATCTCGAACCGGTCGCCCTCGAACGAGACCGTCACGCCCTCCGACTCCAGCGCACGGATGTCGAACGCCGGCTGGTGGGGCGAGATCTCGCCGGGGAACGCGATGTGCGAGATCTCGCCCGACGTGTGCGTCACGGTGAGCGGCGCGCCCGAGACGCGGGCCGGATGCAGCACGACGAGCCCGGTGCGGTTGGTCCAGAACTCGTGGTCAGCGCGCACCGCGAGCGACACGGTGAGCGACGGGCCGTCGGCGGTGAGCGACAGGGACCCCTCGAAGCGCGTGCCGAAGGCGTCCGATGCGAGCGTGATCGTCGCGCCGGATCCCGATACCGAGACATCCTCGACCGTCCACACCGCCGTCGCCCAGTCGCGATCGCGCACGACGGCGCGCACCGAACGCAGCACCTCGCGCCCGCGGAACGTCAACTGGGCGAGGTCGTCGTCGCGCAGCTCGAGCTGCCACTCGCCGAGTGCGATCGGCCGGATCCGTTCACGCGTCCAGGTCATCTCATCGCGCCTTACAGCGTCGTCATGCCGCCGTCGACCGTGAAGGCCGCGCCCGTGGCGAACGCCGAGTCGTCGCTGGCCAGGAAGGTCATGACGCCGGTGAGGTCGTCGGGCGTCGCGGGCCGGCCCATCGGAATGCGCGAGGTGATCGCCGCGCGCTCGCCGGGGTCGCTGCTGATCGCGCTGACCAGGGGTGTCTCGACGTACGACGGCACGACCGTGTTCACACGGATGCCGCGCGTCGCATACGCCGCGGCGACCGTGCGCCCGAGGCCGTGAACACCGGCCTTCGTCGTGCTGTAGGCGGTGAAGTCCTTGCCCTCGCCCGTGACGCCGGTCGGGCTGCCCGTCAGAATGATCGATCCGCCGCCCGACGCGAGCATCGAGCGCACCGCGTACTTCACCGTGAGGAACGTGCCCGTCAGGTTGATGTCGACTGTGCGCCGCCAGACGTCGAGGTCGAGGTCAGCAATCTGGGCGTCCTGGCCGAACAGCTGCACACCGGCGTTGGCCACCACGACGTTCGGCGTCCATCCGGCCGCCGCGCTCTCGTGAAACGCGGCACCGACCTGGTCCTCCTGCGAGATGTCGACGGTCTGGGCGTGCGCCGCGTCGCCGATCTCGGCGGCCACGCGAGCCGCTGCCGCCGTGTCGCGGTCGGCGATGATCACGCGCGCGCCCTCTGCGGCGAACCGCCGGGCAACGGCCTCGCCGATGCCCGAGCCGGCGCCGGTGACGAGTGCGGTCTTCTCTCCGAGGCGCGCCATCATCGCTCGATCTTGTCGAGGTGCAGCATCTTGGCGAGGTTCTTGTCGAGCTCGTCGTCCTGGAAGATCTTCTTCCAATCGTCCTTGATGATCGACTCGCGTCCGTACTTCATCGCGATCAGGCACGCGTCGCTGAAGGGATTGTCGCCGCGGAGGCCGTTGGCGAGCGCCACCTGCGTGTGGCCGTACATGATGCTGCGCGCGGCGGCCTCAGGAACGCCCATGGTGTGGATCGCTTCGTCGAGCGCCTCGTTGAGCAGCTCGCCGACCATGCACGCCACGGTCTCGACGAGCGTCGGCTCGAGCTGCGCGAGCTGCTTGATCGTCACGAAGTGCACGTCGATGACCGGCGCATAGATCGCGCGCACGGTCTCCTCGACGAGGGTCTTCTTCGCGGGATCGTCGCTCTCGACGGCCGCGATCGCGTCCTGCGGCGCTGCGATGCCGCCGAACGTGTCTGCCCACTGCTCGGGCGTCTCGCGCTGCAGGAAGATCGACGGGTGACACGGATGCGCAACCGCCTGGATCACATCGTCGCGCGTCGTGAGCAGGCCCGCGTACGCGGCCGCCGGGTCGAGCGTGAGGCAGACCGAGCCCGACTTCATCTGCGGCACGAGCTCGGCGGTGACGACCGCGAGGGCGAGGTCGGGAACCGCGAGCACGACGATGTCGGCGTCCGTGACGGCTACCGACGAATCGGTCAGCTCACGACCGGCCTCGCGGGTGCGCTCCTGGCCGGCCGGCGAGTTCTCAACGTAGCGGACGTCGTGATCGGTCTGCACGAGGTTGTCGGACACGCGCATGCCCATCTTTCCGCCCGCGCCGATGACGGCAATGCTGTACTTCTCGCTCATAGCGTGCTCCTCAGATACTCCAGAGTGGCGCGGGTCCAATCCCGCTCGGTTCGGATGGTGGTCTCGGCGTCGGCCTGCCGGGGCAGCCAGTGCTCGACGACCTCGTTGATGCCGCGCTCGCGGGGCCTGACGACCTCCAGCAGCTGGCGGTAGTCGTGCAGTCCCTCGCCCATCCGGGCGCCGCTGTACGTGAAGCCGACCCAGCCGTCCTGGCGCGCGAACGCGAAGTCTTTGACGTGCACGTTCTTCACCAGTCGCGAGGTCTCGCGCACGCATTCGCGCGGGCTCTCCAGCTGTGCGACGACGTTCGCCGGATCCAGGCACACGCCGAGGGCGTCGCTCCCGACGGCGTCGATCAGGCCGACGATGTCTCGCGTGGGCACCTGCTCGTACGTCTCGAGGGCGAGACTCACGCCCGCCGCCTCGTATGCCGGCATCGCCGCGGCCAGCGTGCGCCGCGCGTCGTCGAGCGACGGCCGCGGCTCCGGCCCGTACAGCATGCTGCGCACGACGCGGGCATCGAAGATCTCCGCGAGCGCGAGGAACCTCTCGAGGCGCTCGGGCTCGATGCCCTTCGTGCCCAGCTCGATCGTGAGCCCGTTGGCGCGGGCGGCGCTCGCCGCATCGCGCAGCTCGGTGTCGGTCATCTGCTCGAGCGGTGCGTAGTCGCAGATCTGGAACAGGTCGACGCCGTGCGCGCGCGTGTCTTCGAAGGCGCCGACGAGCGAGAGCCCCTCGGCGTGCTGCCAGAAGTACGCATACGTGCCGAGTCCGATCATGCGCGCGCCTCCGCGACGGCGGCGGCCTCGTCGAGCACGCGCACGAGAGCGTCGGGATCGTGCGCGAAGCGCCCGAGGAACACACCGTCGACGACGCCGCCGAGGGCCGTGAGCACGCCCGGCCCCGCGGCACCGCCGTAGATCACCGAGGATCCGGCGCGCGCGGGGTCCTGCTCGAGCGCCGTGCGCAGGGCGCCCGCGACGACGCGCACGTGCTCCTCGCCGGCGGGCTCGGCCGCGCCGATCGCCCACACGGGCTCGTACGCGACGATCACAGATCCGCTCTCCGCGCCCGCGAGCGAGGCCCGCAGCTGCCGCACCGCGATCTCGGCGGCGGCGGACGGATCCTGCTCGTCCTGCTCGCCGATGCACACGAGCGGCGTGAGGCCGGCGCGCAGGGCCGCGCGCGCCTTCCGTGCGGTGTCGTCGTCGGTCTCGCCGAACAGGCGCCTGCGCTCGGCGTGCCCGACCTCGGCGATCGAAGCGCCCACCTCGGCGAGCTCCGCGGCCGAGACCTCGCCGGTGTACGCGCCCTCGTCCCACAACGCGACGTCCTGGCCGCCGATCCGCACCGGCGTGCCGAGGAACGCCTCGACGGCCGGGCCGACCTGCAGGTATGTGGGCGTGATGAAGAGCACGACAGATCCGTCTGCCACCGCGGCGTGTGAGCGCACGCGCGCGGCGACGTCGTCGAACCACGCGAGCGCCCGCTCGTGCCCGAAGTACATCTTCAGACTCACGCCGATGGTGACCGGAGGGCGTTGCTCTCCGGCGGGAGGGGCCGTCATCAGCAGCTTCCGGTGGTCTCGTACTCGTCGATGACGGCGACCTTCTCCGCGGAGGCGGACGACTCGTCGAAGCGGTATGTCAGCCACTCCTTCGCGAGGCGGCGGGCGAGCTCGATGCCGACGACGCGCTGGCCCATGCAGAGCACCTGCGCGTTGTTCGACAGCACGGAACGCTCGACCGAGAAGCTGTCGTGCGCCGTGACGGCACGGATCCCGGCCACCTTGTTCGCTGAGATCGCGACGCCGAGACCCGTGCCGCAGATGAGCAGAGCGCGGTCGGCCTCGCCGCGCGCCACGCGCTCGGCGGCCTCGATCGCGACCTTCGGGTACGGCGTGTGCCCGTCTTCCGAGACGCCCACGTCGACGACGCTCTCGACGAGCTCGTGCGCCTCGAGATCCTTCTTGATGATCTCTTTGTATCCAAAGCCGGCGTCGTCGCCGCCGATGACAATGCGAAGCTTTTCAGCCATGATCATGCCTTCTTCCGGTCGTTGAGAGTTGTGAGAGCCTGCGCGATGAGGGCGAGCGAGTGCGCCCCGGGATCCGGTGTGCCGAGCGACTTCTCATGGTGCGTGCGAGCGCGGCCCATCTGGGGCAGCATGTCGGCCGTCGCCTTCGCGGCCGCAGTCGCGGCATCGGCGGCGTCGCGCCATGCGGCGTCGAGCGCGTCGCCGGCGGCGACGCGCTCGACGAACCGATCGGCGAGAGGGGTCAGCGAGTCGACGAGCGTCTTGTCGCCCGGAGTGGCTCCGAACGTCAGCACGCGCGCGGACGCCGCGCTGAGGCCGGCCGCGAGGGCGTCGCGGTCGGCCTCGCCCTCATCATCGATGTGCGCGGCGACCGCGGTGAGGATCGCGCCCCAGATCGCGCCCGACGTTCCGCCCGCGCGATCCGACCACGCGTCGGCGCCGCGCGCGAGGGTCGTCGACGCGCCCGCGCCCCGGGAGACGGCGTCGTGCACCGCGTCGCGAGCGGCGTGCACCCCGCGCTGCATGCCGATGCCGTGGTCGCCGTCTCCGGCGATCTGGTCGAGGCGCCCGAGCTCGTCGACGTTCGCGTCGATCGTGGCGCACGCGATGTCGAACGCGCGAGCGACGACGGCTGCGACGGCGCGTCCCGCCTCGTCCGCGCGACCGATCTCGTCATCGGCCTCGTCGGCTTCGTCCTCGGCGATGACGTCGTCCGAGTGGTCCACCGAGCCGCGGCGGTACGCGGGGCTGTCGGCGCCCGTCTGCCACAGACTCTCGAGCTCGTCGTCGAGCCAGAGCAGCGTGAGCGAGGCGCCCGCCATATCGAAGCTGGTGCAGAACTCACCCACCTCCGGAGAGACGACGGTGACCCCGGCCTGGGTCAGAAGACGGTCGACCGATCGGTAGACGACGAACATCTCCTCGTACTTGAGCGATCCGAGTCCGTTGAGGATCGGGACCGCCCGGGCGCCGCGCGCCGAATCGACGCCGTCAGGCAGCTCTTCGAGCAGGCGTTCGACGAGCAGTTCGGCGAGGCCATCGGCGCTCGGGACATCGGCGTCACGCAGTCCCGGCTCGCCATGGATGCCGAGGCCGATCGCCATGCGACCGGGCTCGACCTCGAAGAGGGGCTCGGGCGCGCCGGGCAGCGTGCAGCCGGTGAACGCGACGCCGAATGAGCGCGTGCGCTCGTTCGCGTGCGTCGCCAGGCGCGTGACCTCGTCGAGCGAGTCGCCTCGAGCCGCCGCCGCGCCCGCGATGCGGAACACGGAGAGGTCGCCCGCGATACCGCGGCGCTTGTGCTTCTCGGATGCCGGCGCGCTCGAGACGTCGTCGGTGACGGCCACGGTGCGGCAGTCGATGCCCGCCTCGCGGAGCTGCTCCTGCGCGGCATCGAAGTTGAGCACATCGCCCGCGTAATTGCCGTAGCTGAGCAGCACGCCGCCGCCGTTCTCGGCCGCCTTGGCGACGGAGAGCACCTGCTGGGTCGACGGCGACGCGAAGAGGTTGCCCATCGCGGCGCCGTGTGCGAGGCCCGGGCCGACGAGCCCGCCGAACGCGGGGTAGTGACCGCTGCCGCCGCCGATCACGAGTGCGACCTCGTCAGCGGGCGTCTTCGTCGACCGGGCGACACCGCCCGACACGCGCCGCACGTAGCGACGGTTCGCGGCGACGAAGCCGTCGATCATCTCGTCCGCGAAATCTGCGGGATCGTTCCAGAGGCGAGTCATGATCGCTGCGTCCGTTCTTGAGCGACGTCGAGTCGTGTTGCCTTCAGTTTGGCAAACCGGTTGACCAATAACAAGTTCCTGCGGGAATATGTCGGCACGGGGGTCTCTCCTTGTCGATCGATCGGGGTGATTCGTTGATGTGTAGTGTGATGGGCGGATCTGATCCCGCAGTCGGCGCAGCGGGCGGACCATTCGAACGCGCGGGGCCCTCTGACGCCTCGGACCAGACAGAGAGGCATGCGATGGCAGGCGATTCCTCGTCTTCGGCGCAGATCGTCGATGCGCTCGGAACGCTGCCGACGGGCACGCCCGTCAGCGAGGTGGCGCGAAGGCTGCTCGATCTGTTCACGAGCGGTTCGATCGAACCCGGTACGCGCCTGCCCTCCGAGCGACAGCTCGCGGCGTCGCTCGCGGTCGGTCGCTCGGCGGTGCGCGAAGCGCTCGCGGCACTCGAGATCCTGGGCATCGTGCAGGTGCGACCGGGGTCCGGTACGTTCCTGCGCGGAGAGGCCAGCGAGCTGCTGCCGCAGACGCTGCGCTGGGGGCTGCTGATCGGCGAGCGCAACACGAGCGAGCTGCTCGAACTGCGCTCCGGGCTCGAGATCTACGTCGCGCGCATCGCGGCGACGCGCGCCGATGCGGCCGCCCGCGAGGCGCTGCGGGCGCACGTGCGCGCCATGCGCGAGGCGGCGGACGACCTCGCGGCATTCGCCCGGGCCGATCTCGCGTTCCACCTCGACATCGCCGAGGCGGCCGACAACCGAACGCTCCACGACCTGCTGCATGTCGTGCGGTCGCTGCTGCAGGTGCATGCCGATCGCGCGGTGCATTCGCGTCCCGATGCGGAGATCGCGGCCGTCGAGCACGAAGCCGTGCTCGACGCGCTCGATGCGGGGGATCCCGATGCGGCGGCCTCGGCGATGGCCGTGCACATGATCACCGCGTCGGATCGCGTGACGCGGCTGCTCGCCGACTGAGCGGTTCCCCACCGAGCGCCGGTGCGATGCGTCCACGATTCCTCCCGAGGTGCGTGTGATCAGCTGTTCGGCGTCACGATCGACTTGATCGTCGCCGGGTCGGCCGTCGACTCGAGGGCATCGACGACGCGGTCGAGGCCGAACCGACCGGTGACCATGCGGTCGAGATCGACACGGCCGTCGGCGACGAGCGCGATCGCGGCGGGCCAGGTGTTGGCGTAGCGGAACACGCCGGTGATGATGAGCTCGTTGTTCTGGATGTGCGAGATGGGCAGGGGCAGCTCGTCGATGCCCATGCCGACGAGCACGACCCGGCCGCCGGGGCGCACGGTGAGCAGCCCGCTGCGCACGGCGGGCGCGGCGCCCGATGCGTCGATGAACGCATCGATCGTGCCGCGCAGTTCGTCGAGTTCGCCCTGGGCAGGATCGATCGCACGGTTCGCGCCGAAGCTCAGCGCCGACTGCCGCCGCGACTCTGCGAGATCGGACACGATGACCTCGGTCGCGCCGAACGCGCGGGCGACCTGCGCCGAGAGGATGCCGATCGGCCCCGCGCCGGCGATGAGCACGCGCGAGCCGGGCTGAATCGCGGCCTTGCGGGCGGTGGCGATCGCGACCGACAGCGGCTCCATGAGCGCTGCGGCCTCGTCGCTGACGCTGTCGGGGATCGCGAACGCGAAATGGCTCTGGATCGTGACGAACTCCTGGAACGCCCCGTCGGTGCCGGGAACCGCGTAGAAGCGCATCTCGGGGTCGAGGTTGTACTCGCCGCGCAGCGTCTCGGTCGACGTGGGCGAGGGGTGCTGCGGCTCGATCGTCACGCGCTCGCCCACGCGAGCGGGGTCGATGTCCTCGCCGACTGCGACGATGATGCCGCCCGACTCGTGACCGAGCACGAGCGGATCCTCCACCCGCCACTCGCCGAGGCGCCCATCGTGGTAGAAGTGCACGTCGCTGCCGCACACGCCCACGGCGGTGACGCGTACGAGCACCTCGTCGGCAGCGGGCGTCGGAACAGGCCGGGTGGAGATTCTCACATCTCGCGCCGAATGCAACACGGCAGCGCGCTGCGTTGCGGGAACACCCGCGGATCCCTGGTGGTGGCTGGGCTCACTAGTACCCATCAGTTCATCTCCCTCGATGTCGATTCCCGCGATTCGTTACACATGTGTCACGATATTGACGTTGAATCTAACGTAGATCACGTTCTAAGATACTCAAACGTAACACTGTCGATGGGTCAGCCACCACGGATCACGTGCCACAGAGCACGACGACACCGAGCGGATGACCGCCCACAGGCACGAAGCACAGACGGCTTCGGGCCCGACGCGAACGGAGCAACGATGCGCGCAGTCGCTTTTCAAGATCAAGGGGTGCTGGCCCTTGAGGAACGGCCGAAGCCCACGCCCGGCTACAAGGAGATCCTGATCGAGACGGCCGCGGTGGGGATCTGCGGCACGGACACGCACGTGTTCGACGGCGAGTTCGAGGGAACCGTGTTCCCCCTCGTTCCCGGGCACGAGGCGACCGGCACGATCGTCGAGCTCGGCGAGGGCGTGAACGACGGCGTGTTCGACTTCCGCGTGGGCGACAAGGTCGCGGTCAACCCCAGCACCACCTGCGGCGAGTGCGAGCAGTGCCTGAACGGGCACCAGAACCTGTGCCCGAGATGGAACGGCCTCGGTGTCGTCGCATCCGACGGCGCATCGCAGCAGTTCTTCACCGCGCCCTCGACCAACGTCTTCCGTCTCAAGCCCGAGACCGACATCTACGAGGCGGCGCTGATCGAGCCGCTCGCCTGCGCGATCCGCGGGTGGGACGTGCTGCCGCGCCGCATGGGTGACCACGTGCTCGTGTACGGCGCCGGCACGATGGGGCTGCTGATGGCACAGCTCGCGCACCGCGCGGGCGCGGCGACGGTGACCATCGTCGACCTCAACTCGGAGCGGCTGAAGGCCGCGGCCGAGTGCGGCATCGAGCGGCGCTTCACTTCGGCCGACGAGGCGGACCGCGAGAAGTGGGACGTCGTGATCGACTGCACGGGCAACATCCGCGCGATCGAAGACGCGCTGACGCGGGTCAAGCCCGCCGGCTTCTTCCAGGACTTCGGCGTTGCTCCCGCCGACAAGACCGCGCGCTTCTCGCCCTTCCGCATCTATCGTGACGAGATCTCGATCGTGGGCACGATGGCCGTTCTCAACTCGTTCGGCCGCGCCGTCGAGATGTTCGAGGCCGGCGCCATCAACGCCCGCGCCATGATCAGCCACTCGTTCACGCTCGACGACTACGCCGACGCTCTCGACCTGTTCCGCCGCGGCGATGGGCGCAAGCTGCAGATCCGGCCGAACGACACCGAATCGCGAGTGCTCCTGTGACCGCCGCTGAGTCTGCGCGAACGCGCCGAAGCCTGGGCAAGGGCGCGAAGCGGGGGATCCTCGCGATCGTCATCGTCGCCGTCATCGCGTTCATCGCGCTCGGCACCCGGGTGGTGCCGTACGGCGCCGAGGTGGCGGGCGCTGAAGAGAAGTTCGACCCCGAGACCTTCGGATCCGAGACCTTCCCCACAGTGCAGGAGGGGGTCATCGAGCGCGCGACTCCCGCCGACGAACTCGCCGAGGCGACCGCCGCCGACCAGGAGGCCGCCGTGGGCGAGTATGCCGTGGAGAGCTCGGGCGGGCCCGTCTTCAGCGTCACCATGACGGGCACGTTCGGCGAGGGAGCCTCGGGCATCTACGACTTCCAGGTCGAGGGCGTTCCCGACGACCTCGCGGTGCGCGTGCAGACCGGCCCGGCGATCAACGGCACCGAGCTGCGCGACGCGACCGGCGAGATCTCCTTCGGCGAGTTCACGAACCAGATCGACTACCAGAACGCGGCCGCCGCGCTGAACACGCAGATGAAGGCCGAGGTGCTCGAGGGCATCGATGCTGACCAGCTGCAGGGCAGCACCGCGACGATCACCGGGGCGTTCACGCTGATCAACCCGCAGGCGTGGCTCGTGACGCCCGTCTCGCTCGAGATGGAGTGACGGCGATGAGCACCGATCAGGTCGTCCTCGAGGCGCGCGACGTCGTCAAGAACTACGGAGGCACGCGCGCGCTGAAGGGTGTGAACTTCGAGATCCGCTCGGGCACCGTCACCACGCTGTTCGGCGAGAACGGCGCCGGCAAGTCGACGCTCATGAAGATCCTCTCCGGTGTCGAGCAGCCCACGTCGGGCGAGATCCTGCTCGGGGGCGAGCCCGTGACGTTCTCGTCGACGACGGAAGCGGCCGAGCACGGCATCTCGATCATCCACCAGGAACTGAGCCTCGCGCCGAATCTCACGGTGCGCGACAACATCTTCATGGGGCGCGAGATCATGCGTCCGTTCGGCGGCGTCGACTTCGCGGAGGAGCGCCGCCAGACCCGGGCGCTGCTGCAGGACATGAAGCTCGCGATCGAGCCCGACACCCTCGTGTCGGATCTGCGCGTCGGCCAGCAGCAGATCATCGAGATCGCCCGCGCGCTGTCGGTCAACTCCCGCATCCTCATCATGGACGAGCCCACCTCGGCGCTCGCGGCGGCCGAGGTGGAGACGCTCTTCGGCATCATCCGCGAGCTGCTCGCGCGCGGTGTGGCGATCGTGTACATCTCGCATCACCTCGAGGAGGCGCTCGAGATCACCGATCACGCGGTGGTGCTGCGCGACGGCAGCATGACCGCACGGGCGGAGCGGGCCGACATCGACCTCGCCTGGATCGTGCGCAACATGGTGGGCGAGAACTTCGACCTCGGATCTCCTCCGGAGGGATACGAGTTCGGTGAGCCCGTGCTGAGCGTCGAGGACCTCACGGTGCTCGACCCTGAGAACCCCGAGCGCGCTGTCGTGAACGGGATCGACCTCGAGGTGCGAGCGGGCGAGATCGTGTGCATCTACGGCCTCATGGGCGCCGGGCGCACCGAGCTGCTCGAAGCGATCGCCGGTCGAGAGCGGGTCGAGAGCGGTCAGATCCGCCTCGACGACCAGTCGATCCTCGGCGACTCGATCGCCGAGCGCATCGAGAAGGGCGTCGGGCTCGTTCCCGAGGACCGCCAGCGCGACGGGCTCGTGCAGACCTTCTCGGTCGGCCGCAACCTCACGCTCGCGAGCCTCGACAAGAGCATGTCGGGGCTGGCGATCTCCGGCAAGAAGGAGAAGAGCCGGGCGAACGAGCTCATCGGTGCGGTGACCGTGAAGACGCCGAGCTCCGACCTCAACATCGGCGGGCTCTCGGGCGGCAACCAGCAGAAGGTCGTGATCGGCAAGATCGTCGCGACCGACCCGCGCCTGATGCTGCTCGACGAACCGAGCCGCGGAATCGACGTCGGGGCGAAGGCCGAGGTCTTCCGGCTTCTCTCCGAACGCGCGCGTCGCGGCGTCGGCGTGGTCTACACGACGAGCGAGGTCGGCGAGTGCCTCAGCATCGCGCACCGCATCATCGTGATGAGCCGCGGGCAGGTCTCGGCCGAGTTCGGGCCCGACGCCACCAAGGACATGATCATGGCCGCCTCGGGCGAAGCCTGACTCTCGGACGGAAGAGACAATGACGACGACAACAACTGCCATCCTGGAGAACAGGAAGAAGTTCTCCATCGCGAAGCTGCTGCTCGAGGGGCGTGCCTTCCTCGCCCTCGTGCTGATCATCGTGGTGTTCTCGCTGATCTCGCCGAACTACCTCACGTGGAGCAACGTGCTGATCATGACGAGCCACGTCGCGATCTACGCGCTGCTCGGGCTCGGCATGCTCCTCGTGATCCTGAACGGAGGCATCGACCTCTCGGTCGGGTCCACCCTCGCATTCTCGGCCGTTGTGGCCGGCTTCATGCTCAAGGGCGTGCCGCTCGATCTCTTCGGGGTCACCATCTACCCGAGCGTGCCGGTCACGGTGCTGATCGCCTGCGGCGTCGGCGCGCTCGCGGGCCTCGTCAACGGGATCCTCGTGGCGAAGTTCAAGATCGCTCCGTTCGTCGCGACGCTGGGCATGCTCTACGCCGTGCGCGGATTCGCGCTGCTGATGACCGGCGGGCTGACGATCAACAACCTGTCGGGGCGCGAGGAGCTGGGCAACACCGGCTTCGCGTGGCTCGGGTTCAACCGCATCTTCGGAATTCCGATCGGCGTGCTCGTGATGATCGTCGTCGCGCTGGTGCTCGGGGCGGTGCTCGGTCGTGCGAAGTTCGGTCGGTGGCTGTACGCGGCCGGCGGCAACGAGCGCGCCGCGGAGCTCAGCGGCGTGCCGGTGAACCGCGTGAAGATCTGGGTGTATGTGGTGTCCGGTCTGTGCGCGGCGATCGCGGGCCTCGTGCTCGCCTCGACGCTCACCAGCGCCGACCCCAACGCCGGCAACACCTATGAGCTGACGGCGATCGCGACCGTCGTCATCGGCGGAGCAGCGCTCACCGGTGGCCGCGGAAACGTGCGCGGCACGCTCCTGGGCGCCTTCGTGATCGGCTTCCTCTCCGACGGCCTCGTGCTCGTCGGGGTGTCGGCCTACTGGCAGATGGTCTTCATCGGAGCGGTGATCGTCGTCGCCGTGATGCTGAACACACTGCAGTACGGGCGCCGGCGCCGGCCCGCCACCGGCAAGGCGAAGAGCGACAAGAACGTCAAGACCCCCGCCGTGACCGGTACCTCCACCGGTACGGGCTCGACGGAGTCCTGAACGGCATATCCGGCACCGATGACCGTTGCCGGACCATTTAGAAAGGACACAGCGAATGTTCCGTAAGAAGACAGTGGGAGCCATGATCGCGGTCGGCGGTCTCATCGTGGGCCTCACGGCCTGCTCGTCGGGCGGATCCGACAACGCCGGCGATGCTCCCGAGAGCGAATCCTCCGGCGGTGGCGAGGCCGGCGGCCTGATCACCATCATCGTCAACGACCCCGCGAACCCCTATTGGAAGACCGAGGGTGACCTGGCCGAGGCCAAGGCCGAAGAGCTCGGCTACGAGGCCACGGTCGGCGCCCACGAGGGCGACACCAACACCGAGAACACACTCATCGACACGGCCATCGCGAACGACTCGGTCGCGATCATCCTCGATCCGGCCAACGCCGACGGTTCGATCGGTGCCGTGAAGAAGGCCGATGAGGCGGGGATCCCGGTGTTCCTCGTCAACGCCGAGATCAACGAGGCGGGGCTCGCGAAGGCGCAGCTCGTGTCGAACAACGCCCAGGGGGCTGCGCTCGGCGCCCAGGAGTACGTGAAGCAGATGGGCGAGGAGGGCACCTACGTGGAGCTCTTCGGCGCGCCGAGCGACAACAACGCGCAGACGCGTTCCAACGGCTTCAGCACTGTGATCACGCAGTACCCCGACCTCGAGAAGGTCGGCGAAGAGGTCGCCAACTGGGACCGCACGGAGGGTCACGACAAGGCGCAGGCCCTGATGCAGGCGAACCCCGACATCCAGGGCGTGCTGGCGGGCAACGACGAGATGGCGCTCGGCGCGATCGCCGCTCTGAAGGAGGCCGGTAAGCTCGATGACGTCGTGGTCGGCGGATTCGACGGCGCTCCGGATGCCGTGGAAGCCGTGAAGAACGGCGAGATGGCGTACACGGTGCTCCAGCCTGTCGCGCAGTTCTCCGAGACGGCCGTGGAGCTCGCCGACGAATTCATCCGCACGGGTGAAGCGCCGGAGACCGAGAAGCAGGCGATCGACTGCATCCTCATCACGGCTGAGAACGTCGACAACATGGTGTCGCCGTTCGTCTACGAGGAGTGAGACCGCTCGTTTCTCGCACAGTGAACGGAACGTGATCATGCGGGGCGGCCTGGGGCCGCCCCGCATCGATCGAGGCGCTCGAGCAGCACAGAGAGGGAGACGATGGTGGGACCCGAGGGAACGGTCGAGGCCGACTCGGCCATGTCGCGTCAGTCTCGACAGACCGACCGGCGCAACGCGATCACAGAGGCCGTGATGGCCGCCGGATCCATTCGGATCACCGATCTGGCCGAGCGCTTCGACATCAGCACGATGACGGTTCACCGCGACCTCGATGAGCTCGCCTCGCGCGGCCTGCTGCGCAAAGACCGCGGTGTGGCAACGGCCCTCTCGACCGGTCTCGTCGAATCGAGCGACGTCTACCGCGCGAGCCGCGAGATCGCCGAGAAGCGCGCGCTCGCGCTGGCTGCTCTCGATTTCATCGAGCCGGGCCAGGCGATCATGCTCGACGATTCCACCTCGTCGCTCCACCTCGTGCCGCACCTGCACGAGAAGCGCCCGCTCACGGTCATCACGAACACGCTCACGGTGATGAACGAGCTGCGCTCGGTGACGGGCATCACGCTGCTCGGCCTCGGCGGGCAGTACTACAACTGGTGCAGCGCCTACATGGGGCGCATCACGACGGGCACGATCTCCGGGCTGCGCGCGGATGTGCTCGTCATGTCGACCTCCGCGATCACCGACGGCGTCGCGTTCCACCAGACCATGGAGACCGTCGACGTCAAGCGCGCGATGTTCGATGCGGCGAGCCGACGGATCCTTCTCGCCGATCACACGAAGTTCGACAAGCGCGCGCTGCACGCGATGCAGCCCCTCGCCGACTTCGACGCCGTCATCGTCGACGCGGCGACCGACGCGCGCCACATCGACGAACTGCGCCAGATGGGCGTCAATGTGATCATCGCGCCGCGCTCCCGCGCTGCGGGGTGACGCGCGGGCGGCCGGTCTTCGACGCACGGGTGTTGACGCCGATGGCCAAACGCGTAATGATCGATCAAACGTTTGTTCACCGGCGTTCCGTCCAACTCGAAGGAGAGGAGACCGTATGGCGTTCCCGATCATCGACGCGCACCAGCACGTGTGGGATCCGACGCGCGGCGACTACGGCTGGCTCGATCAGGAGCCCGCGTCGATCAACCGTGCGATCGAGCTGGACGAGCTGCTGCCGGAACTGCGCGAAGCGGGCGTCGACCGCGTCGTGCAGGTGCAGTCCGCCGACCACACCGACGACACCGAACTGATGCGCGCATCGGCCGCGACGCACGGCGAAGTCGCCGCGATCGTCGCGTACGCGCCGCTCGATCGCCCCGACGAGGCCGCAAGGTTCGCCGAGTCGTGGCGCGACGACTCGCTCATCGTCGGCGTGCGCAACCTGATCCACAACATTCCCGATCCCGACTGGCTGCTGCGGCCCGAAGTCGACGAGGGACTCGGGGTGCTCGAACGCGAGGGGCTCACGTTCGACCTCGTCGCGGTGCTCCCGCGCCACCTCGAGCTCGTGCCGATCATCTCGGAGCGCCACCCCGCCCTGCGCATCGTGATCGACCACCTCGGCAAGCCGCCGATCGGAGGCGGCTCCCGCGAAGAGTGGTCGGGTCTGATCGCGGCCGCTGCCGAGAATCCGAACGTCTTCGGAAAGGTCAGCGGGCTGTACTCCTCAACGCGCGATCCTGCCGCGTGGACGACGGAGCAGATCGCCCCGTTCTTCGACCACGCTGTCGATGTATTCGGACCCGAACGTCTGATGTATGGCGGCGATTGGCCCATCTCGCTCGTAGCGGGCGGGTATGCGCGCGTCTGGCGCGGGCTGCAGCCGCTGTTCGATCGTTTGGATTCTTCTGCCCGCCAACGCGTGCTCGGCGGAACGGCCGCCGACTTCTATCGCATCGATCCGTCGCGGATCTGAGCCCGGCCGGCCGATCGAGAGTGACGGATAAACATCTGATCGCTTTGCTGCTCAAACGATTGACTAAGCGAGCGGGCTTCGCTAGCGTTTCCGAGGTCGGGAAGGCGCTGCTCGCACATCGGGCCACGCGCTCGTACTCAAAGGAGAGTGGGATGACGAAGAAACTCATGATCGTCGGCGGGACGCTCGTCGCGGCA